>Ga0116169_1002399_pt1 | contig 13843 bp, 11 predicted proteins | sample AD_UKC130_MetaG_FD_89796 | JGI IMG/M metagenome (GOLD analysis project Ga0116169, IMG submission 89796) | Active sludge microbial communities of municipal wastewater-treating anaerobic digesters from Canada - AD_UKC130_MetaG | ecosystem: Engineered > Bioreactor > Anaerobic > Digestate | place...
AGCGCAGCGTCAACCAGATGTCGGTGGTGCTGCGCGAGCGGCTGCGCCAGGTCGCCGGCATCACCGTCACCCATGTCGGCCTGCTGGACTCGGTCGGTGGCCAGAAGCAGCTGCAGTTCTCGATCCAGGGCCCGGACCAGGCCGAACTCGAGCGCATTGCCCTGCAGGCCATGAACAAGGTTCGTGCGATTCCGGGTCTGGTCGACCTGGACTCCAGCGTCAAGCCGAACAAGCCCACGCTCGACGTCCAGATCCGGCGCGATGTCGCCTCCGACCTGGGCCTGGGCATCAGCCAGATCGGCGCCGCGCTGCGCACCATGGTAGCCGGACAGACCGTGGGCAACTGGCGCGCCAGCGACGACCAGACCTACGATGTCAACGTGCGGCTGGACGGCAGCGCGCGGGACGCGCCACAGGACCTGGAGCGGCTGCCCTTCACGGTCGGCAGCAATGCCGATGGCAGCATGCGGGTGGTGCGGTTGAACCAGGTGGCCGAGGTCCGCGCGACGAGCAGCCCGAACCAGATCAATCGGCGCGACCTGACGCGGGAGGTCAGCATCACCGCCAACGTCAGCGGGCGATCGGCCGGCGAGGTTTCCGAAGGCATCAAGACGGCGATGGACAGCATCCGCATTCCGCCCGGGTACAGCTACAAGTTCGGCGGCTCGACCAAGAACATGAACGAGGCCTTCGGCTATGCGATCTCTGCGCTGGTGCTGGCGATTGTCTTCATCTACATGATCCTGGCCAGCCAGTTCAAGAGCTTTCTGCAGCCGCTGGCGCTGATGACCGCGCTGCCGCTGACGCTGATCGGCGTGGTGCTGGCGCTGATGTTCTTTGGCTCCACGCTGTCGATGTTCTCGATCATCGGCGTGGTCATGCTGATGGGCCTGGTGACCAAGAACGCCATCCTGCTGGTCGACTTCGCGATCCGGGCGCGCGAGGACAGCGTCGCCCCGGACGGCAGCACTGTCCCCGGGCTGGCGCGCGACGAGGCCTTGCTGATGGCCGCCCGGGTGCGGCTGCGCCCGATCCTGATGACCACCCTGGCCATGGTGTTCGGCATGGTGCCGCTGGCTTTCGCGCTCACCGAGGGCTCGGAGATGCGGGCCCCGATGGGCCAGGCCGTGATCGGCGGCGTCATCACCTCCTCGCTGCTGACCCTGGTGGTGGTACCGGTGGCCTATTGCTACATGGACGATCTGGCCCAATGGGCCCGCAGCTTGCTCGGTATCAAGGCGCAAGGCGCACAAGCCCCTAAAATCGACCGCTTGACCTGATTTTTCCGAGAACCATCGCATGCACAGCGCCATGAACTTCGAACAAGCCCGTTTCAACATGATCGAGCAGCAGATCCGCCCCTGGGAGGTGCTCGACGCCCATGTGCTGCAACTGCTGTCGGTCGTCAAGCGCGAGGACTTCGTACCGGCCCCGCACAAGGCGCTGGCCTTTGCCGACATGGAGATCCCGCTGCCGGACGGCCAATGCATGCTGGCGCCACGCGTCGAAGCCCGGATGCTGCAGGACCTGGGAGTCCAGAAACACGAGAAGGTGCTGGAAATCGGTGCCGGGTCGGGCTACATGGCCGCCTTGCTCGCGCACCGGGCACAGCGCGTCATTTCGCTCGAGATCCGCGCCGAACTGGCCGCGCTGGCCAGTGCCAATCTTCAGATGGCCGGCATCCACAACGCCCAGGTCCGCCACCAGGACGGTGCTGGCGCCGTGCCGGCAGAAGGCCCGTTCGACGTGATCGTGCTCAGTGGCTCCACGACGCAGCTGCCGCAGCACCTGCTGCAACATCTCAAGATCGGCGGCCGCCTGGGCGCCATCGTGGGAGACGAGCCCGTGATGCGTGCGACCTTCGTGACCCGCGTCAGCGAGTCCGACTTCCGTACCGTCCAGCCCTGGGACACGGTGGCGCCGCGGCTGGAGAATTTCCCGGAACCGTCCCGGTTCCAGTTCTGAGCCCATCGCCTGTCACCCGCACCTGTCACCCTAGCTCCCCACATGCCATCCATGATTGACCAGATCCGCCCCCGTGAATTGACCAGCTGGATTGCCCGCCACCGTGATGCCGGTCAGGCCGTGGTGCTGGATGTGCGCGAGCCGGCCGAGTGGCGGACCGCCAGCATCAAGGCAGGCGAAGACTACACGCTGCTGACCATTCCGATGGGCAGCGTGCCACCCCGACTGTCCGAACTCGACCCCGAAACTCCGATCGCCTGCCTGTGCCACCACGGTGGCCGCAGCATGCAGGTCGCGCAATTTCTGCACAACCAGGGCTTCAACCGGGTGGCCAACATTGCCGGCGGCATCAACGCCTGGGCGGACGAAGTCGACAACACGGTCCCCCGCTACTGAATCCGCGCTCACTGCACCACGTCACCCCTGGCCCGACACTCTCTGGACACCACCATGCACGACCGCCTGAATGCACCTGATCACCGCCACTGCCTGCCCCGCGTGTCCCGTTTCGCGCTGACGCTGGGTCTGGCGGTGGCGGCGCTCGTGCCGGCCCAGGCCCAGAGCCTGGGGCAGCTGTACGAGACCGCACGCGCCTACGACGCGGCCTACCAGTCGGCCAAGTTGCAATATGAGGCCACGGTCGCCAAGGCCGAGCAGTCCCGCGCGGGCACGCTACCGACCGTCGGGCTGGCAGCGTCCATGTCACGGACCTCGATCGATGCCAACGTGCCGATCCCGTCCAAGGCCTATGGCTCGCAGGGCGTCAGCGTCAGTGCCTCGCAGCCGCTGTACCGGCCCGCCAACCAGCTGACCTACGAACAGGGCAAGAAGTCGCTGATTGCCGGCCAGGCCCAGCTGGAGGTTGCCGAGCAGGACCTGATCGTGCGGGTCAGCCAGGCCTATTTCGACGTGCTGGCAGCCCGTGACGGCGTGACCTTCGTGGATGCCCAGAAGACCGCCGTTGCCGAGCAGCTGGCAGCAGCCAAGCGCAATTTCGAGGTCGGCACCAGCACCATCACGGACACGCGCGAGGCCCAAGCCCGCTATGACCTGGTGCTGGCGCAGGAAATCGCCGCCGCCAACGACCTGCGGGTCAAGCAACTGGCACTGAACCAGCTGGTCGGCCAGGACGGCGTCGCGCCCAAGCCGCTGGCACCGCCGGTCGTGCTGCCGGCACTGGCGCCGCTGGACGTCAACGCATGGGTCAACCAGGCGGTCGACCTGCACCCCCTGGTGCGCCAGTCCATGGTGGCGCTGGAAGTCGCCCAGCTGGAAACCCGCAAGGCCCAGGCCGGCGAGCGGCCCACGGTCGACCTGACCGGCAGCTATGCCATGAGCCACAACGACGGCACGTCGTCGTCCCGGCTGGACAGCCGCACCAACGTGGCATCCATCGGCGTGTCGCTGAACTTCCCGCTGTTCGCGGGCTATGCGATCCAGAACCGCATCAAGGAAACCCTGGCGCTGGAAGAAAAGGCGCGCAGCGACCTCGATGCGGCGCGCCGCACCGTGTCGCAGGCCACCCGGGCCGCCTATTTCGGCGTGCTGTCCGGACAGGGCCAGGCCAAGGCCCTGGAGGCGGCCGAGGCATCCAGCCAGAGTTCGCTCGAAGCCAACAAGCTCGGCTACCAGGTCGGGGTGCGCATCAACATCGACGTGCTCAATGCCCAGAGCCAGCTGTACCAGACCAAACGCGACCTGGCCAAGGCGCGTTACGATGTGCTGGTGGGCGGGCTGCGCCTGCGCCAGGCCAATGGCTCCCTGACCGCCAACGACCTGCAAGGCATCGAGGCGATACTGGCCAAGTAGGCCTACCTGACCGCCGGCCGGCAGACCCGATCCGGGTCGGGCCCGCCCCCTGCAGCAGCGACCCGTCATGGCATCGGGTTCGACACCGATGGAGAATCCTCACGCCATGCAAACCGTCAACGTGCTGTGTATCAAATGGGGCCGCAAATACGGACCGGAATACGTCAACCGGCTGCATTCCATGGTCCGGCGGCACCTGCACCGCCCGTTTCGCTTCATCTGCCTGTGTGACGAGGCCGAAGGCATCGACGATGGCATCGAGCTCCATCCGATCCCGCCCGTCGGCTTCGCGCCTTTCGACAATCGCGAGCCCTGGAGCTTCGGCCACGGCTGGCTCAAGTTGACCAGTTTTGCCGACCCGCTGTATGACCTGCAAGGGCCGACGCTGTTCCTGGACCTGGACATCGTGATCGTCGACAGCATCGACTGCTTCTTCGACCATCCGGGCGATTTCTGCGTGATCCGCGAGTGGGACAAGAAGGATGGCACCGGCAACACCTCGGTCTACCGCTACACGATCGGTGCGCATGCGGATGCGCTGGCGCACCTGAAGAACGGCTTCCCGGATTCGATTGCTGACGTGCGCAACGAGCAGGAATACATCACGCAGTACCTCGGGCGCCAGGGCAAGGTCGCCTACTGGCCCCCGGGCTGGTGCGTCAGCTTCAAGCGCCACTGCGTGCCGCGCGGCCTGATGAGCTGGTTCAAGCCGCCGACCATCCCGGCCGGCGCGAAGATCATCGCGTTCCATGGCAAGCCCAACCCACCCGATGCCATCGTCGGCGTCAGCGGCAAATGGTACCGGCGTGTGCCGCCAACCGCCTGGGTGGCCGCGCATTGGCGCTGAGGCAGAAGGCGCAGGCTCCGGTGCAGGCGATGGCGCGCGCGCTGTACAGCCTGGCGATGGTGTGCGCCGCACCACTGCTGCTGGCCTACCTGTGGTGGCGTGGCCGGGCCGATCCGCAATACCGCCTGCGCTGGAATGAACGTCTCGGCCGGTCGACAGTGCCGGTGCCCGGCGCGGTGCTGGTGCATTGTGGCTCGGTCGGCGAAGTGCTGGCGGCCCGGCCGCTGATCGAGAACCTGCTGGCCGACCCGCGCTGGGGCCGGCCCCTGATCACCTGCACCACACCCACGGGCTCCCGTCAGATCCGAAAGGACTACGGCGACAGGGTCGACCATGTGTATTTCCCGTTCGACCTGCCCGGCGCCACCCGCCGCTTCCTGGCGGCGCTGCGGCCGCGCCTGGTGATCCTGCTCGAGCGCGAGCTGTGGCCCAACTTCCTGCACCATGCACAGGCCCGGGGGACGCCGGTGGTGGTGGCGAATGCGCGGCTGTCGGAGAAGTCGTCGGCCGGTTATCGGCGCTGGCGGGTGCTGATGCAACCGGCACTGGCCTGCCTGCGCCTGGTCTGCTGCGAAGACCAGCCGACGGCCGACCGCTTTGCGGCGCTGGGGGTGGCGCCGCAGCGGATCCGCGTCACCGGCAACATCAAGTCGGACCTGCAGCTGGCAGCCGGCCTGGCCGAGACCATCACGGCAACCCGGCAGGCCCTCGGTCTGCGTGCGGTGCTGACCGCCGGCAGCACGCACGCCGGCGAAGACGAGGCGCTGATCGAGGCCTTCGTGCAGCACCTGGCACAGCGACCGGACGATTTGCTGATCCTGGTGCCACGCCATCCCGAACGCTTCGACACCGTGGCCCGGCTGCTGCAGCAGGCCGGCCTGCGCTTTCTGCGCCACAGCCAGGGCCAGCTGCCAGGCCCGGACACCCAGGTTCTGCTGGGCGACACGATGGGCGAGCTGATGCGCTGGTATGGCGTGGCCGATGCCTGCTTTGTCGGCGGCAGCCTGATCCCCCGGGGCGGCCACAACCCGCTGGAGGTGCTGGTGCTGGACAAGCCTGTGATCGCCGGGCCGCATACGCACAACTTCGCGCAGCTGTACGAGGCCCTGGCATCTGCCGGCGCGCTGACCCCGGTGGCGTCAGCGACCGACGTGCTCGCACAGTTTGCCGACGTGCTGGAACACCCCGGGGCAAGCCGCCGCAGGATCGATCTCGGACGCACGGTCTACCTGGCCATGACCGGTGCCGTCGCGCGCACCATGGCTGAACTCGCACCGTTCGCATCCTGGCAGACACCGCGGTCCGATCCACTGGAATCACGCCACGGCGCACAGACCGTCTGGGTAGACGCGCAGTGCTTCGAAGCGGCAGAGCCCTGCCTGTTCGACCCGCAATGGTGGCAACAGCATGGGGACAGCCAGGCCCTGGGCGCAGGCCGCGGCCATATCCACCGGGTGGGCGATGCGCGCGGCCGATACCTGCTGCGCCACTACTACCGCGGAGGACTGATGGCGCGCCTGAGCCGCGACCTCTTTCTGGCGCGGCCCACGCCACGCACACGTGCCATGGCCGAATACACGTTGCTGTCGCAGCTGCGCGCCAGAGGCCTTGCGGTCCCGCAGGCCTGTGCGGCGCGGCATGTGCGCCACGGCCTTTTCTACCGCGCCGACATCCTGGTGGCCTTGATTCCCGACGCCACCGACGTGGCGCGGCTGCTGCACGACACGCGTGCCCTCACGCCAGTGGAATGGCGGACCCTGGGGCAGGCCGTGCGCAGCCTGCACGACGAACAGGTGTTCCATTCCGACCTGAACTGCCACAACCTGATGCTCGACGCTGCCGGCAAGGCCTGGATCGTCGACTTCGACAAATGCGGATTTCGCGCCGGCGACAAATGGAAAGCCGACAACCTGGCGCGCCTGCTTCGCTCACTGCGCAAGGAACTGCGGCTGGACGACACATTTCGCTGGAGCGACGACGCCTGGGCACCATTCATGCACGGGTATGATGGTTCGCACTGAGGGCGGTGCGCGCATCGCATGCACCGTCCAGCACCGGAACAGGAGCCCCGATGCCCATGCCCCGCAGCCTGCTTGTACCGACCGATCTGTCGACCGCGGGGCGCCATGCCGCACTGCGCGCCGCGATGCTGGCACGGGAGATCGGTGCCCGCCTGGAGTTGCTGCATGTCGTCGAGGCCGGTGCGCTGGCGCAGCTGCGCCAGCTGCTCGGCGGCGGGAACGACGCCGTGGAGACGCGCATGCTCGCGCAGACCGATGCGCAACTGGCAGCGCTGGCGCGCGACGTCCAGTCCACACACGGCGTCACCGCCAAAACACATCGGACCGAGGGGCAGCTGTTGCCCAGCATCACGGCGCGGGCCACCGCAATTGACGCCGACCTGATGGTGCTTGGCGCCAGCAGCGCCGGATACCTGCGCCACTGGCTCATCGGCGCGACCGCGGAACGGCTGTTGCGCAAGACCCGGCAACCCATGTTGTTCGTGCGCCAGGCGCCACACCAGCCTTATCGCACCCTGTTGGTGAGCATCGATTTCTCCCCAGGTTCGGCCCGGACCATCACGCTGGCGCAACAGCTCAATCCAAAGGCGCACTTGATACTGATGCATGCCTGCGAGCTTCCGTTCGAGGGCAAGATGCGTTTTGCCGGTGTGAGCGACGAAGCCGTCCTGCAGTACCGCCAGACCATCCGGCAAGAAGCACTGTTGCGACTGCAGTCGCTGGCCACCGATACCGGACTCGACCCCGCGCGCTGGCGCCCCGTGATCACGCACGGCGACCCGGTGCAGGACATCGTGCAGCAACAGCTTGACCTCGATGCAGACCTGGTCGTCGCCGGCAAGCACGGCGCAGGAATGACACAGGAATGGTTGCTGGGCAGCGTCACCCAGCAACTGCTGGGTCGCGTGCAGTCGGATGTGCTCGTCACCGTCGATCAAGATCCGGATGGCGCTGTCTGCGCTTCACCCTCCGCATCCTCGCGCTGAGGTTATGCTTGCCGAGGGACGACGCGGCACACGCCGCGCCAGCCAAAGACCAGACCACGGCACAGCCACCAGGCCATTGCCACCACGATTGACAGGAGAAACAGATGTCCAATGAGGGTTACCACGAACCGATTGCCGAACTCAGCGACCAGACACGGGACATGCACCGTGCCATCGTCTCACTGATGGAAGAACTCGAGGCTGTCGACTGGTACAACCAGCGCGCCGATGCCTGCAAGGACCCGGAACTCAAATCCATCCTGCAGCACAACCGCGACGAGGAAAAGGAACATGCCGCGATGGTGCTGGAGTGGATCCGCCGCCGCGACCCCAAGTTCGACCACGAACTTCGCGACTGGCTCTTCACCGACAAGAAGCTCGACCACCACTGAGGCGCAAGGCGCCGGCGTCAGGCGTCCGGGCGCGGCGCGGCCCGGCGCACCTCCAGCACACCGCTGCGCAGGTGCAGGTCGCGCTGCGGAAACGGGAATTCGATGCCTTCCTGGCGGAAGCGGTCGTAGATGGCGAAATTGAGCTGGCTGATCAGCTTGCCCTTCTGGTCGACCAGGCTGCGTGACCAGGCGCGCAGTTCGAACAGCAGGCCATCGTCGCCGAATGCCATCAGGCGCACGGCTGGCGCCGGGTCCTCCATGACATCCGCATCGGCCGCCGCCACCTCGAGCAGGACCCGCTCCACCTGCCGCGCGTCGCTGCCATAGGCAACACCGACCGGAATCCGGAACCGCACCCGATCGTCGTTGTATTTCCAGTTGATCACATCCTCGGTGATGAACTTGGAATTGGGCACGATGACCGCGATGTTGTCGTTGTTCAGCACGGTCGTGCCGCGGGCGCCGATCTCCACCACGTTGCCCTCGACACCGCCCACGACGATGCGGTCGCCGATCTTGATCGGGCGTTCGAACATGATGATGATGCCGGCGATGAAGTTGCTGACCACGTTCTGCAGTCCGAAGCCGACGCCGATACCGACCGCGCCTGCCAGCACATGGAAGGTGGTCAGGTCGATGCCGGCGGTCTGCACAATGACCATGAAGCCGATCAGCAGCACGACATACCGTGCCAGCGTACCGGCTGCCTGCCGGGCACCCGGGTCCAGGCGCTCGCGCAGCAGCGGCCCGTGCACCAGCCAGCGCTGTATCCGGCGCGCCACCGCCAGCAGCAGCAGCACCAGCACGATCAGGTAGAGCACCGACCAGACCGTGATCCGGGTGCCGCCGGTCTCGAAGATCGGCCACTGCAGCACTGCATGCAGCTGGCGCAGGAAATTGTCCACGTCGCTCATCGCCATCCTTCGGGTTCGGGTCCAGGCCCATCGGCGCCATTGCCGGTTTCAGCAGCGGCGCCGACAGCAGGTTCCATCAGTACAGAAGCATTACAACAGCAACCAGGTGGCCAGCCCCAGAAACGAGAAAAACCCGACCACGTCGGTCACCGTGGTCAGAATCACGCTGCCGGCCAGCGCCGGGTCTATGCCCAGACGGTCGAGCACCAGCGGAATGGCCAGTCCGGCCAGGGCGGCGCACAGCAGGTTGATCAGGATCGCCGCGCCCAGCACGCCACCAATGCCCCAGTCACCGAACCAGGCCACGGCCAGCAGCGCAATCACCACGGCCCATAGCGCCCCGTTGAGGATGGACACGCCGATCTCGCGGTTGAGCAGGATCCGGATATTGCCCTTCTGAACCTGGCCCAGCGCAAGACCCCGGATGACCAGTGTCAGGGTCTGGCTGCCGGCGATGCCGCCCATGCTGGCCACGATCGGCATCAGCACGGCCAGCGCGACCAGTTGCGACAAGGTGGCCTGGAATCGACCGATCACCCAGGAAGCCAGGAAGGCCGTGAGCAGGTTGACACCCAGCCAGACCGCACGTCGGCGCGAACTCACCAGTACGGGCGCGAACATGTCGGCCTCGTCGTCCAGGCCGGCCATCTGCATCATCGTGCGGTCGGAGTTCTCGCGGATCAGGTCGACCACGTCGTCGACCGTGATGCGGCCGATCAGGCGGTTGTTGGCGTCGACGACCGGGGCCGACAGCAGATCCAGATCCTGGAAGATCTGCGCCACGTCGGCAGCATCCATGTCGACCGGAATGCCGCTGATGTCGGTGTGCATCAGGTCCAGCACGCGCCGCGTCGGTTCGGCCGTCACCAGCGCCCCCAGGCGCAGCGTGCCCTGGTAATTGCCCTGGCGGTCGACAACCATCAGCATGTCGGTCTGCGGTGGCAGCGACTCCAGCAGCCGCAGGTAACGCAGCACGGTGCCGATGCGAACGTCGGCGCGCACCTCGATCGCGTCCGCATTCATCAGACCCCCGGCCGAATCCTCGGGGTACGACAGCATCGATTCGAGCTGCTCGCGCCGCGCGCCGCTGGTCGCCTGCAACAATCGGGTTCCGAGGTCCTCGGGCAGGCCCTGGATCAGGTCGACCAGGTCGTCCAGCTCCAGATGCTGGGCCGACGCGACCAGGTCCTCCATGTCGAGTTCGCGCGCCAGCGCGGTGCGGATCTCGTCGTGCAGATAGGTCAGCACCTTGCCGGCCCGGTCGGTATCGACCATGCTCCAGACCGCGCGACGCTCGTCCGGCGGCAATGCCTCCAGCAGGCCTGCGACCTTGGCCGGATGCATGCGCCGCAAGGTCTTGGCGACCCGTTTGAGCCGGCCCGCGCCCAGCGCCTTGCGCACCGCATCCAGGTGGTTGACCTCGCCACCGCGCGAATTGCGCCGCAGTTCGGCCTGTTCGGCCTGCTCCGCCGCCGAGTCCTCGCCAGTCTGCCCGGCCAGTTCAGTGCTCAGCAACTGGTTCAGGTGCGGCTGTATGCGCGCCTCCAGCGTCGGGTCGACCTGCTGCCACAGCGCGGCACGCTGGTCGGAATCCAGCATCTCCAGCAAGGCCGCCGTCTTGGCCGGGTGCATGCGCTGGATGAATTTGCGCACGCGTTTGTTCCGCCCCTCGGACAAGGCCTGGATGACCAGCGAGATGTCGGACTGCGAGCGGCTCTCGTCCGATGCGGCGGGATCAGTTTGCGACATGCGGATTCAAGGGCACGCGCCGTGGCGGCGCGAAATGCTGCACAGATTGGAAATTCGGGGCCATGCCCGGATTATTGGTCATGCGCCATCGGCTGCCGCCAGGCGCTGTGCACGGTCGCACCAGTTTGCTTCCTTCGCACCGCGAATGTGCGGTGTGCAGCCCGATGGCAGGCACGGCGCGCGCGCCGTCCTGCTGCGCGGCGGGGCCGGTCACCGCCTCCGGCACAGGCGTCTGTCGCCACCGGCAAGCCATGCGCGTCGCCCATGGCCTGATAGTTGCTTTTGACACCGTATCCACTTCCTTCAACGCCACGTCCAAGCTCGCACTGGAATCTGCATGAACCCCATCACTCCGTCGCGTCGCAACGTCCTTCAATGGCTGGGCGCCAGCGCCGCGCTCGCCAGCCTGCCATCCTTTGCCGAATGGCCTGACAAGCCGGTGCGCATCGTGGTCACCTTTCCACCGGGCGGCTCCAGCGATGTCCTGGCACGCCTGTTGGCCGAGCAACTCGGCAAGCGGCTGGGACAGTCCGTGTTCATCGACAACCGGCCTGGCGGCGGCGGCACGATCGGCGGATCCCTGGTGGCGGCTGCCGCTGCCGACGGGTACACCTTCATGCTGTCGAACACCACCCCGATCGCACTCGGACCGTTCGCGCTCGAGAAGCAGCCCTATGACCCGGTGGGTGCCTTCACGCATGTGGCCTATCTGGGGGCTGCGCCGCTGGTGATCATGGCCAGCAAGCCATCGGGCATCAAGAGCTATGCGGAATTCGAGGCCATGGCGCGCAAGGATGGCGCCATCAACTTCGGTTCGGGCGGACCGGGCTCGATCGGCCACGTGCATGGCGAACTGCTCAAGAAGCTCACCGGCATCAACATGGTCCATATTCCGTACCGTGGCGGCGCACCGATGACGACCGACCTGATCGCCAACACGATTCCGCTGGGCATTGATGTCATCACCTCGTACGTGCAATTCTTCAAGACCGGGCAGCTGGTCCCGCTGGCCGTCACCGGCAAACAGCGTTCCCCCTTGATGCCCGACGTTCCGACCATCGTGGAGCTGGGACAACCCAAGCTGGTGCTGGAGAACTTCTTCGGCCTGTCGGCGCCCGCGCGGCTGCCGAGCGACATCATCGCGCGGGTGCATGCGGCATGCAACGAAGTGCTGGTGCTGCCGGAGATCCAGAAAAAGCTCGCCGACCTGGGCATCGTGGCCAAGCCGGAGTCGGCCCTGATGTTCAACGACTTCGTCAAGGACCAGGTCGCCGTGCTCGGCCCGACAGTCAGGGGGGCCGGCATCCGGCTCTGATCCCCTTGCTGTCCCCCCATCCGCGCCAACCGAGAATGCCGACCTTCGGCAGGCCACTGCACCTGCGCTTCATTCTCAATACCTTCTATTCGGGACCCCAGGCCTGGTTCTTCCTGGCCGACGATCGCGGCTACTTCCGCGAAGAAGGTCTCAGCGTCACGTTCACCGAGGGCGACACGCTGGCCAATGCCGTTCCCCGGCTGGCGGATGGCTTGTTCGACGTCGGCTATGGCGACCTCAATGCCCTGGTGGAATGCGCCAGTGTCCGGCCCGCCGAGGCGCCGATCGCGGTGTACGCGCTGCACAACCGCGCGCCCTACACGATCGCGGTACCGACCGATGGTCCGCTGCGGACACCGCGGGACATCCAGGGGCGCACGCTGGTCACCCATCCCGATGACGCGGCCTGGCGCATGTTTCCCGAGTTCTGCGCAGCCAACGGCATCGATCCGGACACGGTACGGGTCGAGGTATCCGACCTGCCCCACCGCGCGCTGGTGGCGATGATGCTGCAAGGCAACTGGGACGGGGTGTTCGGTTTCGTCAACACCATTCATGCGCAGTCGCTCGAGGTCGGCATCGACCCGGCGCAGGCGCTGCGCCACTTCGAATGGCGAAACCATGTGCCCTCGCTGTACGGCGGCGCACTGATGGTGACACCGTCCTTGCTGCGCGACCATCCGCTGGCCGTCCAGGGGCTGGTACGCGCTGTCAACCGGGGCGTGGCCGACACGGTGGCCGACGTGGAAGCGGCCATGGACGCGGTGGTTCGGCGCAATCCGGTCATCGACCGAAATGCCAACCATGCGCGGCTGCTGGGCACATTGCGACTCGAGATGGCCGATGCCGAAGGTGCGACCCGCGGCATCGGTGACGCCGACCCGGCGCGCCTGGCCTGCACCATCGCGCTCATGCAACGCGTCAAGCATCTGGAACACCCGCCAACACCTGCCCAGTTGTTCGACGCGCGCTTCCTGCCGCCCCAGGGTGAGCGCGTGCGTTCGCTGGCGGCTGCCTAGGCCCGCGTCACAGCGGCCAGACAATCAGCAACAAGGGGATGCTGATGGCGCAGACCAGAATCTCCAGCGGCAGTCCCAGGCGCCAGTAGTCGCCGAAGCGAAAGCCACCCGGCCCCAGGATCAGCGTGTTGTTCTGGTGCCCGATCGGCGTCAGAAAGGCGCACGAAGCACCAATGGCAACCGCCATCAGGAAGGAATCGGGACTGACGTTCAGCGCCACCGCGGTACCGATGGCGATCGGGCACATCACGGCGGCGGTTGCCGCGTTGTTCATCAGGTCGGACAGGAACATCGTCACGATCAGGATCAGCGCCAGCGCCACGACCGGGCTGCCCTGCGCGACGCTCTCCAGCAGGAAGCGCGCGATCAGGTCGGCCGTACCGGTGGTCTCCATGGCGCCGGCCACTGGTATCAAGGCGGCCAGCAACACGATGACCGGCCAGTCGATGGCCTCATAGACCGAGCGTGGTGGCACCGTGCGCAGCACCATCGTGGCCAGGACACCGAGTGCGAATGCAACGGCTGCCGGCAGCAGTCCCAGTGCCGCAGCGCCGACGGAACACGCCATGATGATGGCGGCCTGCCAGGCCTTGCGCCGGTTCGGAATGCGCAACTCACGCTCAGCCAGGGGCACGCAGCCGTTGTCCGTGGCGAATTCCGCGATCGACTCGGGCGGGCCCTGCAACAGCATCAGATCGCCGGGCAGTAGCGGCATGGCACGCAGCCGCACCATGGAGCGCCGTCCCTGGCGCGACAAGGCCAGCAGATTCAGTCCGTAGATGGTGCGCAGCTGCAAATCGCTGGCTGAGCGGCCGGCCAGCAGCGA
>Ga0116169_1002405_pt1 | contig 13821 bp, 11 predicted proteins | sample AD_UKC130_MetaG_FD_89796 | JGI IMG/M metagenome (GOLD analysis project Ga0116169, IMG submission 89796) | Active sludge microbial communities of municipal wastewater-treating anaerobic digesters from Canada - AD_UKC130_MetaG | ecosystem: Engineered > Bioreactor > Anaerobic > Digestate | place...
CTTCCGGACCATCCTGTTGCTGAAGCAACAGTTGCCTGCTCTTGCCCTCGCCCAAAGACCAGGCCACCCGGCACCTCTTTTTTCCACAGTCGTTACCAGAAGTGGAGGCGCGACCCCGAAGCCCTTCGTGCCTCCGGCCGCGCCGGCCGTCACGTCCCGCATCGCGGCAACACCCCAGGGATACACCAGATGGACAGGTTCACATCGTTCGCCCCGTATGGAGACGGGTGCCAACGCTGCCCTGACGAGTTGGCATCCTGGAAGGCCCTGCCCTGGGCGCTGAGACGGGCCGAGTCGGAGCCAGGCCAGGCGGCGAGGAGGTGGGCCAGGAAAGGAGAGGGAGATGTGTAACAAGCAAGGACCCGATGGTGAGGAGTATCTGGACATTGAGATCAGCGAGGACGGCACACTGGTTGTGAGAGTGCCCCCAAGCATGACTGACGATCCTGACACGGAGGCGTTCCTGAAGGGGTTGGCCGGTCTTGCGCCTACGGGAACCGTGGTGCGACGGCCCGGAGGAGTGGTGTTACCGTAGCAGGCCGGTGTCTCGGTAACGGAACTCGGCAGGGGCGGGTCCGAAGCGAAGTCGCCCCTGCCGGGATGATGCCCGCAGCGCCTCTTGCCCCCCAACCGGTCTTGCCGATCTCAGGGATGAGGCGCACTACAACCGCGCACCATGCAGGCCGCCTATAGCCCCACCCCAGCGGCGGCATTCTCCCGAAACAGAGAGCCGTCGCGGATATACCGGCGAACCATGCGCTCTGAGCGGTGGCCGGTCTGTGCCATGATGGCCCTCTCGCTAATGCCGGCGGCGGCGGCACTGGTAGCTAGGCCGGCGCGAAGGCTATGGCCGGCGTAGTGCGAGGGGTCCATGCCAGCGGCCTCGGCATATCGCTTCACCACGCGGGCAACACCCTTGTCGGATAGCCGGCCCGGTAGAACCTGGCCATGCCGGTTCAGCGGGCGGAACAACGGGCCGGTGGTGATCCCGGCGGTCTCAATCCAATCCTGCAGAGCGCGAACCGGGCACGTCTCTGGCCGGCTGCCGTAGGGGATGCCTTTCCTCTGGCCGGCCCCCTCCTGGTCGGTCTTGCTTCGTCGGACTGTTACGACAGCGCCCTCACGGGAGAACGTCACGTCCTCCCGATCAAGAGCGACCAACTCTGAGCGCCGGAAGGCCCCGGCAAACCCCAGGAGCAAGAGTGCCCGATCCCGCTGCCCAAGGATGCCCTCGGGAAGTTCCGCGACCATGCGCCGGATCGTATCAGTTACGGCAGGTGCCTTCCCCTTCTGGGCAACCCCCTTCGCCCGGCGGATCCCCTGCCAGGTCGCCTTCACTCCGGCGGTCTTCGCCGGATCCTCCAGCCCGGCGGCCTTGTGCGCCTGGCCGATGGCCACGAGCCGGCGCTGCAACGTGGCTACGGAGAGCGCCTTCTGTGTGCCGGCCGGCCCCGATTGTTCCTCCGCGTGTGTGGCGAGGTAGGCGGCGACCGTCTCCGGCGCTGCGGGAAGGGCCGGTAAGCCCTGCGCCTGGCACCAGGCGGTGAAGTGCTGCCAATCGCTCTGGTAGGCCCTGAGCGTGTTCTCCGCCTTCGATGCCCGGATGTAGTCACTCACCTGCTGACCGATGGTAGCCAGAGCCGCCGGCTGTTGCTCGATGGTTGCCAGTTCACCCGCCATTGTCGCTTCACTCCCGCCCGTCTCGTGTCCGATAACTATCACTTATCGGACGTTATAACAGGAGTATAGCAGGTCACTTCGGCCCTGTAAAGCCCCCTGTTGCACTCTCGTGGCCAACCTGCTATAATGCTGCGGGAGGTGGAGCGTGGAGCAGGAACCGCTGGCCATCACGATACCCGATGCGGCAAAGCGCCTGTCGGTTTCGGAACGGACGATCCGGCGCCTTATCGAGCGCGGCGAGTTACGGGCTGTCCGTGTTGGCCGTGTCTGGCGTGTGCCGATGGAAGCGTTGCGCGACTACCTCTCTGAGACCAAGGGCCACGAACCTCATGGGAGCCCAAGGGCGCAGCAACGGAGTGCCCACGCCGGCGAACCGTGAGCATGCGAAGATCCGGCTCAGCCAGTCAGGACCATCCATCCACGGAGGGACAGCGATGCTGAGGATGCAGGCGCTTCGCGCTTTTCCCCTTCCTCGTGACCTTCTACCCATCGCGCCATGGTGAATGCGGCCACGTCTCAAGGGTTAGCACTTCACGCGCTTTGTTCGCTGGAGAGCGAAGCGCCAGAGGACTACGGCATGGGACTGCCAACGGGCAAGGTTGAATACGCTCTGGGAACCGGGCAGGTCACGGGCTGCGGCCTATCGTTTGGTGCCGAGGAACTGGATGGGGCGTTGGCCGGCCCGGTAGCCAGCCTGGTGTTCGATGATGCCGGCAAGGCAGACGTTGCGGCGATACTCGAAAGTGCAGCTGATACCGAGTTCGGGGATGCCGCAGTGCGTCGCATACTCGAGGACGCCGACACCGTTGAGGATTGGCGCGTCGGTGAAGCGCTTGCGGAGTCCTACATCACCCAACATCGCGGCTGCTGTTTCCCCTGGCCTGACTCCCGAGATGAGCGGAAGGCCGGATCCAGCTTGCCCGGTGCCGACCTGGCCGGCTTACACCAGGATGGAGATGCGCACCGCTTCGCCTTTGGCGAGGTCAAGACCTCCAACGAAGGAACCTACCCTCCCGGTACGATGCATGGGCGAACAGGTCTGAAGCAGCAACTGGAGGACCTGCGAGACCAGGTGAGTATTCGCGACGGGCTGGTCTTGTACCTGGGTTACCGGGCGAAGAACGCGGAGTGGCTAGACCGCTATAGGACGGCAGCACAGCGATATTTGGCGGATCGGAACGATGTGAGGGTGTTCGGCCTGCTCGTTCGCGATGTTCCGCCGCATGAGGATGACCTGAGGGCGCGTGTAGCGAAGCTGGGGCGTGGCTGTCCTGAGAGCATGGCTATCAACCTGGTGGCGATGTATTTGCCACAGGGGAGCATCGCTACACTGGGCCAGAGAGTAGTGGGTATGCGGAATGGGGGCGGCGCATGAACCTCACCGACGCTTCCCTTCAGCGTGTGGATACGCATTGGGCGGTTCTCGCGGTTGGTGAAGCTGAGCGCGACCGTGCGCTAGCCGTCTGCGGTGCCCGGCTGGTTAAGCGGGCGGTAGGCAACCAGATCCGCATCGAGTTCCCCGAGCACGGGAGAGACGAGGATCTGCTCAGTCGTCTTGCGATGGCCTATGAGATCGCAGCCATCGAGGGGATCAACGCCTTCCTTAGCCTCGACGCCGAGAAGGCGGCGTTACGGGAACAGTGTGCTGCAGGGGCATGGCGGGCCTTTGAGATTGGGCGGCTGTTCGACTTGCCGAGGAATGAGCACGATAGGATCCTTCATGTGCTACATCTGTCGGCATTGGCCTATTGCGGCGACCGATGGTCGGACCTACGGCGCTGGTACAACGAGAACCCGCAGGCAGCACAGGTGGCGCAGGATGGTGGGGCTGGCTGGCATCACCGATTGCTCTACAGGCTCTTCAATTGCTGGATCCGGCTCATACGGAAATCTAGTTGGGAAGACCTCGACCAGATTGCCGAGATCATCGCTGGGTTGCGGGCAGAGCAATCGTCCTATGAGGCTAGGGCACTTGATAGTGGGTCCAACGCCGCGGATCGAGCCATGGCGCTCAGACTGATCTGCCTCTACCACTGGGCAAAGGGCACGGAGCTACTTGCCACGTACATGCTGCAGGGCGAACCGGGCGGTATCGCTGCCCTACTGGACAAGCACTTTGAGGCAGCAATTGATGCCGCAGCGCTAGGCGCTGATGCTGAGCTAGAGATGCTGATGCGTTGGCTGCACCTGACGGCACGGCAAATGGTAGGGGGGTCACTCTGGTGGGTTGCCCGTGCGGTCAACTCCCGCGTCAGCCGCTTCGTTCACGAAGTCACGAAGCACCAGGCGATGTTTGAGTTGTTGCCGCCGCAGCGGGCCGCACTTCAGGAGCAAGGGCTCCTAGACCAAGCCGCCACGGCCATCGTGGTTGATATGCCCACCTCAGGGGGAAAGACCCTTCTCGCCCAGTTCCGTATTCTCCAGGCGCTGAACCAGTTCGACCGAGATAAGGGGTGGGTTGCCTACGTCGCCCCAACGAGAGCCCTCTCTGCCCAGATAACCCGCCGCCTTCGTCGCGATTTCGCACCCATCGGCATCAGGGTTGAGCAGCTAACCGGTGCCGTAGAGATCGATGCGTTCGAGGAGGACCTGCTCACCTCGACAGGGGACGGCAGCGTCTTTGACGTTCTGGTATCAACGCCCGAGAAGCTCCAGTTGGTGATCCGCAACAGGAAGGTCCCGCGCCCCCTGGCGCTCGTCGTGATGGACGAGGCACATAACATAGCGGATGAAACACGAGGGTTGCGTATCGAGTTACTGCTGGCCACCATCAAACGCGAATGCACGACTGCCAACTTCCTCTTGCTCATGCCGTATGTGGAGAAAGCGGAGACGTTGGCCCGCTGGCTGGCACAGGACGTGAATGCCGGACGAGCGATTAGCTTCAGCACTACGCCGTGGATGCCCAACGAACGTATCGTGGGAACTTACTGTGCCGCAAAGGACACGGCGGTAAGGGGTGGTTGGCACATGGCCTTCCAGACCCTCACCACCACTCCACGGGCCGTGCATCTGGATGGGACCCACCAGGTCGGCGGTGTGAAGCCACTCGACGTTCCACGATCCAAACTGACCCTCAGTCTGCAGACGGCGGCGATGGCCACTGTTCTTTCGGATCGCGGCACGAGCATCGCCGTGGCCAACAGCATCGACTCGGTCTGGACCATGGCCCGCCACGTTGATGCGGTGCTCCAGCCTCTGTCACCGATGCCTGACGAAATCCGGCTGGTTCAGGACTTCCTGAGGACTGAGATCAGCCCGGACTTCGAGTTGGTCGGCTTGCTTGGGAAGGGGGTAGGAGTTCACCACGCGGGCCTATCAGATGAGGCGAGAGCTCTTATCGAGTGGTTGGCTGAAGAGGGCAAGCTGAAGGTTCTGTGCGCCACATCCACCGTCGCACAGGGCATCAACTTCCCTGTGTCCTCTGTCTTCCTAGCATCACGCTACTTGCCCCAGGGCCACCGGGCCAGGGAGATGTACCCTCGCGAGTTCTGGAACCTGGCGGGGCGGGCCGGGCGCATGAACCACGACAGCGTTGGCGTGGTCGGCTTGGCCGCAGACGAACGCAGCCAAGCACAGGTAGCCGAGTTTGTTAGCAGGGCAACAGGCCAACTTGTCTCGCGGTTGGTGAACCTGCTGAGCGAACTGGAGCAGGCTGGGCGGTTGCACCAACTTGAAACTGTCATCCAGGGCGAACAGTGGGAGGACTTCCGCTGCTACGTCGCCCACTTGTGGAATGAGAAACAGAGCCTGGATGCCGTGCTGGCCGACACGGAGCAGTTGCTGCGGAACACCTTCGGTTACGGTATCCTGCGAACTGAGCCCAACGGTAGGGCCAAGGCAGACAGGCTGTTAGAAGCGACGCGCAACTACGTGCGCCGGCTAGCGCAGAGCCCTGGCGCGGTGGCGCTAGCCGATACGACAGGGTTTTCGCCAGAGGGAGTTGGGAAGGCCCTCGCCGGGCTAAGCCAACTCGAACAGAAGCTGACGGTTGCTGATTGGTCACCCGAGGGTCTCTTTGGTCAGGGTTCTCACATGGCCGCTCTGTTTGGTGTGATGTTGCGGGTCCCACAACTGGCTGAATCACTTAGGGACTTGGGGGGTGAAGGACCCGGGGACCGGCACCTTGCCGAGATCACAAAGGCTTGGGTAGAAGGTCGTGGGATCCAGGACATCGCCCGCGAGTTCTTCCAGGCCGACCAGGACCAGACCAGGGCCATCACGGAAGCGTGTAAGGCGATCTACCGCAGTCTGGCCAACGCTGGAACCTGGGGGATTTCGGCCCTCAGCCGTCTGTCTGGGCTCGACATGGACCAACTTCCCGAAGCAGATCGGCGCCGCATCAACTCCCTACCTGCTATGGTCTACCATGGGGTGAAGACCGAAGACGCGGTCCTGATGCGGATGAACTCAGTTCCTCGCAGCATCGCGGAGAGCATGGGCGACCAGTACCGAAGCTGGGCCGGCGAACGCCAGGGCGACTCAGAGCTACAGCAAGCCCGACGTTTCCTGAGGGAACTGGGGTCGGATGGGTGGGATCGAGTCTGCCCCAAGGGGTCTCACCTGTCCGGCGCGGAGTTCAAACGAGTATGGGAACTACTGTCGGGGGAGAAGCGGTGAGGCGGACCGGTCAGGCCGCCGTGGTCTGGCGCAGTACCAGGCCCGATTGCACTCAGAGGCGGGGCAAGCGCGACCAACGGAGCAGCCCAGACCATGATGGGGGTAACACCATATGACGGATTCATCCAACGCTGCAAGCGCCGAGACTGATGCCAGGACGCTATCACTGGACGAGTGGCTTCAGGCCATGTGGGATGCCAAACAGCGAAAGACGCTCAACATCACGTATGAGTTTCCGACCGCAGAGCACCACAAGGAGTATCTGGCGACGATTAGCTCGAGGTCTACGGACGAGGTGCATCTACTCCTCAGGCATTTCCTGCTACCTGGCGGCAAACTCGGTATCGACGACCTGCATCTTAAGTCTCTCGTAGCCGACGCAAAGGCCAACCCTGATTTCTTCCGCGCCAGGATGCAGACAGGATACTACTTTCGGCTTGTTCAGAGCGTTGCCGGCACCATGACTGGACCTTGGGAAGGCATCACATGGGTTCGGGACCTATTGCCACATTGTCCGAAGGAAGCTCTTCAGGCCCTTAGTGCCTACACCCTGGCGCATGCGCAGTTTCTTCCTGATGGTCGGCTCAACGGGTTACTGGAGGCAGCCGAACTGATTCGTGCCAAGTTCATCGGCACGCCGGAGTCCACTGGCGAGAGGATTGATGCGCTGCTTGATATCACACCACGTGAGTTCGAGCATCTCGTGGAACGCCTCTACGCCGCGATGGGCTACGCTACAGAGTTGACGCCGGCAACGCGTGACGGTGGCAGGGATGTCATCGCTACCATCACAGCGCCTGGGTCCAGACAGCGCCTGTATGTCGAATGCAAGCAGTACAGGGATCCGGTAGCCGTCGAGTTCACCCGCGCACTCATTGGTGTTGTAGGCGTTGATCGCGCCACCAAGGGCGTGGTAGTTACGACATCTGATTTCACCCCAGACGCTCGGAAGTTCGCAGCGAAGACGGACCAGATTGAGCTGATCACCGGTGAGGAACTCGTTCGATTGCTAAACGAGCACCTGGGAACCGAGTGGCCCCTACGAATAGACAGGTACGTCGCCTGGAGTCGCGCCCGCTATGAGAGGAGCCGTACGGGAGACGCTGAGACGGCCTGATTCGGATCCACTCCGTGGGTTGATGGTGTGTGCTGCGTCTGTGCCGATCTGGGTACCTGGCCGGCCGCCCGGCCCCAACCGGTGAAGGCACAGAAGAAGGGTAGCACCGGCTGAAGATGAAGGGAGGCATGAACCGCTGTGGCTGTCTGTGCCAGAGACAGGCAGCGCTTTCTTGAGAGAACAGACAGAGCCTTTTTTGCAGAGAACTTGGGCAGCGGAAGTGCCAAGAACCCGCATGGTTGCTGGGTTGGCGCCCTTTTCGTCAGAAGATTCTTCACACCGAGGAGGTCAGTGGTTCAAATCCACTTGCGCCCACCAGACAGGCTCAGAATTGGCATCGTTGTCCAATTCTGAGCCTTTTTCTTTGCCTGCCCGGGCGCACGCCCGGGAGAATAGGATCCATCCGGAGGCCGGCCGCACCCCACCCGCGCGGGGCTCGAAGCCCCGCGCTGCTTCTCAGCAAAGCCCCTTCGGGACTCCCCCTCCCAACCCGCGCCATGACCGGTTGCCCGCGCGTGCATCCCGGCCCGATCGGAAACAGGGCGAACACCAAGGGTTCGCCCCTACCACACATTCGTCCGGCTATTGGGCTACATGCGGCATCCCGTCCCGCCCTGGCATCCAGACCACGGGTGAATGAGCCGGGCACGGATAGGCCGGGTGGGCCAGGTGCATATGCACGGACGAACGTCCGGCGCGCACCTGCTGGGTGCCCGGCAGGCATAAACCGGCGATGCCGGGGGAGGGGGCGCCTCCACCCGGCATCATCCCGGTGCCCGCCAGCCTTCCCGTTTATCCGCGACCATCCGCAGTTAAGAACCCGGCTCGGGAGCGCGTGGGGTCAGGATCGGCTGACGTAGCCCCACTCGCTCATCTTCATCTCGGCGACGCGTAGGGCCCGCTCCTTCACCACCGCGCGGTCGCCGAACCAGAGCGAGCGCAGCAACGTCTCTGGGTTCTTGTACGGCGTGTAGTAGTCCATCATCTCCACCACGCCGTTGTAGGCCGTCCATAGCGTGCCCTTCACGCGCGCCTCGTTGTTCTCCCGGCCCGTCTCATACAGCTCCTCTGCCTGGCCGCGGAGGGCCTTCACGCGCTCCCACTCTTCCAGCGCTCGCTGCGCCTTCGCATCCTCCGGCGTCAGGGGCACGTCCAGCTGGCGCAGGTCCCAGGGATCACCCGCGGTCGCGTCCTTCCGCGTGGGCTCCAGTACCTCGCGCAGCCCCTCCGGCTCCGGAAACACCTCCCGAAGATACTCCTCGAGCCGCTCTCCCGTCATCTGCACCCGGGCCATCGCCTGGAAGATCGCCCCGAGCGTCGCGAACCGCTCATCCACCCACCCGATAAGCTCCTGGATGTCCCTCAGGCGTCCCCTCAGGGCCCGCCGGTGTTCTGCGCGGAACGACTGCCCGAACGCCAGCGCCATGTTCAGCGTGTTCTGGCAGACCACCCGGATCGGCGTGTACTTCACCTGCACGCTGCTCTTGCCGTCGTGGCTGTTGCTCAGGAGCACGTACTTCTCTACCACGTCGACGCCCGCCACCCTCATCAGGGCGCTATTCATCCTGACCTGGACCCACACCCGCTCACCTTCACCCAGGGCTCCCGCCGTCTCATAGACCGCCTTCCCCGACTGGATCACTGGATCGAAGAACTCGAACGCCTCCTCGTTCTAGAGCACCTGGTAGTTTTCGCTGACGATGCTATAGACCGGGCAGTTCTCGCCCTCCGTCAGGCCGGCCCGCGCGACCGCGTAGTAGCCTTTCACCTCGCGATAGCCGCGCACGCCCGCGGTGCGCACGAGGACCGGGAACCTCTCCACTCTCCAATCCATCTTGGCCGCCTTCATCATCTCGTGCGCCGTGACCGCCCCCTCGACGCGCGTTCCCAGTCGGTGCCAGGGTGGGTCGCCCGTGTACGCCATGGCCACCTCACCGCGCTCGTTGATATAGAGATTGTGCGCCATTCTCTACTCCTCTCCCGGCCGGCGTGACCTGGTCGCGTTCTGTTTTTTTGCCCTACGCCTGCCTGCCTTCGCTTTGCCCCTGCTCTTCTCCCGCGCGCGCCATTCTCCTCCTTGGCGCAGGCGCTGGACCGGCACCAGCAACCGGAACCTATGTTGAGAGGATCTGGCACACGACCTGAACCTGACGTGGGAATGGGGCCCGGCCACCGGACGCGCGGAGGCGGTCGGGAGCCCGCGCTCGAAGGGGTCCAAACAGAGAACGGGCCCTGGCACCCCCCTCTGCTGGAGGAGGCCAGGGCCCGGATCGATGCGATACCATGGCGCGCCTGGAGGGATTCGAACCCCCGACACCTGGTTCCGAAGACCAGTGCTCTAATCCACTGAGCTACAGGCGCGCGAAGAAGGCTTGCCCGTCTAAGACAGCCACATTGTACCATTCGCCGGCGAATCTGTCAATCGCGATGAAGCCGGTGAAACAACGCGCCTACCCCTCGGCCCCGTGCTGACCCCGAAGAGGCTCCCCATCCCAGCCCGCGCTATCGAACCGCGAACCGCCAGGGAGTGACGAACGTGCGTTGGAACCAGGTGTCGCCCGCGCCATCCCCCCGGAGAAGGGGGCATCTCCCATCCGGAGAATGAATCGGGGAGATCCGCGCGGGGCGGCGCCCGCCAGCGAACGCCACATTGCGCGGGAGAGGGAGATGCCTGTGAACAGCGCACCGCGAGATCGCGCGATTATTCGCGACCTGGCAAAGCAGGTGGCCGAGATCGCTGCCCTGCCCGTGCAACAGGAGACGATCGCCCTATGGAAGGCGCTCAACGCCCGGAAGCCCATCCGGCCGATGGTGCGGATCGACCAGGTCTGCTGGCATGAGATGAACGTGGACGACGAGCTGACGCCCCGCTGCCAGGACAGCTTCTGCCGCAGCCTGGAGAGCCAGCTCCGCCGCACCCTCTACGCCTGGCGGCACATGCGCGGGGATATGGTCGTCGCTCCCTATGTCGAGCTCCCCAAGGCGATCCACAACACCGGCTTCGGGCTGGACGTGCAGGAGCGCCGCCTCGCAGCCGACCCTCGCAACACCGTCGTGAGCCACGCCTACTTTGATCAGCTGCAAACCCCGGACGATCTAGAGAAAATCCGAATGCCGGAGGTGTGGCACGACGAGGCTGCCACCGCCCGGACAGAAGAGCGCGCCCGCGAACTCCTCGATGGAATCCTGGACGTGCGCATGCAGGGCGCCTGCCCCGCCTACGCGCCGCTCGACCTGATCACCTGCTGGCGCGGCGCCGAGCCGCTCCTCTGGGATCTGGTGGACCGGCCCGAGTTCGTCCACGCCATCCTGCAGCGCGTCACCGAGGGGCAACTCCACTTCCTCGACCAACTCGAGGCGCAGGGGCTGCTGGGCCGGGATCAACAGACGATCCACTGCACCGGCGCGCACACCGATGAGCTGCCTGCCCCAGGCTTCAACCCTAACCACCCGCGCGCCAGGGATCTCTGGACCTTCGGCATGTCGCAGATCTTCTCCACGGTCTCGCCCGCGATGCACGAGGAGTTCGAGTGGCCCTACCTCACCCCGTGGTTCGAACGTTTCGGCCTCGGCTACTACGGCTGCTGCGAGCCGCTCGATCAGAAACTCCCCCTGATCCGAAAATACCCCCGCGTTCGCAAGATCTCGATGAGCCCCTGGGCGGATATCGAGCGCGGCGCCAGCGAGATCGGGGGCGATTTCGTCCTCTCGCGCAAGCCCAACCCCGCCTTCCTCGCCGCGGAGACCTGGGACCCCGCCGCGGTCGAGCGCGACCTCCGCGAGACGCGCGACGCCTGTGCCCGGCACAACTGCCCGCTGGAGTTCATCCTGAAGGATATCAGCACCGTGCGCTACCAGCCCCAACGGCTCTGGGAATGGTCCGAGATCGCCATGCGCGTCGCCGGCGCCTGAACCGCGCGGGGGCCCGGCGCTCTCACTGGCCGGGCTCTTCGGACCAACCCACGGCGCTCTCCCGCGCGTCCTCGACGATCCGACCGTCGCGGAGCTCGACCACGCGGTCGGCCTGGCGCGCCAGCGAGAGGTCGTGCGTCGCGATGACGACCGCCAGACCCTCGCGCTGCCGCTGGCGCAACAGCTCCAGGATGGCATCGCGCGACTGATGCTCCAGGCGCCCGGTAGGCTCATCGGCTAGGAGCAGCTTCGGCTGGTTGACGAGGGCACGCGCGATTGCCACGCGCTGCATGTCGCCGCCGTTCAGCTCGCCGGGGAGCGCGTCCTCTGCTCCTTCCAAGCCCACCTGGCGGATCAACTCGTCGACGCGCGCGGGGTCACGCCGGCGCGCGAAGATCAGCGGCAGCTCGATATTCTCGCGCACGGTGAGCGTCGGGATCAGGTAGAACAACTGGAAGATAAACCCGATATGCTCCCGCCGGAACGCCACCAGCTGCTTCTCACTCAGACGCGTCACCTCCGTGCCCAGGATCTGCAGGTTCCCCTTCGATGGCCGGTCCAGGCACCCCACCTGATTCAGAAAGGTCGTCTTTCCCGAGCCCGACCGGCCCACAATCCCGACCATCTCGCCCGGGCGCACTCTCAGGCTCATCCCTGCCAGCGCATGGACCGTCTCCGAGCCGCGCTGGTAGGTGCGCCAAACATCCCTTGCTTCGAGAACCATCTCGCTCATGCCCCCACTCCTCCAGACTGGATCACCCGCTCCATCCCTTCACGCGACGCGCCTTCCCTCGTCCAGCTGCACCACGCGATCTGCGTAGCCGACGAGCTCCTGGTCATGGGTGGCGAGGAGGATGCTGAGGCCCTCGCCCGCCAGCTCCCGGAAGAGCGCGAGTATATCATCCCGGGTGCGCGTGTCGAGGTTGCCGGTGGGCTCGTCCGCCAGGAGCAGCTTCGGCCGGTTGACAAGCGCGCGCGCGATCGCCACGCGCTGCTGCTCGCCGCCGGAAAGCTCTCCTGGCCGGTGCGCCATCCGGTGGCCCAGGCCCACGCGCTCTAGTAGCGCCCGGGCGCGCGCCCGGTCCGGTTTTCCCGTCCACAGCTGCGGCATCTCCACGTTCTCCAGCGCCGAAAGCGTGGGCATCAGGTAAAACTGCTGGAAGATGAACCCGATATTCTCCCGCCGGACGCGGTCGAGCTCGCTCTCACTCTGGCGCGCCCCGTCGCCCACCACGTGTCCAGCCACATCCAGGCGCCCTCCGGTGGGGCGGTCCATCAGCCCCAGCAGGTTGAGCGTCGTCGTCTTCCCCGCGCCGGAAGGCCCCAGAAGGCAGACAAACTCGCCCGGCTCGATCTCCAGGTCGATGCCCTTCAGCGCCCGGATCTCCTCGGCTCCCCGGCGATACACCTTCACCAGGCCCTCGGCTCGCGCGGTGGCCCCGCCTTTCTCCGCCATCGCCTCGTTCATCCTTCCTCGCCTACCCCGCATTATTCATCAGAATAATGAAAAGAAGTCTCTCTCCCAGGCATGGCCCAGGTTTGTGGCTACTGCCCTCGAAAACACTCTGCTTCCAAGCGCTTGTGGCAGCAACGGCATGCCACCAGGCAAGCGTCTTCTTCTTGAAGTATTCTGGTGAATACTTCGGGCTACTCGCCCCGGATCGCCTCGACCGGGCTCACCGCGGAGGCCCGCCACGCCGGATAGGCACCGGCCACCAAACCCAGCAACACCGCCAGGAGCATCACCGCGCCAAAAACCGGCCACGAGAAGCCGATCAGCGTTCCCTTGGGTACGGAGATCAGCGCCGTTTTGGCCAGCACGCCCTTGATGAACAGCTCCGTGCCGCGGCTCGCCGCCAGCGCCAGCCCGGTGCCCAGCAGCCCGCCAGCCGCGCACATCAGGATCGTCTCGGCGCAGATCAGTTGGAAGACGTCGCCCGCGGACGCGCCCACCGCCTTCATCATCCCGATCTCGCGAGTGCGCTCGAACACCGCCATCAGGATGGTGTTCAGCACGCCCACAGCCCCCACGGCAATCGCCACCAGCACAATGGCGAGCACGAACACCTTGGTGTTGTTCACCAGCTGGCCCATCGCGCTCAGCAGCTCCGTGAGCGGGAAGACATTCATGTTCGCTTCGCTCTTCTTCAGAGCGTCCACCACCGGGGTGATGTTGGCGACATCCTTCACCTTCACCAGGATCACCACGATCCTGTCCGGCAGGTTGAACACCCTCTGCACCGTGGCCAGGGGCAGGAAATAGAAGCCGTCGTCTTGCGTCGCCGTCGGCTCCAGGATGCCAGCCACGCGGAAGGTGGCATCCACGGTGAAGTTGCCGCGCGGCTCCCGGATCCGGTAGGTGTCCCCCACGCGGAGCTTCAGCTCCCGGGCGACGTTCGCCCCCACGATGAGCGAGTCGTCGTCGGTGAACCACCCGCCCTCGCGGAACTGCCAGTTCTGGCGCAGCCGGCGGAAGTGCTCGTCGACGCCCA
>Ga0116169_1002408_pt1 | contig 13815 bp, 11 predicted proteins | sample AD_UKC130_MetaG_FD_89796 | JGI IMG/M metagenome (GOLD analysis project Ga0116169, IMG submission 89796) | Active sludge microbial communities of municipal wastewater-treating anaerobic digesters from Canada - AD_UKC130_MetaG | ecosystem: Engineered > Bioreactor > Anaerobic > Digestate | place...
ATTTGAGGGTAGTCAAGGGTAAAGACTTTGTCTTATCTATCGATAACCCTTGACTACCCTCTGCACTCGCTCAAGATAGTAGTTAAGAAGGGCTAAAAGATGATGTTGTACTTTTACACCTAAAATTATGGATGATTTCCACTATAGGTGTTGCATTTAATATTGCAATTTACAATTTTTATTTTTTTGTTTTGTTGGTATAAAGTCGCCGGAAGACTGACTTCAACGATAATTCTTTTTCACCAGCCATCCGAATTCCTCATTTTTGTCAAATTCCAACAATTTTGTATATCCACATTCATCAATAAAGTTATTAATATCTCTTCTCTCTCGCTTTTCAATACTGCTGTTTTTCGTCATCGAAGTCTTTGACCCTGTAATAAACAACAAATTGGCAGGTGTTTCTTTTAATACACTCAGCAATTCACGCTGCTGCCTTTTGACAACAGGCACAACTTTCATTATAAGGGCCAAATCATATGATTCAACACCTGTTTTTTTAAACAGTTCCTGCCAGCCTTCCTTCAAATCCCAATTTACTCCTATAAGTCTGCCGTCACCCAGCCAGGCAGAATATGCCTCAATAATTTTAACAGACTTCTTATCCCTGTCAGCAGCGATATATTTCACAACCTTGCTGCCATCACTGTTAAAAGGAACCATAAGAGGATTTAAACCACATCCAATATCAATTATTTTTTCAGATTCCAAAATATATTTTTTTATAGGGTCGTAAAAGTTGTCAAAGTCAGTCATGCGCTCCCTGGTACTTACATGATACTGAAGCAGACTTTTTATATAATTTTTGCTTTCCTCGCTTCCGGTTTGCAATTCCTTAAACTTGTCCACTATTTTATCAACATCATCCGCATCCTGATAATATCTTCTGAGCTGATTATACAAATTACGTTTTACTTTATTGGAAAAATCTTTATACACTCTGGTTCTGGCCACCTTCTTAAAATCTGTCTCTTTTCCAATAATATCAATCAAGTCTTTATTTGACATGACAGAATCAGAGAGCAATTCAAACAGGCTGCTTTTATCCACTTTATAGGTTTTTAATATTTCAGCCGCCAGTACATTAATAACTTCTTTCATAAGTTCCGCGTTTTTGATTTGATTTTCTTCCAATATTACATCTACCTCACTTGCATTAAAACCTGGAAATTATGTTTTTCGCTATTAAACACGGTAAAATCCTCTTTCCTATGGTAAAATACAATAAATTACCATGGAAAAGAGGATTGCCATATGAATTTTATCAGATAATTATAATAATGAAAAGCCCTATTGCATTATGTTTAAGGATTTCGCAAAGACACCTGAACAATTTAATCTTGCCAGTTTAAACCATATATCCAAAATCTCCCTGAAATAATCCCCATAACTTTTCTCCGGCACTGCTTCGGCCGTCTTTACAGCCGACCGTCCAATAAGCTTTCCGTCGACAAAAAACTCTATCTTCCCCACTTCAACCCCCTTGTACACCGGCGCCTTTATTGTCTCATCCAATGTAAGCTCCGTCCTAAGTTTCTCCTTTTCTTCCCTGCTCAAAGGCATTTTGATGCTTTCCACGGCAACAACGGGCACCGAATCCTTCTTTCCCTTGTACACCTTCACTCGTCCCAGTTCCTGGTTTGCCCTCAAAAGCTCATAAGGCTTGTAATTGTTGAAGGCATAATCAAGAATAGCCTTGCTGCTTTCCGCCCTTTTACTTCTGCTTGAGCAGTTCAAAACCACCGAAATTATCTTAAATCCATCCCTTGTTGCCGATGTCACAAGGCATCTTCCTGCCTTTCCCGTATATCCTGTCTTTACCCCGTCCGCACCGGGATACAGAGAAAGCATTTCGTTTGTTGTATATAAGCTGCGGTTGGTGATTGTCGTACTCTTGGTTGCCACAATTTGGGCAAAAACAGGATTCTGTAAAGCATACCGGGTGAGCATGGCCAGCTCGTAAGCCGTGGAGTAGTGGCCTTCCACATCCAGGCCATGAGGTGTTTTAAACGCCGTATTTTTAAGTCCCAGCTCCCTTGCCTTGTCGTTCATCATCTTGACGAAGTTCTCCACCGTTCCCCCGACATGCTCGGCCACTGCCAATGCCGCATCATTGCCCGACCTTAGCATCATACCGTAAAGAAGCTCCCTTAGTGTGAGTTCCTCACCCGGTTTGAGCTTGATTGTGGAACCCCAGATACTGGCAGCCCTGCTGCTGACTTTGACCTTGTCATCGAGATTACCGTTCTCTATCGCCACAATTGCCGTCATTATCTTGGTGGTACTGGCTATGGCCCTTCTTGAGTACGCATCCTTTTCATACAACACCCTCCCGGTATCGGCATCAATTACTATCGCCGCTTTCGCTTCTATCCTGGGAGGCTTTAACTCCTCACTCTCATCCACATTTACAGACTCAATAACAACCTCTGATGCAAACTCATCTTCAACAAATTCATCTCCGTATACCCTTTCATTCAAGTTTACCGCCAATATTAAACACAACAAAAAAATAAATATTATCTTTATATTTCCTTTCAAACACACCACATCCCGTAAATTTATTCCTTTATTTTATGCAACTTTTGGTTTATAAAAAAATTCTGGTGGAAAGAATTAAATATAAGACAGCTATTGCCCCGTTATAAATATATGAAACCCATTCAAACTTTATAAATAATTTTTTTCCGTTTGTCGATAATATAAACAGGAGGGGGACAACCTTATGCAACATCAAACACTGTACCAGGATGACTTTGTAGAAATTTTCGAACAAGACAACGAAGTTTTCATCAAAACATTCAAACCCGGTCTTCCGCCAAAACAATTAAATGAAATATTGTCGTCACTTCCCCAGATACAAATAACGAGCTTCAACTGCCTTAACGACGCCCTAAACATCGTTTCCCCGTCCCCCCAAAAATTCGGCCGGTTAAAGGAAAGAATCGCCATAACTGTTACCCCGGACGAATTAAAAGCTTTCGTCACTTTCAACTTACCCAGGGAAGAACTGGATATTAAAAACCGCGAAAATCTAATAAAAGAAACCTATCAAGTTTTGAAGAAAAAAAACATAAACTTTGGAATAAAAAAAGAATTGTTCTTCGGTGATTTGGAAAGCGGAAAAAAATATCTCATAGCTGAAGGAGTACCTGCCGTTGACGGGGAAGACTGCAAAATCAGGATGTACGAACTTGAAGAGCCCAGACCTGAAATAAGAGAGGACGGAAAAGCAAACTACTATGAATTGAAGCTGATTAACAAGGTCAAGGCCGGAGACTGGCTCGGTGAGCGCATTGACGCAACCGAAGGTTTCCCGGGGAAAACCGTATATGGCACCACTATTCATCCTGTAAGAGGAAAAAATTATCCTCTTTCCTATGATAAAAATACCGTTTACGAAGTGGTACAAAACAAGAAAGTTGTCCTATATTCAAAAATAGACGGTGCCGTACACTATGACGGAAATAAAATCTCCGTCTCAAACCATCTTGAAATTGACGGTGACGTGGACTTTAAAACTGGCAACATAATTTTTGACGGATATGTAACCATTAAAGGTACCGTCACCGACGGATTCTACGTTGAAGCCACAAAAGACATAGAAATAAACAGCCCGTTGGGACTTGGAAACGTCAAGGGAATAAAAAGCCGTGAAGGAAGCATCTACATAAAAGGCGGAATATCGTCAAAAAGTTTCTCGGAAATTTCTGCCAGGAAAAACATTTACACAAAGTTTGTGGACAATGTCAAATTATCCTGCGGCGGCACCGCCCACATAGGTTTTTATTGCATAAACAGCATGGTTGAAGCAAAAGAAGTGTTTATTGAATCAATAAAAGGAAACATAATGGGAGGTCAGGTAAAAGCGGAAGTAAAAATTACCGTACCTGTTTTAGGTTCGCCGCTGGAACCAAGAACCGTACTCATTCTTACAGGCTTTGACAGAAAAAAACTTTCAAAAATGCTGGAAGACATAGTTGACAGAATAGACAGAATAAAAGAGGAACAAATGGACATAAAGCTGTATTTGTCAAAACAAGACCCCTTTAAAGAAATGACTTCCCGGGAGACAGCGGAATACAATTCAAAAATGCAGAGGATGTCCGAACTTAAAGCAGAGCTTAAATCCTTGGAAGAAGAAAAAAAGAATATTGCAAGATATTTAAAAACAAAAGGCGAAGGTGAAATAGCCATAACAAAAAAGGTTTATCCCAACTGTTCAATAATTATAAAAAATATACAAACCGAAATAAAGGAGCCTTGCCTTGCAACAACCTTTTTTGCAGCCGACGGCGAAATTAAACGTGTTTAGCCTTTTATCCTTTAAAAATTAACATGTAAAATATAAACAGGCATCAGAGGATAAAATCTTCTGATGCTTTATTGTTATTTCTTACTTAAATGTATAAATATTACTATCCTTCTAATTTATTAAGTATTGTCATGATTAAAAAATAAGAAAATCGAAATTACTTCGAGTCTAAAGTATAACAAAAACAAAATATCTTATAATATATTGATATTCAACACTTTAATTTGCAAAAATTAAGTTATATAATAAAGCTTAGTGAAAAAATTGAACCTGAAAATAACTAATTTTGATTATATAGGAGGCAATATGATTAAGAATATTCTTATATTATCTTCGAACAATACGGGGCATGGCCACAAGAGCATAACCGAATCCCTGCTGGAACAGTTTTCCCATTATCCCGACGTCAATGTCCATGTGATTGACGGTTTTACCCTGGCAGGAAATTTTGGCCTTAGAATCGGGAAACTTTACGGTTCCGTCACAAGAAATGCAAAAGAACTGTGGAAACTGGTGTGGGAATTATCTTTAAAAAAACCCAGTCTGTTAAACGACTTTACTGAAGTTGCTATTAAAGATAACTTTTTGAAACTCATATGCAATATCAAACCGGATCTTATACTGTCGGTGCATCCAAACTTCAACGGTTCGGTACTGAACATTCTCGAAGACTATAACATTAAAGTTCCCTTTGTAACGCTGCTGGCAGACATTGTAAGTATTACTCCCCTCTGGGCGGATCCAAGGGCTGACTATATCATATGCCCTTCAAAAGAATCAAAGTTTAAATGCCTTGAGTTCGGGGTTTCGGAATCAAAGCTTATTGAAACGGGATTTCCGGTAAGGCAGAAGTTTTTGAAACATCTTGAAAAAAACGGCGAAAACAATACGCAGAACATTAAAAAATACACCGGCGACAGGCCTTTAGAATGCCTTATCATGAGCGGCGGCGAAGGTTCCGGAAATATGAGCAGAATCGCATCGATACTGCTTAAGAATTTCAACTGCCGGGTTAAAATAGTCACAGGCCGTAACAGACTCTTAAAAAGAAGGCTCGAGCGCACCATCGGGGAACGATTCGGCGACAGGGTTGAAATATACGGTTTTACCGAAAACATTCAAGATCTTATGCTATCCTCCGATATTGCTTTCACCAGGGGCAGCCCGAATGTCATGATGGAAGCAGTTGCCTGCAATGTTCCCCTTATTATCACAGGCAATCTCCCCGGTCAGGAAGAAGGCAATCCCGCCTATATGCAAAAGTACAATCTTGGTGTTGTATGCAAAGACGTCAGAAAATTAAGGCATACAGTCAACGAACTTCTTGAAAACAACGGTGAAAAACTGAACAGAATAAAACAGTCTCAAAAAGAGTTTTTAAATCCAAATGTTGCAAAAGAAATCGCAAGCTTCCTTTTAAGCATAGATAAACAAGAGGAACCCTGCTTCCCTGAAGATTTGTTTTCCGGCGATTTCCCTAGATTTTGGGAATTACACAAAAGAATATCGATGTCGCACAACAAAAAAATAATACTCAAAAGGCATAAAAAAATCGGAACGAAGCAAAAATAAAGTTAACGTAACACCAATAAAATGTTAGTAAAACTTTCTACTCATAATAGTCTTATTTTTAGAAAAAATAAGACTAAGGAGGTGATAGCAATGGCTAAGAACAGCAGAAGCAAAACTCAATTCGAAAACATGAAGTATGAAATAGCCAAGGAAGTAGGAGTTAACTTAAAGCAGGGTTACAACGGAGACTTAACTGCAAGGGAAGCAGGTAAAATAGGTGGAAACATCGTTAAGAAGGTATTCCAGTCCTATACCGGAAACAGCTATCCTTCAGAACGTTTAGGCGATACTTCCAGGTAACTAACTTGAAAATATAAAAATAGCAGGAGATTTTCTCCTGCTATTTTTATATTTTACTGTCTAGGTTTGCAAGGAAGAAATGTCTTTAACTCCTCCGAAATGTCGGTCATTTTGGCAAATTTCTGTATAGAATAGAGTTTTCAAAAAAAGAAATCCTATATAATAAGCATCAAGAACAATGACAGCAAAATGAAAGGATGATACTGTGTTAATAATTGTCGTAAGAACTTTGATACTTTATATACTTGTAGTAATTATCATGAGAATTATGGGCAAACGCCAGATTGGACAGCTTCAGCCCTTTGAGCTGGTTATTGCAATAATGATATCGGAACTTGCCGCAGTGCCCATGCAGGATAAAAGAATACCTTTGATAAACGGCATAATTCCAATACTTACTCTGTTATTCGCCCAGATAACCTTTTCTTTTATAGGTCTGAAAAGTACCAGGGCCAGAGCCATAATCTGCGGCAGACCCAGTATTTTAATTCAAAACGGCAAAATAAACGAAGCGGAACTCAGAAAAGAGATGTACTCCGTAAACGACCTGCTTGAGCAGCTTAGAATTAAAAACATATACAATATAGCCGATGTTGAGTTTGCACTTTTGGAAACCAACGGGCAGCTCAGTGTCATACCCAAATCACAAAAAAGGCCCGTAAGCCCTGAGGACCTCAATATACCTACAAAATATGAAGGTTTGTCCCTGGACATTATTGTTGACGGCGAGATAAGCCACGAAAACCTCAAACTTGCCAACCTTGATGTAAACTGGCTGAATGACACGCTTTCCAAATTCGGGATAAACAATCCGAAGGACGTGCTTTTGGCAAGCCTTGACTCTGAAGGCAAACTCTATTATCAGCTTAAAGAAAGGAGAAATAACTAATATGTATTCAGCAAAAGTATTAACCGGACTTGCATTTTTGTGCGCCGTAATAATAGGCGTATCTCTTTACACATCCTCGGTTTTTTCGAAAGATGCAAAAACACTTGAAGAACGGATCAATGTGATTGAAGAAAATATAAGCAAATCCGACTGGACATCGGCTGAAAAAAATCTCAAGGCCATCGAGGAAGAATGGGGCAAGATGGAAAAAGCATGGACAGTTTTTCTTGATCATGAAGAAATAGACAATATTGACACATCCCTTGTGAGGATTTCGAAATATATTGAAACCAAAAACACCTCCATGGCCATGTCCGAAATTGCAGTGCTGCGCCAGTTTGTAAAGCATATTCCGGAAAACGAGTCCCTGTCTTTGAAAAATATTTTCTGACGGTTGGGGCGGCAAGAGCCCTTCAGGCTTTTTCCTTCAATTTTTTCAAACCGTTTAAACGGCTTATCCTTTTTGAAATTATCCTTTAATAAACAGAGAGACAATAAAGAGGGCATAAAATGCGCCGCCCGCAAACAGTGGAACAAGGTTGAGCTTTCCTTTGTCTTCTATCCAAAAATATACTGTGGCTGCGGACAAGGTGGCCATTACAGAACTCACTATAATATGGGAGCTTAGCCTCCATGGTGTTGCAAGAATTCCGATTGACACCGGTATGCAGCTCTGAAACACCATTGCCCCCGTTATATTTCCCAAAGCCAAAGTGTCTTTTTTTCTGGCTATCCAGATAATGCTGTTGAACTTCTCCGGAAGCTCCGTTACTATAGGTGTCACTATCAAAGACAGGATAAGAGGGGTAATACCTATATACTCCGAAACTGTTTCCATGTTTGTCACAAAAACATTGGCCCCGAAAATTATGCCCGCAAGGGCAATTCCAATCTGAAGTAAAATATCCGGCACATTGTTTTTAAAACCCAGAATTTTTGTCAGATAAAGTTTATCCAAATATCCATGGTTCACACTGTCTCGCCTTACCGTCAAAATAATATAATAAATGTACGTTGCCACAAGAAACGCAGAAACAATTACCCTTATGAATCGGATATTTATAAAGGCGGTTGTCACTCCCACACTGTAAGCCACAATAAAAAAACTGATGTCCCGGCTTACAATGTCGCTGTTGACATTCAATGCCATACTTCCCCTTCTTGACCTGAACAAAACAACACCCACACCAACCACAAATAATGCAAGGGTACTCAGCATAAAGGGAGCTCCCAGAATAGCGCCCACTCCCACATCCACTGACTTTTTATCCTCTCCCAAAAATAGTATTGCAATAATCGGGATCATTGTTTCCGGAAGGCATGTGCCTACGGCCGAAAATATACTTCCTACAACACCGTCTCCAACACCGATCTTTCTTCCCAGCCACTCAATACCGTTTGTAAAAAATTCGCAGCTTATTAAAATCAGGGCAAGGGACATAAGTATTTGAATCAAATTTATCCACATTGTTGTTCGCCACTTTCCATATGAAATTAACAAAATCACTTCTTTGTAAATATATTAATCCAGTCCGGTTTTTATTAAAGTTTTATCTATAAATTTAAGTGTAAAAAAGCCTTATTATTAAAAAATACAAAATGGTATTTATATACTCCATTATTTTTTTCAATTGCTCTTGACACAATAAATCTTTGGCTGTAAAATTATTGTGGTATGGATATGGGCGATTAGCTCAGCTGGTTAGAGTACCACGTTGACATCGTGGGGGTCGATGGTTCGAGTCCATTATCGCCCACCAAAAAAGAAATGCTGTTTGCTTTCACAAACAGCATTTCTTTTTTTAAACAGCATACTTTTTTCAAAAAAGAGTATATCTTTTTTAACGCTGAGGCACAATTATTCATTCCTTATTGCATCCAATGCGCTAAGCCTCATAGCCCGTTTGGAAGGGAAATATCCTGCAAGAAGGCCTACAAGCACTGCCACTGCCAATGCTGCCAATGCCAGCCACAGCGGTATCACTGATATTGACGCTCCCTCCATATTAGGTACAGCTCCTGCAACAATGGCATTGATAATTGCAGAAATTGCATAGCTGAAACCTATTCCGATGGTCCCTCCGAAAAAGCCTATCAAAGCGGCCTCAAGGAGAAACATTCCCCTGATGTCTTTAAGGTAGCAGCCCAAAACCTTGAATATGCCAATTTCCTTGGTTCTTTCATATATGGACATATACATTGTGTTGGTTATTCCCAAAGATGCGACAAGAAGAGAAATAGCTCCTATGGCTCCCAAAATAGCCTGAACCACAGCCATCGTCTTCTTCATCTCGTTCCTTGCATCTGCAAGACTGTAAGCACCAAATCCCATTTCTTTTATCTTGTTTTCCACCTCTTCAACCTTGTTTACGTCGGCAACTTTTACCAATACCGTCTCATAGGTTGGATTCTGGGAAGACAGCCTATTGCTGCTGTAAGATGCGTTATAATAACCAACACTGCCTTCATTGCCTGCCGCCAAAGATGCGGCTATTCTCTTTTCCTCCCTTTCATTTTCCTGCATAAGCTTTTTCAGGTAATCTATGTTGATAAAAGCGGAATAGTTGTATTCTCCGCTTTCTTTGAGAATTCCCACTCCCTGAACCTTGTAGGTCTTTCTTCTGATACTTCCCTGCTGATTTGCATGGCTTTCCCCGTAAAAATAGTCAAAAGTCATAATAAGTCTGTCTTCGAACACATTTACAGGAGGGTCTTCACTATTTTTTCCTCCTATTATAAATACCCTGTTTCTTCCGACGGCCCTGGGATTGTAAAAATGGTAAGGCACCTGACTTCCAAAAACAATTGCTCCTTTGTCATCTTCATTTAAAAGCCTTCCCTCGGACACCTCAAATCCAAATATCCTCATTTTTGACGGGTCAACTCCGACAACATTCACACCAGCCACATACCTTCCCGATACAAACTTGAGATATGCCCTAAGCTGCGGCATAACAGCTTCGACTCCTTCAATCTGTTCAAAATCCCTGACTGCCTTGTCGTCAAGTCTTTTTTGATTCCCAGTGCCGCCACTCACCGAGTAATAATAATCACTGCCTCCATCCGAGTAATAATAACCGGTGACAGTTATAGTATTCAGACTTCCCATCCTGCTGAACTGGCTTTCAAAGGCTCTGTCCATCCCGACCCCTATTGACATCATTACAGCAATGGACGTCGTCCCAATCAACACACCTGTGAGGGTCAACAGAGTTCTGATTTTTCTTCTCATCAGGTTTTTAAACGTCATTCCCAATATGTCAGATATTCTCATACAAATCAGCTCTCGCTTTCTTTCTTTTTGCCAGAATTATTATGAGAACCACAACACCTGCTATCACCGGCACTGAAACACCTGCAAGGATTAACAGTCTGCGCACGGGAAAACCTGCTTTTCCAAACTTCATTCCCGCTTCCGCCATGCCGGGCTCCACTATCGTAACATCACCTTTCATTACTGAAGGCTGACCCTGGACAAAAATCTCGAACTCTTTCTCAATCTCTTTAACCTCGCCGTTGTTATCTTCAAATGTGAAAATAATGCTTCCCTTTACCTGTCCTTCCTTGTTGGGTACAATATATGCTTCATAATAGTCGCTTCTGCCGGGTTCAAAATTACCCGCAAAATATTCTGAACCGGGCTGCAGCTCAAAATCTCCCTTGCACCTTACCATAAGATTGTTCAATGTTGACTTGCCCATGTTATAAAAATTCAAATTTACAGAAACCGGCTGTCCCACAACTGCATCCATTCCCGTCTGTATTTCACTTATCTCAAGCCTCTGTTCCTGAATAACAGGTATGCTGATGCTTTCTTTCAAGGTATATGCCTTGTTCTGTTCGTCTTCGTATTCAAAGTTTATATTGAGCAAATAACTCTTTGGCACAGCATCATATTTGGTCGCAAAAGTCATCTTTTTAACAACTCTTTCTCCGGCTTTTATTTGGTCAATGAATATGGTGCTGCCGCTTTCCGCCGCCGGCAAAAACACTCCTTCATCCGCAAGGAAAGAAACAGCAATATTTTCAACATTCATATTTTTATGGGTGTTCAATATGCCAAGCTCAATTTCAAAGCTCTTTCCCGCTATCGCCTGCCCCGTGGATATACTGTACCGGTCAATTATAAGCCTCGGAGTGGAAGTATTTTCTTTTTTCTCCTCTTCCTTTGGATTTTCAACATAAACTCCAACATATTGTGTAACAGTCCGCTTTTCTTTTGTTCCTCCCGAAGAACCTTCATCATCGTATTCCACATTTATGGCAATAGGGTAGTTTTTAGTGACTGCATCGGTCAAGGCAGTGAAAAGAAACTCAAAGCTTTTCTTTTCCCCAACTTTCAAGGAATCAACAACAGTTATGCTTTGTGATTTGCAGATAATGCCGTTTTCAGCCGTTACCGACACCTTTAAGTCGGAAAGTTCTTTTGTTCCGTCATTCACAATATCAAAGCCAACTTTAAAATCCTCATCCGGTGCAACAACTGTCGCCGGAGAAGTAATGTTGTCAATCTTCAATGAAGCTTTTCCTTCGCTTTTTTGCTTTATGGGCACATAATATATAAAGCTTTCGGCATATGAATTGCCAAATTCGTCTTTATAGTCAACGGCTATTTCAAGCGGAAAACTTTGAACATTTATTTTATTGGACGCAACAAGGCTGAAATTCAGCTTGCCCGTCCTGCCTCCCTCAATGGTTTTCAAATAATTGACTCCCACAAGCTCAGAATAAATCCCGTCAACCGTTAATCCCTTCAAGGTGACCTTTACGTCTTTTGCTCCAAGAGTTCCGAGGTTTTCAAGTTCTATGGAAGCACTGAACCTGTCCCCCGGTGCAGGTTTTTGGGGAAGCATTTCCACACCTTTTAAAATGAGGCTTGGGCTTTTATCATTGTTTTCAATGTCAACATATATAACTTCCGATGAAGAGAATGAATCACCATACAAATTGCCGTATTTAAACTCAAGTTTCAAGGGATATATACCGCTTTTGGTATTCGGTTTTACAGCAAGGTCAAGCTTTATCTTTTTTTCGGCATCGGGTTTAATCTCGTCAACGGATACGGAAAGATGCCCCATCGGCGCCGAAAAAGGTGAGTCCGCCGAATCGGCTGACATGGTTATTTGAATGTCTTTGGCGGTAAAATTGGACACATTTTTAATGGGAAATTCAACAGAAACATTTTTTCCTTCCTGTTTGCTGCTTATCTTTCCCACAATTCTGAAATTCGGCTTGTATTCGGCCGTGTTGGTTTGTGAACCACCGGAAGTTTGTTCTTTTTCTTTTTTAACGCTAAGAAACAGGGTTTGTGAAAGTTGTTCTCGATCGGTTGCACCTTCTTTTAAATAATCAAATATCAAAGTTAATTCGTTTCCTGTACCTTTATAGACCAGATATAATATTATAGGTTCTTCTCCGTCCCCAACAGCCATGTCTTTCAGGTACTCGGTTTGATAATGATCATTATCAATATAAAAAGAAGAACTTTTATCTACGGAAATATAAACATCTTTCAAAGGTACACCCAACACATTTTTATAGTAAACCTCGAGTTTAAAACTTTTACCGGCTGAAACATTCTCCTCTTTTGCACTACCTTTGTAATTATAATATCATTTGGACCGGCAAACACATTGACTGTCTCCAAATTAAAACTGATTAAAAGAACCAAAAGTATCAGAATATTCACAATCTTAATTTTGCTCATACGTAACCCCCGCATACTGATTTTCTTCTATTCCTTCAATTCTTCCGTCCAATATGTAAATTATTCTGTCAGCCCGTTTTGCAATATTAAGGTCATGGGTAACCATAATCAAAGTCTGGCGGTTTTTCATTGCCAAACCCGCCATAAGCTCCAGAACCTCCATGGATGTCTTTGAATCCAGATTTCCTGTAGGCTCATCGGCAAATACAATTTCGGGATTTGTAACAAAGGCTCTTGCTATGCCGACTCTTTGCTGTTGACCTCCGCTCATCTGGGTGGGCTTGTGTCTGAGATGTTTGGAAAGCCCCACTGCTTTCAAAAGCTCAACAGCTCTTTTCGTCCTTTCCTTTTTGGGTACGCCTTTGAACATGAGAGGAAGGCTGACATTTTCAACAGCGTCCAGATGACTGACAAGATTGTATGCCTGAAATACAAAGCCAACATTATCCTGTCGAAATGCCGCAAGTTTTTTTTCATTAAGCTTTTCAATATTTACATTTTTGATTTTTATACTTCCCCTGGTTGGCTTTTCAAGTCCGGCAAGCACATTCAAAAGCGTTGATTTTCCCGAGCCGGAAGTACCCAAAAAGCAACAAAATTCACCTTTGTAAATTTCCATGTTAATGTCCTGGAGAGCCACTACTTTTTCCGAACCCACTTTATAGATTTTACTCAGATTTGTAATACTAATTATCGGTTCTTTCTGTTTTTTTGCATCAGAGATGTCCCTCGCCCCCCCTTTACAGAGCATCCAAATATATGTTTTTAAGTAAATTAAAGTGTTACCAGTAATTGTAATTTATTGAAAACTTAAAGTCAATTAAATAATATATAAAATTAATTAAACTTTTGTTAAAAATTTATGAAATTTTTATTAATAATTTACCGTATTTATCAGAGCAACCGGCACATATTTCCACCACTCTTTACAACAGGTAAGTTGTAAAATTAATTGCCCAAACATGATAAAAAAGAAGTGACTCAAATCAGAACCTCTGATAATGTTTTAAGTGACAAAACCAAAACATATTG
>Ga0116169_1002410_pt1 | contig 13799 bp, 10 predicted proteins | sample AD_UKC130_MetaG_FD_89796 | JGI IMG/M metagenome (GOLD analysis project Ga0116169, IMG submission 89796) | Active sludge microbial communities of municipal wastewater-treating anaerobic digesters from Canada - AD_UKC130_MetaG | ecosystem: Engineered > Bioreactor > Anaerobic > Digestate | place...
CGCTCGAAGAGGGGGTTGACCATCGCCAGGCCGAGGAAGCGCCCGGGCACGCGCCGGCAGGCGTCCGCGACCAGGTTGTTGCCGTAAGCCACCTCGCCGGTCTGCACCCCGGCGAACTGGAAGAGGAACGCGCCGCGGATGTTCAGCCGGCGCATCTCCGCCACCAGGGCCTCCGGCTCGCCATCCGGGATGACGTAGTCGGCGTGCCGGCCGATGTGCGCGTGGCAGTCCAGAAGCACCTCGCCGGTGAGGCGCTCGCCCAGAAGGCACTTTCGGTGTAGTGGGATCATCGCGCTCCCTCCATCAGCCGGCGGATGTTCCCCGCCAGGATCAGCGCGCGCTCGCGCGCGGTGAGCGCGGCCATCGTCACCATGCCCAGCGCCAGGCCGGTGCTCCGCCAGGGCGTCCGGCTGCCATAGATGAGCCGCTCCGCGCCCCAGTGGTGCGCCACGAACTCCAGCGATCGGTAGTTCCACAGCCCGGACGTCTCCAGATGGAGATTGGGGTGGTCATCCATCACGCCGGGGAAGACGCGGTTGCCCGCACGGAGCCGGTATTCGCACAGGATCACCGGCAGCCGCGGGTGCGCGCCAAGAAGGAAGCGGAGCGCCTCGTAGTCGGTGCAGTCGACGCCGGCGCCCGGGTCTCCGGAAAAATCGATGAAGAGCGGCAGGCCCCGCTCCTCCAGGGGCGCGAAGGTGCCCGCGCGCACCACCTCGCGGAGCGACGTGTCGTAGGCCGCCGGCAGGGCGCCAAACCGCGGGAAGAACGAGAAGGCGCGTACGCCTTGGGCGACCGCCTCCTCGATGTACGCTTCATACGACCCATACTCGCGTGAAGCCTTCGAGAGGAGCGCCCAGCAGGGGCGGAGACGGGGCTTTCCCGCGATGAGGCGCATCGTCTCGGCGTTGCCATCGAAGGGGTGCGAGAGCCACGACAGGTTGTGGTGGACGACCGCCTCGCGAACGCCCTTGTGGTCCATCTCTTCGAGGAGCGTCTCCGCGTCGTGGCCGTAGAGATCCGCGGTGGCTGGGCGCCGGCCCTTCCCAAGGAAGGCGAGCGCGTCGATCACTTCCGGGATCTCGGTGAACGCTTCGCTTTCAACGATCTGGGGATGCAGGGTGGCCTCCCTTCATCGCTTACAGACGCCCGGCCCGGACTATCGGGAGCCCGCGCCCGCAGTCGAAGCGCGGGCTCCCCGGCCGGTTAGCTGCCCGGAGTCTCGCGCGTCTACCAGCCAATCTCGCCGTCGAGAGGCTCGTAATAGGCCTCCAGCACCTTGTTGATCGCGCCGGCAATCTGGTCGCAGTCTCTCTCGGTCCACCACTGGTTGATCCCGATGAAGACGGCGCGGCTGAGGATGTCGAGCGTGCGCGGGCACATGTCGGGCGAGTAGTCCTGGCCCAGGCCGGCGTTTTTCTCGCAGCTCCAGGGGCAGCCGGCCGGCGTGGCGGATTTCCGTTCGAGAATGTGCTCCCAGAAGGCGTAGAGGTGCCAGTCACGCGCGGACTTGCACCCGCGAGTGCTGGCGCCAACGCCTTCGGCGGCGAGCGCGGCCGCTGTCTTCTCGGCTGCCTGTGCGTCGGGCGCGAAGAAGACGAGGTGGTTGCCGACCTCGCCGTCAGGATCGCGCACCTGCTGCGGGGTGATCCCCGCAAAATGGCGGAGCTGGCGCGTGATCTGGCGTTTGGTTTTCTGCCAGCGGCGCACCTGGTCCGGCATCTTCCGCAGCTGCACGAGATTGACGGAGCCCTCTAGCTCCGAGAGCTTGTAGTTGTAGCCGCAGAACAGCTCGCCTGCCTCTCGCTCCTTCGCATACCGGTCTGGGCGCCAGCACGCGCCGGTGTCGTGGTTATTCTGGGCGCGGGTGTAGAGGTAGGGATCGTGGGTCATCACCAGGCCGGCCTCGCCGCCTCCGGTGATCTTGTAGCTGCTGATGGAGAAGCACCCGAAATCGCCAATCGTCCCGACGCGCCTTCCCTTGTAGCTGGCCCCACACGCCTGCGCGGCGTCTTCGATCACCAGGAGGCCGTGCTTTCGGGCAATCGCCATGATCGCGTCCATATCAGCGCAGGTGCCGATCATATGCACAGGCACGATTGCCTTCGTGTGCGGCGTGATCTTGCGTTCTACGTCGGCCGGGTCGATGGTGAGCGACTCGTCGATCTCGGCGATCACCGGGATCGCCCCCGCGGTGACAACTTCGGCGACGGTGGCGAAGAAGGTGTAGCCAGGCACGATCACCTCGCACCCGGGGCCGATGCCCGCGGCGACGTAGGCGGTGTTCAGCGCGGACGTGCCCGAGTTCACCGCGAGGACGTAGGGCACATCAAAGAGCTGCATCGCCAGCTCTTCCAGCATCTTCACCTTGGATGGGCGCGGGTTGTAGTAGCGAGAGAGCATTGGCGAGGGCACGTTTTCCTTCTCGATCACCGCGCGAATCGCCGCCTTCGCCTCTTCGCTAAACCCGAAGGTGTCTGCCAGCTCGATGAACTCCTCGATGCCGATCTTCGGCACATCCTTGCACTCCAGCGACGTCACCGCCTTCGCCCCGCCGTTGATGGCGAGCGCCTCCGCAGACCTGCGTGCCATGGCTCCTCCTTTACGCCAGCGCTTCTGAGGCATCGGGGGGCTCTCCCCGTGGATGTCTGGGGTCCGCACCCATGCCTTGGCGTATCTATGCACCAGCCAGGGCAGAGAATCCTGCCGGTGTCGATACCACGGATGGAGGGGGGCGTGGCGCCTGGTTGCCTAAACCCCGGCCCCTTCCCTGGCCTCCGGCCCCACGCCATCCCCAGGGAAAGGGAGCGACCACGTGGCACTCGCTGAGGACCGCGAAGCGGTCCCTTAGCTTAGCCCAGGGTCTCCTGACCCTGGGGCTGGCGGACAGAAAAGACCTGGAACCCTGAAAGGGTTCGATAATACGTGATAGCGGTTTGTGCGACCCCGTTCGGGGTCGTGGTTGTTTTCCCGCGGTCGGTTACCCAGGGTGCGGACACCCTGGGCTAAGCTGAGCGGCCCTTCGGGGCTGAGGCGGGGCGGCCTGCGGGGCGATGGGAGAAGGGACAGAAGAAATCCGGGCATTGGAGCCGGAAGCCTCTGCCCAGGGCCGATGCCTTATGTCGGAATCTCAGGATTCTCTATTTGACATTTCAGCCCTAAGCTGACATAATTACCGTGAAAATGTCAGCGACCGGGTGCTGGCGGGGCTGGATGAGACAGATTTCAGCCCTAAGCTGACATGATTACTGTGGGGATAAAGTACTCCCCATGGCACGTGCCAAAACTGCGCAAAAGCTGATGACTTCTGCAATTGGGGGAATCATTGGCTTTTTTTGTGTCTTGGGAGGGTTTATGCAATCAGTTTTTTATGTTGGGCTTGGAGGTTTCGTGGGGTCAATTCTCAGATACGGGCTTGGTAAGGTTCCCGTTGCAATAACCTTCCCGATTATGACAATAGTCATAAACCTCACTGGATCGTTTGTGATTGGGTTTGTTTCGGAATTTGCCAAAGATAGAACGGATATTAGTCCTGGTGTAGTTGTTTCCTTGCAAGCAGGTTTTTGCGGAGGGTTTACCACGTTCTCAACCTTCTCGCTCGAAACAGTGGCCATGATCCAAGATAGCAAATATCTAGCTGCTTCAACGTATGTGTTCCTGAGTGTCCTGCTTTGCCTCGTCGGAACCATCTTTGGAATGCTCGTCGCTCGCACAGTAAAGTCTAAGTGTGCGATATGATCAGAGAGCCCTCGTGGGTCTCTCCTCGAAGGCTCTCGTCATAGTACTTCGATGGTACTATCATACGGGAAAGCAAACACTCCCTCGCAATTCCTTGTCTGGAAGCCCTTTATCTGTAAGCATTTCCAACCTTCTATTCATCAACCCTTGACATCAAGACGACACACTCAACGTGCCGCGTGTGCGGGAAGAGGTCGACCGGCTGGACGGCGACCACCTCGTAGCCGGCCGGGGTGAGCGCTGCCAGGTCGCGCGCGAGTGCCGCCGGGTTGCACGAGACGTAAAGGAGCTGCGCAGGGGCGAGCGCTGCCAGGTCGCGGCAGACGTCGGGAGCAAGGCCGGCGCGCGGCGGATCGACAATGACCACGTCTGGCTGGCCAACGGCGCGGATCGCCTCGGGAAGGCGCTTCCCCACATCACCCGCCAGGAACTCCACGCCTTCAATCCCGTTGCGTCGGGCGTTCTCCCGGGCGGCCTCCACCGACTCCTCGACCAGCTCCACTCCGAAGACACGCGCTCCGGGAGAGCGGCGCGCGGTCGAGAGCGCGAACGTGCCCACGCCGCAGTAGAGATCGAGGACGACGGGGCGGGGACCATGCCCGGCCTCCTCGCGCAGGCCGGCGACCACCTCGCAGAGGCGCTCCGCCTGGATCGTGTTGGTCTGGAAGAACGTCTTGGTGCCGATCAGGAACTCGATCCCGTCGAGGATCTCACGGATCTGCGGCTTGCCCGCAAGGAGCGTCTCGCGGTGCGCCTTGATGGCATCTCCCTTCTCGGGGCTGATCGTCCAGTAGAACGAGGCAACCGCCGGATAGCGCGCGCGGATCTCCTGCGCCAGCTCGGGCACGCCTGGGAGCGCGTCCGAGCGCGAGACCAGGTTGAGGAGCACTTCCCCGGTGCGCTTCCCCTCGCGAATCACCAGGTGGCGCGCTTCTCCGAGATGCGTGCGTTTGATGTAAGGCTCCCACGCATGCGCCCGGGCGTAGTCGCGAACGGCGTTTCGGATCTCGTTGGCGAGAGGGGATTGCAGCCGGCAATCGAGGATATCGACCAGGTCCCAATAGCGCCCGCGCCGATGGAGGCCGAGCGTGAGATCCGGACCGAAGGTGTACTCCATCTTGTTCCGATAGAACCAGGGGGTCTCCATCCCCAGGATCGGCCGGAAGCGTTCCGTCGGCACCTCGGTCAGGTTGGCGCGAACGATTCGCTCCTTCAGCTGGAGCTGCGCCGGGTAATCGACATCCTGCCAGGCGCATCCGCCGCACAGCTCGTAGTGCGGGCAAAGCGCGGGCAGCCGGGCAGGGGAGGGCGCCTCGCGTTCCAGGACAGCGGCTTGCGCTGGCTGGCGCCCTGGCTTCAGGAGGCGCGCGCGGACGCGGTCGCCCGGGATCGTGAGGGGAAGTTCTACTTCGCGGTCGCCTACGCGCGCGATGCCTTCGCCCTCGGCGTTGAGATCGGTCACTTCGAGGGAGAGTTCCTCTCCCTTGCGCCATGTGTGTGTCTCATTCATCGTGCGACCATTATAGCCGCTCCAGCCACCGTGATCAACCACCTGCGCCCGCTTTAGGGATGGCTCGCTATCCACACGCTGGGATTCCGACATAGGGAGAAGGATGCCCGCACGCGCGGAGCTCGAAGCTCCGCGCTGCTTTCCGCCAAGGTCCCTTCGGGGCTTCTCATCCCAGCCACCGCCGTTTTGAGACATCTTGGAGTATCCCCAACCTAGCCCGGCAGGGCTTCGCTCGCAAGCAGCGCGGTGATTTATCGCCGCGCGCCGGGTTGCACCCTGCCTCCGAGGCTTCGAACTCCTTATCTCGGAATCCCAGATCCACACGCGCGGAGATTGACCGCCGCACGGTCTCTCGCGCGGGTGTCTTTGCCACCGCGAACAACTACCGGCGCCGGCTCCAGGACAGCTGGCCTTGCGAGGATGTGCTCTTCCTCGTAGCGAATCGGAAGGGCAGGGAGCCACGCGTGCCCAAGGCGATGCAGGTTGAAGGGATGGTAGGGGATGCGCGTTCCGGTTTATACGCTGCTGGGCCTCTTCGGAGGGGCGGTGGCGGCTTTCTTCGGGTTTTGGATTCTGCTGGCCTTCGGCTTTGTGCTCGTTTTCGGCGACGGCAATGGCCGGGAGAAGTGGTTCATCCCGCTCGCTGGGGCCGCATCGGTAGCGCTTTGGATCGCCCTGGTGATCGCCGGCGTCCTTGCCGACCGCGCCGCCTGGCGGAAGGATGGTGAAAGCGAACGGGAATGAGCGACCGGCTGGCGGCCCGCTCATTCCCGTTGCTTCTCAGGCTGAATCCTCGCTGTGGCGCGCGGTCTACAAGCGGATCTCGCGGCCTTCTTCCGCGGACTTGTAGAGGGCATCGAGGATGCGCATCACCTGGAGGCCCTGCTCACCCGGCGCGGGCACCGGCTCGCCTGCGAGAATGGCGCGCACAAACGCGTCCTGCGCGGTGAGCGGGGGAAGGGGCTGCTTCGGGGCGATCTCAACGAGCTGCCCGCCGATCTCCTGGTAGGCGCGACCGCTGAACTCGTAGCCCTGATTCTCGTTGTACAGGTGCAGGCCGCCCTTGGTACCAAGCAACGTGGTGAAGCCATCCTCGCGCTTGCCCGTGTTGGTTGCCCAGGAGGCTTCCAGGACGAGCGTGGCGCCGTTGGCAAAGCGGATGAACCCCGCCGCCATGTCCTCCACGTCGAACTCCTTGCCTTTCCGCGCAGCCAGCTCCTTGCCGAGCTCGCTGTAGGCCGCGCCACTCACCGCCACCGGCTCCGGGTAGTCCATCAGCCAGAGCGCGAGGTCCAGACGGTGCACGCCCAGGTCGATCAGGGGACCGCCGCCCGCCTTAGACTTGGTGGTGAACCAGCCGCCCAGGCCACCGGGAATGCCGCGGCTGCGGTGCCATCCAGTGCGCCCGAAGTAAATCGGGCCGACCACGCCAGCGTCCACGATCTGGCGCGCCCAACGGCTCGGCTCCTGATACCGCGTATTGAAGTGGACCATCAGCTGCCGGTCTGCGGCTTTGGCCGCCGCGACCATCTGCTCGGCCTCCTGCGCGTTCATCGCGAGCGGCTTCTCGCACATGACGTGCAGGCCGGCCTTCAGCGCCGCGATGGTGACCGGGGCGTGGAGGAAGTTGGGGAGCGCGATGGAGACGGCATGGAGGTCCTTCATCGCGAAGAGCTCCTCCGTCTGGGTGAAGCGCTGCTTGACCCCAAACTCATCACCGGCGTTGTTCAGGCGCGTCGGATCGGCATCGCAAAGCGCGACCACGTTTGCCTCGGGGCAATTCTTGAAGCAGCGGACGTGGTGCCGGCCCATCCCAAGGCCGACCACGGCCACATTCAGCTTTTCCATGGGAGCAGGTTCCTTCCGTATCGCTGGCGCGTGGATGCGCGCGCCAGGCTTTGCCGGGCTCTGATTCGACGCCCGCGCCTCGAATGCCTTGCACAGGCGCGGGAAGCTATGGCGAACACGCACCCGCGGAGAGCACCTGGAGATGGTCGCCAATCGCCTCGTCGTTGAAGCTGAAGAGGACGAAGCCCTTCGCCCCGCCGGCGCGCGCGGCACGCACGTGAGCCAGCACCTCTCCCGGCGAGTGGAGCTGCCAGCTTCCAATCCCCGCGATCACGGGGCGCGCACCGCCCACCTCGCGAATGTGAGCGCGCACCATCTGCTCCTGCTCGCCCGCGTCGAGGACGTAGTTCATCGGAACGACGAAGTCGAGCCATCCGGCGCGCACCCACCGTGGCCACTCTTGGCGAACCCCATCCCGGCAGGATGGGTAGTTGCGCCAGACGGCGGCGGAGACCTGCACCTTCGGCTTCACCTCCTTGATCCCGGTGTAGATCCGCTTGACCAGGCGCGAGATGTTCTCTCGCTGCCACTCCTCGTAGCGCTCGCGCATGCTTCCGGTGCGCACATCCTGTGGCCAGCGCTTCACGCGCACCCCGGACGCGCGTTCGAACTCGCGGCGCGACACCTCGCCATAATCAAACCGCGTGTGGGGCACCTCCGGGTAGCGGATGTAATCGAGGTGATATCCATCCACGTCATAGCGTTTGATCAGGTCGAGCGCCACCTGATATTCCAGCTCCTGGTTGCGCGGGTCGCCTGGATTCGCCCAGTTGTGTTGCGTTCCCTCTGGATCGCGCACTAGGCGATCCTCGGCGGCCATGCGCTCCTGGTATTCCCGTGGAGCAGAGCCAAGGTGATACACCACGCGCCAGGCATGGAAGGCGAGACCGTGCTTGCGCGCGGCATCGATCGCCCGCTGCAGTTCATCGCCGCCGGCCTCCTTCGCCCAGGGGTCGAGCGGCAGGAGCGGGTTGGGGTAGAGGGTGTTCCCGCCGCGGCCAACGCGGACAAACGCTGCGTTTAGCCCACCGGCTTTCGCCTTCGCCATGACGGAGTCCCAGTCCGTCGGCTGATAGGTGTGGATCCAGAAGCCTCGCAGCTCTCCTGCCGGCGCCGGGGTGAGGGCGCTCTCCAGGCAATCCAGCGCGCGCTCGGCGGCCTCAACTTTCTGATAGGCGGCCCGACCGTGGTGCGCGTCGGATGGCGGCCTCTGCGCCACGCCGGCCAGCGCAGCACGCGCCTCCGCCACGTAGCGTTCGACCGCTGGCCCGCGTCCGGCCAGACCTGGGTGACTGCTCAGGCGCTTCCAGCGCGCGCGTTGCGCCTCCAGACGGCTCGCCGCAGCCGCCCGGCGCGTGCTCGCCGCCTGGCCCCAGAGGGATGAATCGAGGTGGGCGAGGGCCGCGAGGAGAAAGGCTCGCTTCCGATGCGGGTCATCCGCCGTCAGCAGGTGGCCCACAAGCATCCCTGCCTTGTTCAGGGTTGCTGCGGGAAGCGTCGTCTCGCCACGAGAGTGCCACCACCCGAGCGTGCGCGTGCCTTCCGCTGGTGTGAGGATCAGCGCATGCGGCGAGTTTTGCTCCATCTGCTCGGGCAGGCCCAGCACCTGGTCGGGCTCTCGGAAGAGGAGCGTTCGGAACTGCCGCGGCGAGGCCGGTCCCCGAACGCCCTCGCAGGAGACGCCAAAAAGCGTGTAGAGCGCGTCGGGCCCGCGAGGGAAGAGCGCCAGGATGCGCCCGCCTGCGGCCACATAGGCCTCCAACGACTGGGTGTTCCCCTGGGTGAGCACATTTCCGGGGAGGATAGCCACGGCGTAAGGGCGCAGAGCGGCCAGCGAAAGCTCAGTATCCGGGAGAGAGGCGTAAGGGATGCCGAGCCGATCGAGCATACGCGATAGCCGGGCCAGCGCCCAGCGGCGCTCGCGTGCCTCCGCGTTATTGGGAGCGGGGTGGACCGGCGTGACAAGAACGACGCGGCGATCCGCGGTCACAGGAGGGCCTGGAGGGGATGCCAGATGTGAGAGGGCAGGGTCCAGCATCGCCACTGAACTAGCGCCCGCGCCACGAGCTCGGGGGCCCTGGCTCAGATGGATCACATGCGCGACCAGAAGCACGCTGAGTACGAGCAGCAATCCGGCCAGCACGGCGTTCCAGGCGCGATGCACCGCCTGGGATGAAGTCGTCAATGAAATGCGCACGATCACAGAATTCGTGGCGCCCGAAGCCCACGCGCCCAGATGGTGGGATCAAGACGCCAGTCGCCCGCAGAGGGCGACCCCTCCTTTCTTCGCAAATCGTTCCAACGCCCGACACGCGCCTGCCCGCGCCGGGGGCACTCTCCCGCGGGCTTTTGCCCCGGGGTTCTCAAGACTCCTCGCTCTCTCCAGCTTCGCAGAGGCAGCAGGCGGGGGCTTCTTCCCTGTTCGCGGAGGAGAAGCCCGACCTGATGGCGAAGCGCATTGCCACGGCGGAGAGGAAGCCGTTCGGCATTCCGGGAGAAAGGCGGTAGACAGTCCACTTTCCGACGCGGCGCGACTTGACGAAGCCAGCATGGCGCAGCACCTGGAGGTGGAAGGAGAGGTTGGATGCTGAAACCCCGAGCACGCTCTGAAGCTCGCAGGCGCACATCTCGCCACGCGAATAGAGGAGGTGGAGCACTTTCAAGCGGCTGGCATCCGCGAGTGCCTGAAAGCGTTCGGCCAGCGCCTCGGCATCCTCGTGGTGGCTCGCCAGCTCGGCCTCTCGCGGTGGAACGGTCGCCTGAGCGCGGGGATACACGACTCCATCCGTTTGCATGCTTTCTCCCTTCCACGAGTGTGAAGCCGCGTCTCTGAGGTGCGCGCGTCGAGAGGCTCGCGCGGTCCCACACTCTCAGCCTGGTTGAAGTATACCATACCGTCTGCGGAACGTCCATGACGGCGAAGCTACGCCTGAGATTCCGACATTAAGGAATCCGAAGCCACGGGGGCAGCGCGCAACCCGGCGCGCGGCGATAAATCACCGCGCTGCTTGCGAGCGAAGCCCTGCCGGGCTAGGTTGGGGATACTCCCAGATGTCTCAAAACGACGGTGGCTGGGATGAGAAGCCCCGAAGGGACCTTGGCGGAAAGCAGCGCGGAGCTTCGAGCACCGCGCGTGCAGGCGGTCTTCTCCTTATCTCGGAATCCCAGAAGCTATGCCGCCAGGGAGCAGGATGAGGACGCGCCAGCGAAGGTGAAGCAACTTCGCTACCGAAGGAGGTGGGTAGGGTGACGGTTGTACTCCCTGCAGGAATCAGGTGCCTGGTGCCGAACTAGCAGCCGCCCGCTCGTCGGCCGAGAGGGCAGCAAGGGGGTGGCGCGGTGATCGAAGAGGAGCGCCTGCTACTGTGCCTTGCCCATGTTCCAGGGCTTGGGGAGCGCGGTCTGGATGCATTGCTCCGTTCAGGCATTCCCCTCGCGCGCCTCTTCTCACTCCCAGCGGAGGAGCTGCAACGCCGCTTCGGGCTGACTGCGCGCGTCGCCGCCGCCATTGCCGGAGGGCTAGATGCAATCTGGGCGCGAGTTGCGCCCCTCGCCCGCACGGTGGCGGAGCAGGGGATTCACCTCCTGCGCCGCGGGCATCCTGGCTATCCGGCCGGGCTCGCCGAGTGCGAGGGCGCGCCGCCCCTCCTCTTTGCCCACGGCAATGTCGAACTGCCGATGCGCCCGAGCCTGGCGCTCCTCTCCTCCAACGGGGAGAGCCGTGTCGGCCTGGAACGCACCAGTAATCTGGCGTTTGCCTGTGCCAGGGCAGGCGTGGCCGTTGTAGCCGGACATAACCGGCCGAGCTATCGCGCGGCAGTCAGCGGCGCCAAGGCGCACGGCGGCGGGCGGATCATCGTGTTGGACCGGGGCCTGCTCGACGCGTTTCAGAGCGACTTCAACCGTGACCTCTTCCCCTCAGCGCGGATCTGGGGCTACGCGTTTGATCGCGAGCGCTCCGTCGTGCTCTCGCCGTACCCGCTGGATGCGCATTTCGCTGGCCTGCGCAATCGTCGCCGCGACCGCCTGGTGTCACTGCTGGCGAGCGCGATTGTGGCCGTTGAGATCCGGGGAGGCGGGGTGATGGAAGGGGAGTGCCGCCAGGCGCGAGCGCGGGGCACGCCTGTCTTCGTGTGCGCCGGACCCGACATCCCCGACGGAAATCGCGCGCTCCTGGCCGACGGCTTCCCCCCGCTCCCCGAGGAAGATCCGATCGCACGGGTTCTATGTAATCAGGCACCGTAAAGACGCATCAAACAGGGAGACTGGCCGGCGAAGCTGCAGCGCCTGTGTTGCCCGGCAGGTTGAACTTCGGGATGGCATGGCTTCCCGGCGTGGATGGCTTCGCGGGAGGTACAGTCCGATAGATGCGCAGTCGGAAGGGGCGAGCGGGGGAGTCAACGCTGGCGGCAAGCGTCTGCGCCTCATAGCTATGGAGACAGGCACCGCGAAGGCACCTGTCTCCCGGTGAATGCGGTGGTGCGGCGCCGCAGCGCTAATCCAGGTAATCCTGGAGCTTCTGCTTGCGGCTGGGGTGCCGCAGCTTCTTGAGCGCCTTCGCCTCGATCTGGCGGATGCGCTCGCGGGTGACCTTGAAGATGCTCCCGACCTCCTCGAGCGTGTGCGGGCTTCCGTCGGCCAGGCCGAAGCGCAGCTTCAGCACCTCACGTTCGCGGTCGGTCAGCTCGGCGAGGACGTTTTCGATCTGCTCGCGCAGGATCATGTTGGATGCGGCGTCGGCAGGCGAGAGCGCCTCCTGGTCCTCGATGAAGTCGCCCAGGTGGCTATCCTCTTCCTCGCCAATCGGCGTCTCGAGCGAGAGCGGCTCAGGGGCGATCTTGATGATCTCGGCAACGCGCTCCACCGGCATCTCCAACGCATCGGCCAGCTCGTTGAGCGTTGGCTCGCGGCCCAGCTCCTGGAGCAGTTGCCGGTTCGTCTTCACGAGGCGGTTGATCGTCTCGACCATATGCACCGGAATGCGAATGGTACGCCCTTGATCAGCGATCGCGCGCGTAATGGCCTGCCGGATCCACCAGGTGGCGTAGGTGCTAAACTTGTAGCCCTTATGGTAGTCGAACTTCTCGACGGCACGGATGAGACCGATATTCCCTTCCTGGATAAGATCCAGGAACGACATGCCACGCCCAGTGTACTTCTTGGCGATGCTGACCACCAGGCGGAGATTGGCCTCGGTGAGCTTGCGCTTCGCCTCTTCGTCGCCCTGGTCGATACGTTTGGCCAGCGACGTCTCCTCCTCCAGCGTCAAGAGCGGAACTTTGCCGATCTCGCGCAGATACATCCGCACCGAATCATCGATTGGAATCCCTTCCACGGCAGCCAGATCCTCGTCTCGTATCTCCGACTCAGCAGTCTGTTCCGCGGGGGCCGGCGTGCTCTCGGGGACCTCCGGGATGCCATGCATCTTATCCACGATCTGGATCCCCTCATCCGCAAACGTCTGGAGAATATCTTCTATTTGACCCTCGTCCAGGTTCTCATCCTGGTACAAGGTTTCGCTAATCTCATCATACGTGAGCGTACCCTTCTTTTTTCCTTTGTCAATGAGCCGTCGCATCTCTTTGGACTGCTCAACACTCTCCACTGGCATCTCGTCTCACCCCCTCCTCGCGGCTACCCCGCTTTCCGATCCCTCAACTCCTTTTCGAGTTCCTGCAACTCCTTCTCGACTCGGGTACGCTCCTCACCTGGCTCCGACTGCAACTTGGCCAGCCGAAGCTGTAGTTCACTGATTCGCGCCCGGAGCTTTGTCTCCTTGATAGCCCACACAGAATCCGTCACCATTTTCGTTGTTACAGGCAGCTTCTCCTGTTCCGCCAGCATATGAGAGGCCAGTCCCTCTAGCACTCCAGAATCTTCCCCTCCTGAACGCCGGATCGCATCGACCGGGTCCTTCACTTCTTCATCCATCAGCCATAGGATACGCGCCAACGCGCGGTGTGCGGGCACCTGGAAATCTTCCGGCGTCAACACATCGAACACCTGATCAGACGTGGTCGCACCACAGAGCAGGCCCTGGAGGACGTACTGCTCGGCCAGCGCGATGCGGGGCGGGAGCACGAGCTGGTCGCGGTCCGCCGGCGCCTGTGGCGCGGCGGTGTGCGACGGCCCGGCAGCAGGCCGAGCGGCGGATCCGGAACGCACGGAGGCCTGGCGCACTTCGCGCCAGAGAGCGTCGGCGATGTGCTGCATCCCGAACGGTTGGCCCAGACTCCACTCCTCGGCCAGGCGCCTCACGTATTCTTCCCGTTTGGGATGCTGCCTAATCGCCGCGAGCACAGGCGCTACCGCGCGAATCAGGGCGGCCCGCCCCTCGGGCGTGCTCCGATCGCCGCGCTCTATGAGGCGGCGAAGCTGGAACTCCACAAGGGGTAGCGCGCTCGCCGCGGCCTGTCGGAAGGCATCGACACCCTGCTTCCGGATGAACTCATCCGGGTCCTGTCCGGAGGGGAGGATCAGGATATGGCCCTCCATATCAACGCTTTCAAAGATCGGCAGGCTGCGCTCGGCGGCCGCGGCTCCCGCGGCATCGCCATCATACGCCAGCACCACGCGTGGCGCATATCGGCGCAACACCTCCAGATGCGTGGCGCCCAGGGCCGTACCCAGCGTGGCGACGACGTTCAGCACGCCTTCCTGCTGCGCCATCGCCGCGTCCATGTAGCCCTCGACGACAATGGCC
>Ga0116169_1002418_pt1 | contig 13771 bp, 11 predicted proteins | sample AD_UKC130_MetaG_FD_89796 | JGI IMG/M metagenome (GOLD analysis project Ga0116169, IMG submission 89796) | Active sludge microbial communities of municipal wastewater-treating anaerobic digesters from Canada - AD_UKC130_MetaG | ecosystem: Engineered > Bioreactor > Anaerobic > Digestate | place...
CAGGACCGCGACGCCGTCCGCCTGTCGCTCACCGCCGAAGGCGGATTGAACGACGGCACCGCGCTGCCTGCCGTGATGCTGGGCCTTGCCCTGATGGGTCTGAACGATCTCGGCGTGCCTGCGCCGGCACCGGACTCATGGCTCCAAAGCGCGACCTGGGACTGGGCGCTGCGCTGGGCCTGGCGGGACCTGCTCTGGCCGGTAGGCGGCGGAGCACTGATCGGCATGGCGCTGGGCAGGGGGCTGGGCCGCCTGATGCGCCGCCGGGCACATCAGGGAGAAAGGCTGGCGCGTGACGAGATGCTCTACGTCGGCTCGGTGGTGCTGGCCTTCGGCATGGCACGCTGGCTTCATTGCTCGACCTTCGTCGTGGTGTTCGCTGTCGGCGCGATGCTGCTTCAGCCCTTCGACGACGACGCAGCACCGGCTCTCGCCGAACTGGCGCTGGCCGAGCGGCTGCAGGCTTTTGGCGCACGGATCGAGCGAATACTCGAGGCGGCGACCGTGCTCGCGGTCGGCGTCGCGCTGCACAGCGTGCCCATCACGGCCGAGGCGCTCGCCTACGGCGCAGCGCTGGTGTTCATCGTGCGCCCCCTGGCCGTGCTGGCCGTGGTGCGCGGCGCCACGCTGGCCACGGCGCAGCGCCGTCTGCTCGCCTGGTTCGGCATCCGCGGAGTCGGCACCCTGTTCTATCTGGCCTTCGCGCTCGAACACGGCATCACCGGAGCGCTCGCCGACAAGCTCGTGGGCGCCGCGCTGACTGCCATCGCCTTGTCAATCGTCCTGCACGGGATATCCGCGACGCCGCTGATGGCCGCCTATCATCGGCGCCGATCGTCATCCCGGTCCGATCGGTCCGAATGAATCGGCTCAACGAGGCGACGTCAAACCGCCCCGCTTTCCGCCCGCGCCTTCGTCGTCATCCTTTGCCGCGTCCTGGCGGATGACGGTGACGCTGCCATCGGATTCCATTCGCGCCATCTTGACCTCGGCCAGCTTTTCGATGCCCTGCTGGCGCAGCGCCGCCATCAGCTCGGGGGTGGTGATGTGCTCCTGGCGCAGATTCGGCCTGATCAGCCGGCCGCGGCGCACGAGCACCAGCGGTGCCGGCTCGGCCAGCCGTCGCACGAGATGGAATCGATAGCTGGCCCAGTCCATCGCCCAGCTCCACAGGGCGATCGTGAGCACGAGCACCGCGCCGTCGCTGACGCTGTCATAGCCGCCTGCCATCGCGTTCTGAGAGGCGTCGGCGATCAACACCAGCAACAGGATGTCGGCAATGCCCAGCGACCCGGTGTCCCGCCGCAGGACAAACCGGAAGAGCAGGAAAAGACCCCAGTAGACCGCCGTGCCACGGACCACCAGTTCCAGCGGGTGCAGTCCGAATCCGAACAGGTCGGCCCAGTCGATCATGCGGCCGCCCGACGGGTCAGCGCGGCTGGCCGGCCGACACGTCGGCAGCCGCAGCGGATGCCGCAGATGGCGCCGCGGTGGACACGGCCGCCGGCCCGTGCGTAGTCGGTGCAGTTGTCGTCGGTGCAGTTGTCGTCGGTGCAGCTGTCGTCGGTGCAGCTGTCGTCGGTGCAGTCGTCGTCGGTGCAGGCGGCGGCGCATCTGGGGGCGTGGTCGGCTCCGTGATGCGCCCGGGCGTCAGATGGCGCCGGGTGGCCGGCAATGCGAGCAGAGGCAGCAGCCGCCGCAGACGCCCCAGGGCCACCGCGGCTATCGCGGCGTTCAGGACCAGGACAAGCAGCAGCGAAAGGGACCAGTGCAGGCCCAGTTCGATCAGGCCGACCGCCAGGCCGGCCCACAAGGCGATCCACGCGGTGACGGCGAGGATGGCCGCGGCGATCAGCAGCCCGACGATCTGCGCCAGCGCTCGGCCGGCGCGCTTGAGCTCCAGGGTCAGCAGATCGACTCTGTCGCTGACCAGTCCGGGCATTTCGCGCCAGATCGACTGCAGCGGTTCCTTCCATGGCTGCGGCCGGATCCGTCCCGGACCGGTGCCCGACGTTCCGGTGTGCGCGGACCTGGCTTCGGGGGTGGCTGCCAGGGGATCCATGGCCGAGCTTGCGCCCGAGGCGGCGGAACTTGGGGCGGCGGCACCTGCGGCGCCGGCCACAGGGGGGACCGGCTGCGTCGCCGGGGACGAAGGCGTCGGTTCGGTCATGGGCGACGCGGGAAATCGTGGTGGTTCATCAGGCACTCCCGAGGGGCTGGTGTTCGAAGAGCCGCACAGTGGCTGGCGTGTCAGGCAGCCCAAGGCAACCGCCATGCCTGCGTGAAAGCGGCCTCCCGCACCCGGTGCCGGAATTGCGCGGCACACGAATTGCCTTGGGCCTGCATGAACGCCACCCCTGCTCCCACAAACCGGCGACGCCGTGCGGTGTTCGTCGACAAGGACGGCACCCTGGTCGAGAACGTCCCCTACAACGTCGACCCGGCGCTGCTTCGATTCCACCGCGGTGCCCTGGCGGCGCTGACAGCATTTGCGCGTGCCGGCTTTGCGCTCCTGCTGGCAACCAACCAGGCGGGGCTGGCCAAGGGCCGGTTCACTGCCGCACAGTTTTCGCGTCTGCAGCGCGCGCTCGAACAGCGGCTGCGCGATGAGGCGGGCATCCGGCTGCTGGACGTCATGATGTGCCCGCACGCCCCCGGCCCGGACGGGGCGCCGGCCTGCGCCTGTCGAAAGCCGGCGCCCGGCATGCTGACGCAGGCCGCCGATCGCCACGGCATCGATCTGCCCGGTTCGTGGATGGTCGGGGACACGCTGGACGACGTGCAGGCAGGGCGCAGCGCCGGCTGCCGGACGGTGCTGCTGGACACGGGCGGCGAAACGCTGTGGCAGCGCGGACCGATGCGCACCCCGCACGCGCACATGCACAACTGGGATCAGGTGGCTGCCTTCATCCTCGCCGACGCCCGTCGCGCCAGTGCCGCGCCCAGTCAAGCGTCGGCCACCGCGTCGGCCCGGTCGGCTTGACGGCCCGCCCGCGGCTGCCGACGGCGGGTCCGCCGCCTGGTGTTGAGGATCCCCTGTTCGTTTCCGCGGACATGGCCGACGCCCCCAGCCGCATGGACGCAGCCCCTGCCACCAGCCATCACCTGCTGGACGCCTCCGCGTTCTGGGGGCCGGCGGGCGGTGTGCGCCGCGTGCTCACCGCCCGCCATGAAGTGCTTCCACGACTGGGCTGGCGCCACACGGTGCTGGCTCCGCGCGCGCGAGGCCCGGGCTTCATCGATTGCGGTGGACTGCCGGTCCCCTGGTCTGGCGGTTACCGGCTGCCGTGGTGGCAACGGCGGGTCGTGCAGCTGATCGAGGCGGCGCAGCCCGATCTGATCGAGGCGGCCGACCCGTACACGGTGGCCTGGGCCGTGCTGGAGGCGGGACGTCGGCTGCATGTGCCGACGGTGGCCTTCTGCCACAGCAACCTTCCGGCGATGGCCGAGCGGCTGGTGGGTGGCGCGCTGGGAGCGGTGCGAGGCCGCTGGGCGGCCGCGCGAGCGCAGGCCTATCTGACCGACCTCTATGCCCGCTTCGACCTGGTGCTGGCGCCCAGCAGAAGCATGGTGCAGCGGCTGCGGCAGTGGGGCCTGAAAGACGCGCAGTGGCAGCCGCTGGGCGTCGATTGCCAGACATTCAACCCGTCGGCGGCCGATGCGCTGTGGCGTCAGCAGCTGATCCAGCGACTGGGCGTGCCGTCCAGCACCCGGCTGCTGCTCTACACCGGTCGCTTCGCTCCCGAAAAGCATCTGGGGCTGCTCGCCGACGCGGTCGGCCTGCTGGGGCCCGGCCACCTGCTGGTCGCCGTCGGATCAGGGCCGCGCCCGCCGCGCGGGGCGCAGGTCCGCGTGCTGCCGCCCGTCACAGACAGCGGGCTGCTGGCCCGCCTGCTCGCGAACTGCGACATCTACGTGCACGCCGGCGACCAGGAGACCTTCGGCCTCGGCGCGCTCGAAGCGATGGCCAGCGGCCTCCCGACGGTGCTCAGCGACTGCGACGGCCTTGGCGAACTGGCGCAGGCCGGCGGCCTGGCGGTGAAAAGCCGGCAGCCGAGCGACTGGGCGAAGGCGATGGCCAGCGCACTGTCGGAGCGCCGTGACGAATTGCGCGATCAGGCCCTGGCCCACGCCCGCGCGCACGACTGGCAGCCGATCGTGGCGCAGATGGTGCACCGCTACGGCCGCGTCCTGCAGCACTCGGCGCAGCGCCGGGAGGCGGGTTCTGCGGCGTCGCCGCCACTCTGAAGCCCTCAATTCTCGGCCGGCCGAGACAAAGGTCTCATGTCGGCCGACTGCGCGATTTCAGCCCGCATTTCCAGCCGCTATAGTCGCCCGCATCATGCCCTTCGGGGCTTTCGAGGGTGACAAGTGAATATCTGCATTCTGGGTTTGGGCTATGTTGGTGCGGTGTCGCTTGCGTGCCTTGCGCGCGATGGCCATCAGGTGCGCGGTGTCGACATCGACACGCAGAAGGTCGAACTGATCAATGCCGGCAAGACGCCGGTCGTCGAGACCGGCATGGTCGAACTGATGCAGCGGGTCGTCGCCAGCGGGCGCGCCAGTGCGACCACCGAAGTGCACGGGCCGCTGCTGGCCAGCGAAGTCGCCTTCGTGTGCGTCGGCACGCCGTCGGCCGACAACGGCAGCCAGGATCAGGGCGCGGTGCTCGCCATCGCCCGCCAGATCGGTCATGCGATCCGCGACAAGGCCGACCACACGGTCATCGTGTTCCGTTCGACGCTGACGCCGGGCACGGTCGAGGACGTGCTGATTCCGCTGCTCGAGGACACCTCCGGCAAGCGCGAGGGCGAGGGGTTCTCGGTGGCCTTCCAGCCCGAGTTCCTGCGCGAGGGCAGCTCGATCAAGGACTACGACAACCCGCCCTTCACCATCATCGGCTGCCGCGGCGAGCGCCCCGAGGCCGTGATCCGCGCCCTGTTCGATCACCTGCCCGGCGACGTCACCCGCACCACCATCCGCACGGCCGAGATGGTGAAATACTGCTGCAACAACTTCCATGCGCTGAAGATCACCTTCGCCAACGAGACAGCGCGCCTGTGCGACGCGCTGGGCATCAACTCGCTGGAAGTGATGGACCTGGTCTGCCGCGACACCCAGCTCAACATCTCGAAGGCGTACCTGAAGCCCGGCTTCGCCTTCGGCGGCTCATGCCTGCCCAAGGATCTGCGCGCCACCGCCTTTCTGGCCAGTCAGGCCAGCGTCGAGCTGCCGATGCTCACGGGCATCCTGCGCTCCAATCAGGTCCATCTGGATCTCGCGGTCAAGCGCATCCTGGCCCGTGGCACACGCAAGGTCGGGCTGATCGGCCTGAGCTTCAAGGCCGGCACCGACGACCTGCGCGAAAGTCCGATGGTGGCGCTGGCCGAACAGCTGATCGGCAAGGGGGTGGCGGTCGAGATCTACGATCCCGAGGTCTACCTGTCGCGCATCCTGGGCGCCAACAAGAAGTTTCTCGACAGCCACCTGCCGCACATCGGACCTTTGCTCCATGACCGGATCGACGACCTGATCGATCACTGCAGCGCGATCGTCGTGGCCATCCGCGATCCGCGCGCGATGACCGCGCTGGCCGCGCGCGCACGCCCCGATCAGTGGGTGTTCGACCTGGTCGGCATGACCAACACGGCCGCGCTGCCCTGCGAGTACGAAGGGCTGTGCTGGTGATCACGGGCGCCTGTGGCTGAGGTTGCCCTGCGTCATCCCTGCGCTGACCCTCAGCCACCCGTGAGCCGCAGATGAGCGTCGCGTCCGACCGATCCGAGCCCTGCCCGGTCTGCGGCTCGGCGGCGCGCCGGATGTTCATCGCGCACGGCCATGGCATTCACACCTGCGGCGGCTGCAGCCATCAGTTCGCGGCCCTGGCACCGGCGGCAAGCCATGTCGAGGCCGTGTACGGCGACGACTACTTCAATGGTGGAGGCGCCGGCTATCCGGACTATCTGGGCGACGCGGCACTGCGCCGGGCACAGGGCCGACGGTATGGTCGTCTGCTGGGCAGGCATATCGGCAAGGGGACGCTGCTCGATGTCGGCTGCGCCGCGGGCTTCATCCTCCAGGGGCTGCAGGACGAAGGCTGGACGGGGATGGGCGTGGAGCCGAACCCGTCGATGGCGGCCTACGGACGGGAGCGGCTGGGACTGCAGGTGACGGCCGGCGCGATGGAATCGCTGCCCCGGGATGCCGCGCCGTCCGGCGGCTTCGATGTGGTCACGATGATTCAGGTCATCGCGCATTTTCACGACCTGCGGCGCGCGCTCGAAAGCGCCCGCGATCTGACCCGCCCGGGCGGCCACTGGCTGATCGAGACCTGGGACAACGCCAGCCTGAGCGCACGCCTGCTCGGGCGACGCTGGCACGAATACAGTCCGCCGAGCGTGCTGCACATGTTTTCGCGATCCAGCCTGATCCGGATCGCCGCCGACATGGGCATGCGGCCGGTGGCCAGCGGTCGCCCGGCCAAATGGATCAGCGGCGCACAGGCCAAGTCACTGCTGCGCTACAAGTTCGGCAACGGGCCGCTGGGACGCCTGCCCAGCGCGGCGCTTGGCGTGGTGCCGGATCGCAGCCGCCTGCCCTATCCGGCCGAAGATGTCTTCTGGATGCTGTTCGAGCGCAGCGCCTGAAGGCCCGAGCCGGCCCCGTGTCGGCTCAGAACAGGCTCTCGCGCACGAACACCAGATCGTCGGCGCGCACGGTGTCTTCGAGCTTGGGCTCGATGGGCGCATCGATCTGGCCGGCACTGTTGCGCCGCTGCAAGCGCACGCTGCGCTCGGTGCCACGCGCGGTGAGGCCGCCCGCCTTTGCGATCGCCTGTGCCACCGTCATGCCGCGCTCGATCGCGTACATGCCCGGCCGCTGCACCTGACCATAGATGTAGTACGCCGGCGCGCGATGGACGTAGATCGAATCGCCGGGCTGCAGCACCTCGTCGCGGGCCGTGGTCCGCGCGCCGAACAGATCGACGACATCGACCTGCAGCGTGACGCTCTGGCCGCCGCGCCGGGTGACCAGATGGACCGTGTCGGCGCCGACTCCCGTGACAATGCCGCCGGCCTGCGCCAGCACCTCGCTGAGCCGCGTGCCCGACAGCTCGAGCGGATACCGCCCCGGCTTGTTGACCGCGCCCAGGACCGACACCTGCTGACTGCGGTACTGCGAGACATTGACCGAGATCTGCGGGTTCTGCAGGAAATTGCCGCTGCGCAGGCGTGTGGCGAGCAGTCGTTCGGCCTGTCCGCCGGTCAGCCCGCCCAGGCGCACGGCGCCGATCAGCGGATACGACACCATCCCCGACTCGGCGATCCGCACCTCCAGCGACAGCTCGGGCTGCTGAAAGACGGTGACCTTGATCACGTCACCGGCACCCAGCACGTAGTCGCCCTGGACCGGCGCGGCGGCGTCCTGCGCCATCGCCCCCGCGCAGCCCAGCCACAGCAGCAGCGCCAGCGCCGCACGCAGCATCGCGCCGACCGGGCCGCTCCGGATCACCGTTGTTCTGTCCATCGCCTGCTGCTCCTCTGTCAGGCCGGCGGCGCCCTGCGAGCGAGCCGGCTCAAGATCCACAAGACGACCGCTGCGCCGAGCACATCGGCGATCAGGTCATCGATTCCAGCCTGGCGGCCGGGCAGCCGCATCTGCAGCAGCTCGTCGGCCATGCCGATCGACGTCACCGCCATCAGCACCAGCCAGGGTCGCCGCGCATTGGCCACCAGCCACACCAGTGCCGCCAGCAGTCCGAACAGCGACAGGTGCGCGAGCTTGTCCCAGGGCGACGGGATGAGACCGACCGCATAGGGCTGCGCACCCTGATGAAACAGCGCCGCCACCATCGCCAGCAGCATCGCTGCGGCGGCCATTCTCTGCCAACGGACCGGCTGCCAGCTTCGCTGCTCAGTCAAACCGTGCCTGGACAAACAGCGACGTGATGTCGACGTCGTAATTGAACACGCTGTAGTTTGAACTGCGCAGCTCGCGCCGGTGGTCGGCGATGAGCTGGACGTTGCGCCACGCCTGCCAGGCGGCCGATACGCCGATCACCCGCACGCGGTCGCGGCGTTCGATTCCCAGCGCGCCGACCGGATCGCCGGCGTACACGTAGCGGTCCCAGCCGGCATGGGCGCCGAGCGTGACCTTGGGCGCGATGCGCCACGACACCGACAGTCCCGTCTGGACCGCATCGACCGAACTGGCACTGGCGAGCTGGATCGGCCCGAGATTGCGACGGACATAGGCTTCGACGCGCAGCGGATCGGTCGGCTGCCACTGCCACAGGAAAGACCCGGTCAGACCGCTGAAATTGCGGCTGGACAGCGTGTCGAAGCGGCGCGCCGTGACGCCGATCTCGCCGACCACATACGTGGGCGCCGACAGGCGAAGGGCTCCGCGCAGCAGCAGGCTGCGATCGCGGAATGCGTTGTCCAGCGGCTGCGCGAGCGCTTCGCCCAGGGCGTCGGATGTCTGCGCATTCGGGAATCGCCCGCGCACCGTGCGCAGCACGACCGAGCCGTCGGCGTCACCCGAGGGATGCTGGAATCGCACGCCGGTTTCGAGGCCGGTCTGGTCGAGATCGCTCTCGCGGAACAGCGACTCGCCGTTGCGCCGGCTGGCGAAGTCGGCGCCCGCAAACACCGACCAGCGGGTGCCGAACCGGTAGCCGACGCTGCTGGCCAGCGAGTTGAGCGCCAGCTGGTTGCGGATGGTCCGGTTCTGGTTGGTGAACGGATTGAGCAGCCGCTGCGAGCCGCCCGCGAGCGTGCCGTACCACTGGCGGCCGAGCTGCCAGTTCAGTTGTCCGCCGGCCGACCAGGCGACATTGTCGAGGTCGTCGAAGCGGCGATAGCTGTTGTTGCTGACATCGGCCCACAACGCGATTTCCTGTGCGCCGGCGCGCCGGTCGTAGGCCGCACGCAGCCCGGTGACCATGACGGTATCGCCCCCGGCGAGCGAGGGCTGCGCCTGCGCAGCGGTGGACGACAGCGCATAGAGATTGGAATTGCGCCGCCACCCCTGGCGAACGGTCAGCGACAGCGGACGCGCGTCGCCCGATGCATCGGATGCGCCAACAGGCGCCGCCAGATAGTAAGGGGCCGATCGGCGCTCGCCTTGGGGCAATGAGCCGGACCGGATCTCGTCGCGGACTTCGAGGGTCGGACCCTGCTGGGCCTGCGCCCCCGGTGCGAGAACGAACATCAGCAGCACTGCGTGAGGCAGGGCGCAGGTGCCCGCATCCGCGAAACCGCGGAGCGGTGCCATCAGCCGGCTGAATGCGGGCGCGACGCGGGGAAGTGGGGGCATTTGTTCACGGTTCGGAAAGTGACAGCGTGCGATATTGCAGCACAGTTTTCCGACCCACAACGCACCATTCATCCATCCCAACACAGTCGTTGAAGTTCCGCCTGCTCCTCGAGACCGACCCGCTCCGTGAATTCGCCCAACACCCATTCGAGGATCAATTCGCCGGGCCTCGTGCCGCTGCGATTCGGCCGCGGCAATCGCAGCCTGACCTCGATGCTCAAGCGCTTCGCCGATCCGGTCACGATCCAGATCGCACTGGTGGCAGTGTTCTGGCTGTTCAACGAGCCGATGCATGGGACAGTGGTGCTGCTGGCGCTGGGCACCTTTCTGCTGACGTATCCGGGCACCCTGCCCTTTCGCTCGCGCGCATTCCGGCTGCTGGGCACCATTCTCTCGCGGTGGGGGCTAACCATCGGCCTGATCCTCGCGGCCGGCTACCTGTCGGATTCGCTGGACCGCATTCCGCCGAACGCCTTCGTCACGTGGATGTTCGTCGCACCGCTGGCCGTGTGGGGCGTGCACCTGTTCTCGCCCTGGCTGGTGCCGATCGTGTTCAAGCACAACCGCCGCCGGCGCGCGGCCGTGGTCGGCGCCAACGCCGTGGGCACCCGGCTGATCCGCACGATCAACGCCCAGTCCAACGACACGCTGATCGAAGCGATCTTCGATGACCGCACCAGCGATCGCTGGGAAAACCAGCCGGCGCTGACTTACGCCGGCCGCCTCGCCGATGTGGCGGAATACGTGCGCCGCAACGACATCGCGCTGCTCTACATCGCGCTGCCGATGGCTTCGCAGCCAAGGATCGCGTCGCTGCTCAGTGATCTGAGCGACACCACCTGTTCGATCTATTTCGTTCCCGATGTGTTCGTTTTCGACCTGATCCAGGCACGCATCGACGTCGTCGGCGAGATCCCGGTGCTGGCAGTCTGCGAATCGCCTTTCCACGGCGTGCAGGGCCTGCTCAAGCGCTGGAGCGACGTGGTAGTGGCCAGCGTCGCGCTCGTTCTCACTGCGCCGCTGCTGCTGGCCATCGCGGTGGCCATCCGGATCGAGTCGCGTGGCCCGGTGTTCTTTCGCCAGCGCCGCCATGGTCTGGACGGCCAGGAGATCGTCGTCTGGAAATTCCGGACCATGAACGTCGCCGAGGATGGCCCGGTCGTGCAGCAGGCAAGTGCCGATGATCCGCGCGTCACCCGCTTCGGGCGCTTCCTGCGCCGCAGCTCGCTGGACGAACTGCCCCAGTTCCTGAACGTGCTGACCGGCGACATGAGTGTGGTCGGCCCGCGTCCGCATGCGCTGGCGCACAACAGCATGTATCGCCAGCAGATCCGCGGCTACATGATCCGTCACAAGGTCAAGCCGGGCATCACCGGCTGGGCGCAGATCAACGGTGCCCGTGGCGAGACCGACACGGTCGAGAAGATGCAGCGGCGGATCGAGCTCGACATGTACTACCTGCGACACTGGTCGCTGGGCCTCGATTTGCTGATCATCGCGCGGACAGCGCTGCAGATCTTCCGCGATCCGAACGCCTACTGATGTCCGGCGGCTTCCGGGGGTACTACTCGATAGGCCTGTTCCGCTCGAGTCTGGTCGCCTTTGCCGCCGGCCGCGTGACCAGCGCGGTGGCCGGCTTCGTGCTGTTCCTGCTGCTGGCGCGCAGTCTGCCGATTGCCGACTACGGCCAGTACCTCACGCTGCTGGCGACGCTCGAACTGGTGCTGCTGTACGCCTCGCTGGGCATTCCATGGATCGGCATCCGCTTCCTGCCGGAGTTCCGCATCCGGGCCGCGCCGCAGGCGCTGCGCGCGCTGGTCGGCCGGCTGGCGCTCTTCAACGGCCTGGCGCTGGCGCTGGCGCTGCTGGTCCTGTGGCCGACCGCGCAATGGTGGACGCACTGGCTGAACCTCGATGCCGCGCGCGCCGTGATGCTGCCGTTCCTGGCGATCTGCGCGGCCGATGGCATCAGCCGCTTCGCGACCACTGTGGTGCTCGAATCGCTGCTCGCGCAACGGACCGCGCAGCTGGTGCAGATCCTGCGCAACCTCGCGTTCCTGGCGGCGCTTGGCCTTGCGCTGACCGGCGGGCGCAGCGTCGGACTGCAGGACGTGGTGATGATGGAGACACTCGCCGCGACGCTGGCGGCCATCACCGCGGTGATCTGTGCCGTCGCTCAGTTGCGACGCATTCCGCCCGCCGAGCAGGATCCCGACTGGCAGGCGCCTGACGGCAGGACGATGGCGGCGATCGCCTGGTACAACTACTCGGGCAACGCGGTCGCCAACCTGTACTCGCATTCCACGCTGCAACTGCTCGCCAATGCGCTGCTCGGGCCGAACATCTCCGCGCTGTTCGGATTCGCCCGCTCGCTGGCCGACCAGGTGCGCCGCTATCTGCCCAGCGAGTTCCTGCTGTCAGTCATCCGTCCGATGCTGGTCGCCAGCTACGCCACCGACGGCGATCACCGCCAGCTCAACCGCCGGATGCTGCTGGGCGCCAAGTTCAGTCTGATCGTCTCGGCGCCGGTGCTCGGGCTGCTGCTCGGGGCCGGCCCGGCGGCAGTGGAACTGATCGGCGGCTCGCGGCTGCAGGACACCTACTGGCTGGTGGTGGCGCTGCTGTTCGTGGCGTTCTCGCGCAGCCACCGCAGCCTGCTCGGGCTGTACGTCAATTGCGTGCGCCAGACCGACATCTGGCTGCGCGCCAGCCTGTGGTGCCTGTTCGTGCTGCCCCTGGCGCTGGCGCTGATCGAGGTGGGCTGGGGCGCGTTCGCACTGGTCGCGGCGATGATCGCCGAGGAAATCATCTGCACGGCCAGCGTGCTGCGCCAGCTGTCCCGTCGGGGTCTGGGCTACTCGGTCGCGATCGGCGGGCTTGGGCCTGTGATCGGCGCGGCGATCGCCTGTGCCGTGACCACCGCGCTGGCCCTGCGGCTGATGAACGGGCAGATGGTGCCGGTGGCCGCGGCACTGGGCTGCATCGCCTTCGGCGTGACGCTTCTGGTGCGCACGCCCTTCGACGCCCGCGAGCAGCAGCTGCTGAACCGGGTGACAGGGCGGCCGCTGTTCGGCGGCGCGGCGTCTCGCGTCCAAGATGCGCCGGACGTGCACTAGTTCTTTCTGCGCGGGGGAGGCCCCATGGCATCCTTCGAACCCTCGAAGCCTGCCTTTCATACCGGAGTTCTTCCCCGATGATTCTAGGTCGCCTGCTCAGGGTGCTGGCCAGCCGGATCTGGCTGGTTCTGGCCATTCTGGCAATCACCGTTGCGGCGACCGTCGCCGGCACGATGATGACCGCCAAGCGCTATGTGGCGACCTCGTCGATGCTGCTCGAACTGCCGTCCAAGGATCCGCTGCTGGGCAGTGCCGTCTACCTGCAGGGCTCGCTCAGCACCTATCTCGCCTCGCAGATCGAACTGATCGGCAGCGAGCGGGTCGTCAACCAGGTGATCGCCGACCTGAATCTGGCGCGCGACCCGGTGTACGTCCAGCAATGGACCGCCCAGGGCCCCAACCGCGGCACGATCGAGGCCTGGCTGCGTGGCCGGCTGCCGCAGGACCTGCGCGCCGAGGCAGGCCGCGACGCCCCGCTGATCAAGGTGTCCTTCGAAGCCGGTGATCCGGCGCTGGCAGCACGCGTGGCCAACGGCTTCGTCAAGGCGTACACCGAAGCGACCTTGGGCCTGCGGACCCAGCCGGCCCGCGACTATGCATCGCTGTTCGAATCGCAGGCCAACGAATCGCGGCGCGACCTGGCGCAGGCCCGCGAACGCCTGTCGCGGTTCCAGCGCGAGACCGGCATCATCTCCAACGAAGAGAGCCGCGACGTCGAGAGCACGCGGCTGCAGGAGCTGTCCTCGCAACTGGTCCAGCTCGAGGCGGCTGCCTCGGCGTCCCGGTCGCGCGAGCAGACGATGCGCAATGCCGGCCGTGACGCCATGCCCGAGGTGGTCAACAACCCGGCACTGGCCTCGATGAAGACCGACATCGGCCGCCTGCGCGGCCGCGTCGAGGAGCAGGCGGCAAGGCTGGGCCCGGCGCATCCGCAGATGGTCTCGCTGCAGGCCGAACTGGCCGACCTCAATCGCCGCTACGAAACCGAACTCGCCCGCATCACGCAGAGCATTGCGATCGAGGCGTCGATCAGCGAACAGAAGCTGGCGCGGACCCGCGCGATGCTGGACGCGCAGCGCTCGTCCGTGCTGGCGCTGAAGAAGCAGCGCGACCAGCTGGCCGAGCTGCAACGCGATGTCGATGAGCGCCAGAAGACCCTCGACCTGCTGGCGCAACGCCACACCCAGACCAATGTGGAGGCCAATCTGCGGTTGTCCAACGTGAATGTGCTGGCCAGCGCCATGCCGCCGGCCGGTCCGGCCCGACCCCGGCCGCTGATCAACCTCGCCATTGGCACTGTCGTCGGCCTGCTGCTCGGCGCCTTCGCGGCGATCGCG
>Ga0116169_1002419_pt1 | contig 13765 bp, 10 predicted proteins | sample AD_UKC130_MetaG_FD_89796 | JGI IMG/M metagenome (GOLD analysis project Ga0116169, IMG submission 89796) | Active sludge microbial communities of municipal wastewater-treating anaerobic digesters from Canada - AD_UKC130_MetaG | ecosystem: Engineered > Bioreactor > Anaerobic > Digestate | place...
AGCAGCCGCAACGGATCGCCGCCCTCCTCGGCAGCTTCATCGGCGGCGCCAGCGCTGCCGGCCAGCCCAACCCGCTCGCCGCTCGCCTCGGGAAGCACCGGCGTGACCCGGCGCACTCGGCGACCCTGCAGCATCAGCAGCGGCGCGCAGGCGGCCTCGTACATCCAGGGTCGCACCGGCGGTCCCGTTCGCGCGCCGGTCGTGTCAGACCCGCTCGAGAATGCCCGCCGCACCCATGCCGGTGCCCACGCACATCGTCACCATGCCGTACTTCTGCTGGCGACGACGCAGGGCATGCACCACGGTGGCCGCGCGGATCGCCCCTGTCGCACCCAGCGGGTGGCCCAGTGCGATCGCGCCACCCAGCGGATTGACCAGCGAGGGATCGAGCCCGAGGTCGTGGATCACCGCCAGGGCCTGCGCGGCGAAGGCCTCGTTGAGCTCGATCCAGCCCAGATCTTCCTGGCGCAGACCGGCCGACTTGAGTGCCGCGGGAATGGCCTCCTTCGGGCCGATGCCCATGATGTCCGGCGGCACGCCCCGCACCGAGAACGACACGAATCGCGCCAGCGGCGTGAGGGAAAACTGCTTGAGCATGCGCTCGCTGACCACGATCAGCGCGCCCGCGCCATCGGAAGTCTGGGAACTGTTGCCGGCGGTGACAGTGCCCAGCCCGGTCGCCTTGCCGCTGGGGTCGCGGGCGCTGGCGAACACGGTTCGCAGCTTCGACAGCGCTTCGAGCGTCGTCTCGGCCCGCGGACCTTCGTCCAGTGCCACGGTGCGGTTGCGGGTGCCCGGCTGGCCGGTGGCCAGATCGGGATACCGCTCGATCACCTCCACCGGTGTGATCTCGTCGGTGAATTCGCCGGCCTGCTGCGCGGCCAGTGCCTTCTGGTGCGAGGCCAGCGCAAAGGCGTCCTGCGCCTCGCGGCTGACCTTCCATTGCTGCGCCACCCGCTCGGCGGTGAGGCCCATGCCGTAGGCGATGCCGACGTTCTCGTCGCGCGCGAACACCTCGGGGTTGATCGACGGGCTGTTGCCCATCATGGGCACCATGCTCATCGACTCGGCGCCGGCGGCGATGATCACATCGGCCTCACCGACGCGGATGCGGTCAGCCGCCATGGCCAGCGCGGTCAGGCCCGATGCGCAGAATCGGTTGACGGTGACGCCGGCCACGGTGACCGGCAGCCCCGCCAACAGCACGGCGATGCGCGCCATGTTCAGGCCCTGCTCGGCCTCGGGAATGGCACAGCCGACGATTGCGTCCTCTATGGTGGCCGGGTCCAGCGACGGCACCTGCGCCAGCGCGCCACGGATGGCGGCCACCAGCAGGTCATCGGGCCGGTGGTGGCGAAACATGCCCCTGGGGGCCTTGCCGACTGGCGTGCGCGTTGCCGCGACGATGTAGGCGTCCTGCACTTGTCTGCTCATGTCTGTCTCCCTGGGCTCAGTTGCGCACCGGCTTGCCGGTCTGCATCAGGCCCATCACGCGTTCCTGGGTCTTGGGGTGGGTGAGCAGGCCGAGGAAGGCCCGGCGCTCGAGCGCCATCACCCACTCCTCGTCGACCATCGATCCGGCGTCGATGTCGCCGCCGCACATCACCTCGGCGATCGTGCGGCCGAGATGAAAATCGTGGGCGGTGATGAAGCCGCCGTCGCGCATGTTGGACAGCTGCGCCGTGATTGTCGCGATGCCGGCGCGCCCGGCCACCTTGAACAGGCCCTTGCGCGGTGGACGGTAACCGGCGTCGCTCATCGCCTTCGCCTCGCGCACCGCCACATACAGCAGCTCCTGGCGGTTGAAGACGATGCGGTCGCTCTCCAGCAGCCAGCCCTGGGCCTGGGCCTCGATGGCCGACTTGGACACCTGCGCGGTGCCGGCAGCCATCACGTATTTCAGCAGGAAGGCGAGCAGGCTCGCGTCGGGCGCGGCACGCGATTCCTCGGCCGCGCGGCGCGCGCCGTAGGTCAGACCACCCGCACCCGGGATCAGTCCGACGCCCACTTCGACCAGACCGACGTAGCTTTCGAGGTGGGCGACACGTCGTGCGCAGTGGACCGCCAGCTCGCAGCCCCCGCCCAGCGCCATGCCGGACAGCGCGGCCACCGTCGGCACCTGCGCATAGCGCAGCCGCAGCATCATCTCGTGCATCTTTCGGGCTTCGGGTTCGAGCGCCTTGACGCCGCCCGACATGAACAAGGGCAGCAGCGCCTGCAGATCGAGGCCGACCGAGAACGGATCGTCGGACGACCAGATCACCAGGCCCTTGTATTCGCGTTCGGCCAGGTCCAGCGCGCGGGCAAGCCCTGCCATCACGCCCAGTCCGATCGCATGCATCTTGGTGCGCACCGACAGGATCAGCACATCGTCGAGGCCACGCTCGGACAAGGTCCAGACCCGGACCGACTCGTCCTCGAAGACGGTGACCCCGCCCGTGTGGCCGTCGGCCGCCGCCGACCCGAGCACCGCCGCCGGAAAGACCTGCCGGCGATACACGGGATGGCTCGACGCAGGCACGAATGTACCGGTCGAAGGGCTGAACGAGCCTTCAGGCTGGTGAACGCCGCCACGCTCGGCGACCGGCCCGCTGGTGACCCATGCGGGCAGTGGCACGGCCGCCAGCGCCTTGCCCTCGGCGATGTCCTGCGCGATCCACTGCGCAACCTGCGCCCAGCCCGCCTGCTGCCAGGCTTCGAACGGCCCCTGCGACGCCGCAAAGCCGAAGCGCATGGCCAGATCGAGATCGCGCGCATTGCCGGCGATCTCTTCGAGCTTCACCGCCGCGTAGTGCCAGGCATCGCGCAGGATGGCCCAGACGAACTGCGCCTGGGGGTTGGTCGATTCGCGCAGCAGCTTGAGCCGCTCGGCCGGGTCCTTCTTCTTGAGGATCCGGTTCACCGTCTCGTCGGCCTTGCCCGAGGACGGCACATAGTCGCCCTTCGCCTGATCGAAGCGCAGGATCGCCTTGCCGTCCTTGCGATAGAAGCCGGCGCCGGTCTTCTGGCCGAGCGCGCCCTTGGCGATCAACGCAGCGAAGGCGGCGGGCGTGTCGTACAAGGGACGGAACGGGTCATCGGGAAGCTGATCCTGCATGGTCTTCATCACATGCCCGATCGTGTCCAGGCCGACGATGTCGGCCGTGCGGAACGTGCCCGACTTGGCGCGGCCCAGCTTCGCGCCGGTGAGGTCGTCGACCACATCGAATCCCAGCCCGAACTTCTCGGCTTCGCGCACCGTGGCGAACATCTGGAAGGTGCCGATCCGGTTCGCGATGAAATTCGGCGTGTCCTTGGCGCGGATGCAGCCCTTGCCGAGCGTGGACGTCAGGAACGTTTCGAGACGGTCGAGCACCTCGGGCGCGGTATCGGGCGTGGCGATCAGTTCGACCAGATGCATGTAGCGCGGCGGATTGAAGAAATGCACGCCGCAGAACCGGGCGCGCAGCGCCTGCGGCACGCCCTCGCCCAGCTTGCTGATCGACAGGCCCGACGTGTTGCTGCCGAAGATCGCGTCGTCGCTGACGAAGGGCGCGACCTTCGCGTAGAGGTCGTGCTTCCAGTCCATGCGCTCGGCGATCGCCTCGATCACGAGCTGGCATTCGCCCAGCCGTGACAGATGCTCGTCGTAATTGGCCGGTTCGATGAAGGCGGCCAGATCGGGGTGGCCGAGCGCCGCGGGATTCATCTTCTTCAGGCCCTCGATGGCGCGCAGCGCAATGCCGTTGCGCGGCCCTTCGCGGGCCGGCAGGTCGAACAGCAGCACGCCGACCCCGGCGTTGACCAGATGGGCCGCGATCTGCGCACCCATCACGCCTGCGCCCAGCACGGCGACTTTCCTGACGATGAATTGGCTCATGCTGCGCTCCTCACTCTTCGCGATGCCAGGTCTGGGTCCGACCCAGCAGCGGGGTGCCGATGTAGCCGCGCACTTCGAGCCGCTTGCCGCCGTCGATCAGCTTCATCTGGCTGCGGTAGACCTTGCCGTTGTTGGGGTCCAGGATCTGGCCGCCGCTCCAGTGCTCGCCATCGCGCTTCATGCCGGTGATGATGGTCATGCCCTGGACGGGCTTGTCCTTGCGCTCATCGGTGCACAACTCGCACCTGGCGTCGGCCTTGTCGGTCAGTACCTTTTCGATGCGGCCGGAGATCAGGCCGTCGCGCTCGCTCACCCGGATCAGCGCCTTGGCCTGCTTGGTGTCGTCATCGACCGTCTTCCACAGGCCGACGGGTGAAGCGGGATTGCCCTGAGCCAGGACCGGGCCCGACAGGAAGGCGAGTGTCAGGGCCAGTGCGGGGGCGATGCCGGCAAGGCGCCTGGCTGATGTTCGTGTCATGTGTCGTGCTCCGAAGGATGAATGCGGGACGGTCAGAACGGTGCGGGTCAGAACAGTGCGGCGTCGAGCGCCATCACGTTGGCCGAACCCGAGCGCGCACTGCGGATCGCGGCGGCGGTCTCGGGCATCAGTCGGGCGAAATAGAAGCGGGCCACCGCCAGCTTGGCCTTGTAGAAGTCGTCGTCCGGATAGTCGAGAGCGATGCGCGCCATGCGGACCCAGAAGTAGCCCATCACCAGATGGCCGATGATCCGCAGATAGTCGACGGCCGCCGCGCCCGCTTCGTCCGGGTTGCCCAGGGCCTTCATGCCGATTTCCATCGTCAGCTTTTCGACCTTGTCGCCCAGGTCGGCCAGCGGATTGATGAACTCGGCCATGTCGTCGCGGGTGCCGTGCTCTTCGACCATCGCAGTGATCAGGGCGCCGAATTTGCGCAGCTTGGCGCCGTTGTCCCCGAGCACCTTGCGCCCCAGCAGATCGAGCGACTGGATCGTGTTGGTGCCCTCGTAGATCATGTTGATGCGCGAGTCGCGCACGTACTGCTCGATGCCGGTTTCACGGATGTAGCCATGGCCGCCGTGGATCTGCATCGCCAGGCTGGTGCACAGGAAGCCGTTGTCGGTGAGGAAGGCCTTGACCACCGGCGTGAGCAGCGCGAGCAGATCGTGGCTCGCCTTGCGCTCGTCTTCGTCCGGATGGTGCTCGGCACGGTCGCCGTGCAGCGCCAGCCAGTAGGCGAAGGCCCGGCTGCCCTCGAGGTAGGCCCGCTGCGTGAGCAGCATCCGCCGCACATCCGGATGCACGATGATCGGGTCGGCCGGCTTGTCGGGCTCCTTCGGCCCGGTGAGCGAGCGGCTCTGCAGGCGTTCGCGCGCATAGGCCACCGCGTTCTGGTAGGCGGTCTCGGTCAGGCCCAGCGATTGCACGCCGACTCCGATGCGCGCGGTGTTCATCATCACGAACATCGCGTTCAGGCCCTTGTTCGGCTCACCGACCAGGGTGCCGACGGCGCCCTCGAAGTCGAGCACGCAGGTGGCATTGGCATGGATTCCCATCTTTTCCTCGATGCGCGCGGCCTTCACGCCATTGCGCGCGCCGAGCGTGCCGTCGGGCGCAGGCACGAACTTGGGCACGATGAACAGCGATATGCCGCGGGTGCCGGCCGGTGCATCGGGCAGGCGTGCCAGCACGAGGTGCGCGATGTTCGACACCAGGTCGTGCTCGCCGGCGGAGATGAAGATCTTGGTGCCGGTGATCCTGTAGCTGCCATCGCCCTGCGGTTCGGCGCGGGTGCGCAGCAGACCCAGATCGGTGCCGCAGTGCGGCTCGGTCAGGCACATCGTGCCCATCCACTCGCCCGAGACCAGGCGCGGCAGATACAGCGCCTTCTGCTCGGGCGTGCCGTGCGCCAGCAGACAGTCGTAGGCGCCGTGCGTGAGCCCCGGGTACATGGTGAAGGCCTGATTGGCCGAGTTCATCATCTCCTGGAAGGCGATGCCCACGGCTGCGGGCATCCCCTGGCCGCCGTAATCAGGCTCGCACGCCAGCGTGGGCCAGCCGGCGTCGCGAAACTGCTCCCAGGCCTCCTTGAACCCCTTGGGCGTGCGGACCACGCCGTCGCCGACATAGGTGCAGCCTTCCTCGTCGCCGCTGCGGTTGATCGGATGCAGCACCTCGGCGCAGAACTTGCCGCCCTCCTCGAGCACCTGGTCGATCAGTGCGCGGTTGATCTCGGCGTGCCGGGGCATCTCGCGGTAGGCCGCCTCGACGTCGAGCAGTTCATGCAGCACGAACTGCATCTCCCGGATCGGCGGATTGTATTGGGGCATGTGAGGCTCCTGTCAGGATGGTAGTGAGGCCGGGGCGGCAGTTTTCGCACACCCGCTCGCCTCGAGGCGACCGGGGACGGCATAGGCAGCCAGGATGCGGTGGAAGACCCGCCGTGCCCTGGCCAATGAATCGGGGTTGTTCAGCAGGCGGGTGTCGTGGTGCAGGACCAGGACCACGCCGTAGAGTTCGAAGACCATCTCGGCCACCTGTGTGCCGCAGCGCAGGTCGCCGGCCTCCAGCGCCTGCTGCGCGGCCCGCGACAGCTCACGCTGCCAGGAGCGCACCATGGCGACGAGCTCGTCGCGCACCGCGCCCGGGCGGTCGTCGTACTCGGTCGCGCCGGAAATCCAGAGGCAGCCGCTGGCCGCCTCCACCGCGGTGCGCTCGAGCCAGCGCTCCATGATCGCGCACAGCCGCGCCAGACCGCGCCGTGCCTTCAGGCCCGGCAGCAGCACGTCCTCGACGAAGCGCTGCTCGTACGCCTTCAACACTGCGATCTGGAGGTCTTCGCGCGAGCCGAAGTGCGCGAACACGCCGCTCTTGGACATCTGGACCCGCTCGGCCAGCGCGCCGATGGTCAGTCCCTCGAGCCCGACGCGTGCGGACAGCTCCAGCGCGGTCGCGACGATCGAAGCGCGCGTGAGTTCGCCTTTTTTCATGGCTGCGTTTGATTTAGCACGACCGTACTATTCTGGCGCAGTCGTGCGCTGTCAAACACAGCCCGCCGCTGAACGGGGGTTTTAGAGCGGCAGCTCTATTGGTGCGCTGCCGCAGCGGGCCGGGCGGGCCGGGCGAGTGGCCGGTGCGGCGGCTCGTGCGCCGGCGCCTTCACAGTCCGTCCGACGAAGGCCTTGTGTCGGCCTTATTTCTTCTGGTTCAGCAGATCGATCCGCCGACGTGCTCCTTCGGTGCGCGCCGCGCCACCGTAGGTGCCCAGGTCCTGACGGTGAGGAATCGTCAGCATGTAGTTCTTGAACGCACCGGTGATCGCCTCGCGATGGCCCTGCGCGTCCAGCATCTCGTTGACCGATGCCTTGGCCATCTTCAGAGCATAAGGATCCTGCTCGGCGATGCGGCTGGCCAGCGCCAGCGTCTCGTCGGCCAGGGCCTCGCGGGCGACAACGCGGTTCACCAGGCCGAGCTGGGCCGCCTCCTGCGCGCTGAGGTAGTCGCCCGTGAACAGATACTCCTTGGCCTTGCGTGCGCCCAGATCCCAGGGCATGGACAGGTACTGCACATGCGCGCCGCCCCAGCGCACCGAACGGTCCGCGAAGCGGGCATCGGCCGAGGCGACGATGAGATCGCAGCACGAAGCGAGCATCAGTCCCCCCATGATGCAGTAGCCCTGGACCTGGGCGATGGTCGGCTTGGGGCAGTCGTGCCAGCGCAGGCAGGTCTCCAGGTACAACGCCGACAGGTCCTGCAACTCGTGCTGGAAACCCTCGGGCCTTGCGCGTGCCGCCCGGTCGGCGATCTCTTCGGGCGTGCCCAGATCGTGGCCTGCCGAAAAGTGCTCGCCGGCACCCGCGACGATCATGACCCGGATGGCAGGATCGGCGGCTGCGCGAGCGAAGGCCGCGTCGAGCTCCTCGATCATCACGCGGCTTTGCGCGTTCAGGACTTTCGGCCGGTTGGCGGTCAGACGAAGCACCGCCCCGATCGGTTCCCAGGTCAGGGTCTGGTAGGTGGTCATGCCAGTCTCCGGTCAGCGAAGCGAGAGGTTGTCGAACAGATCGAAAAATTCCAGCAGCGCTGCTGCCGCGCCGGTGTCCATCCGCGCGCGTCCCGACTCAATCGCCTGGGCGAGGGTCTGGCGGCCGGCCAGCAGCAGCGCCCAGGTCTCCTTGTCGCAGCTCAGACCGAGGTCGACGCGGGCCGGCTCTGCCGTGCGCGCGGGGTCGCCGACGATGAAGCGCCCGACCCCGCCGATCACGTGCAGACCGCCCGCCACGCCGGTGCCCTCCAGTGTCAGACGCAGCACGGTATCGGCATTGGCGCTGCGCGCCGGGTCCAGGCGAGCGGCGATGGCCCGCAGGAAGCGGCCCGGTTCGGACCGCATCACCACGGGCCGCACGGGACGGACGGGGATGACCGGCTCGCCGGCCTTGCCCGCTTCGAGACGTCGCGCCTCCTCGAGCAGAAAGGCCCGCGTATTCGCTGCCGTCGTGCGCTGGGCCATATGGCGCAGCACGGTGGCCTTGAGGATCGCGGCCTCGCTGTCGGAAGGATCGAGCTGCAGAAGGTGGGCGCACAGCTCGGCGGCCCACGAATGCTCGTCGCGCCCGACGGCCTCGCGCGCCTGCGCCAGCACCTTGTCGCGACCGCCCAGCCCGGCCACCAGCAATTGCGCGCGCCGGCGCGGCGCGACGGGATGCAGGGTGGCGGTATCGCCTCCGAACCAGCCGAACAGTCCGTTGTGGATCGCACGCACGTGGTAGGGCGTCTCACCGTAGAACGGCTGAACCCAGGGACTGCTGCGCAGCCGCGGCGGCAGTTCGATGGTGGCCGCCAGCTCGTCCGGTGTCAGGGCCGCGTTGATGCCGCGGACCGTCTGATCCCACAGGTACTGGATCGAGTCGCGATAGTCGTTCAGGCAGGCGCGCACGGATTCGCCACCGATCACCGGCAGTCCGTGCACACCGACCAGGTACTCGGGGCGTGCGGCGCGGATCTCGTCGACGGCATGAACCATGACGAGCGGATCGCGGTAGAGCTCGCCGCGCAAGGGATAGATGTTGAACAGACACGGCCAGACGTGGTTGTTGACCACTGTCTTCAGCTCGGGGAAGTCGATGATCAGCGTGTCACGCGAGTCCGACGGGTAGCGGCCATCGAGTCGCACCTGCAGCCCGGCGATGCGAAGCTCGGTCACCGCGGCGGGCACCAGATCGGTCGGCTCGAGGAAGCCCGGGGTCTTCACGCCCTCGCGGAACATGAACGGCCCCAGGCCGAGGTTGGGCATGGAATCGGGACCGCTGCGGGGCAGGTCGTAGCCGAACTGGACCTTGAGCCGGCGCATGTAGGCGGGGCCGATCTCGGCGCCGACATCGGCCATCACCTGCGCCACGTCCTGGTGCGCATAGATCCGTATCGGGCCCGGCCAGCGCTTGAGGACTTCAGCCGTGCCCGAGATGTAATGCGAATGCGAGCAGATGACTGCGACCACCGGCCGGTCGAGAGCCGCGCCGAACGACTCGATCGCCTCGGCCATCTCCTCGTTGCACTCGCCCGAGTCGATCAGGATGGCGCCTTCATCGCCGAGGACCAGCGTGACGTTGCTCAGGCCGAAGCCGACCGCACACCAGACGCGATCGTTGACCTTGTGGGCCCGGGGGCGGAATTTCTCGGAATGGACGAGGTAGGCGGGGTGGGCGATGGCGCCCTGCCCGCTGACCGCGGGTGCGACAGGATTCATGACGACCTTTCCACAGACAATCGTCCGAGGATGGGCGCGAACCGGTGGTGCCGCAAGTCGAGCCGTCTCGTTGCGAAACCCGGGCGCAGAGCGGCCCGGTCGGCGATCCGCCGCGGCGCCGGACGACCCGCGGCGCCGGACGACCCGCGGCGCACCCGCACCGCGGCCGTCAGGGCGTGATGCGCTTACTTGCGGGCGGCCTTCTTGACCTTGGCCTTGCCGGAGGGCTGCGAGAGCACCTCGAGCGTCACCTGACGCAGGCCGGGACGCGACATGCCGATCTTGCGCGCGGCAGCGGACGACAGGTCGATGATGCGGCCGGCCGTCGTCGGGCCGCGGTCGGTGATCGTCACCACGGCGCTGCGCTTGCTCTTCACGCCGGTGACCTTGACCCGCGTGCCGAAGGGCAGCGTGTTGTGCGCCGCTGTCATGCCGTTGGGGCTGTAGCGCGCGCCGCTGGCGGTCTTGCGTCCTGCGAAGCGGGTGCTGTAGACCGCTGCGATGCCGGTCATGGCGTCCGCAGAGGCCGGCGCCGCGGCAGGAGCGGCGGCAGCAGGCGCAGCAGGGGCTGCGGCCGGTGCGGGTGCGGCGGCAGGAGCGGCGGCGGGAGCAGCCGGCGGGTCGGCGGGCTTGGCGGCCTGCGCGAGCGCCTGGGAGGCCAGCATCGCCAGCGAAAGGGACAGGGAGACAGCAAAGGTGCGGCCTGCGCGACGTGCGTTCATGGTGATTCCTTGGAAGGTGAGCCGGAAGATCGGCCAGGGATTCGGCGCCCGGGCGCTTGCGCGTCCGGCTCGAAGGGAAGACTTTAGGGTGCGCCTTCGGACCTGTCGACCATGGCAATGTGGCGCACAGTCAAAATCGCTGCGACGCTGCAACGACAGGGATATCGCGCGCCCGGCACAATGAGGCACGCGTTCACCTCGACCGGCGCAGTTCGATCAGGCGGTCCGGATAGTCGGTGATCAGGCCATCGACACCCCAGCCGATCAGCCGCTGCATGTCGGCCGTCTCGTTCACGGTCCAGGGCAGCACCTTCAGGCCCAGCGCGCGCGCCTCGCGCACGCGAGCCTCGGTGAGGTCGCGCCAGAACATCGACCACGTCGAACATCCCGCCGCCGCCGCCATCCGCGGCACCGAGCCCGCATGATCGGCGGACCGCAAGCCCGCGAGCCAGGGCGACACGCCGTCGGGGCCAGTGCGCACCGTGCTGGAGCGCTCGGTTTCGATGGTGAGACAGGCGGTCGGGATTTCCGGCGCCAGACGACGGACCTCGACAAGGGTGCGCCAGTCGAAGGACTGGATCGTCACCACGGAAGCAAGGCCCGAAGCGCGAACCGCATCGACCACGAGCCGCGCGAATTCGGCCGGCGCAACCACCTCGGCGCCAGAAGTCGGCGTGATCTTGGTCTCGAGGTTCAGGGCGATACGCCGGGGCTGGGCCTTGACCAGGTCGAACAGTTCGGTGAGCGTCGGAAAGCGCTCGCCATCGGCCGGATTCTGGCGCGGCCACTGCTTCGCGTAGTCGCCCTCGGGCCGCAGCCGGCCGATGTCGTAGCCACGCAATTGCGCCAGGGTCAGCGAGCGGATCGGCGCACCGGGCGGCTCGATCCAGCGGCCGTCGGCCTGCCGCACGATCTGCGGATTGAGCCGGCTGTCGTGGGCCATCACGATCACGCCGTCGCGCGTCACGGCCATGTCCGACTCGATCGTGTCGACACCGGCCTGCAGCGCCGCCCGAAATGCCGCCAGCGTGTTCTCCGGCGCCAGACCGCGGGCGCCGCGATGGCCCTGCACATCGAATGCACTCGCACAGCCGCCCAGCAGGACCACCGCCGTCAGCAGCGCGGCAGCAGTGACGCCGCGAAGGCCCCGCGGCAAGGGCGTTGCCGGCGACGGATCAGGCGGCGCGTGAAACTTGGGATGGCAAGGCATGGATCTTTTCCGAATCGGTGAGGTAGAGGCGATCGCCCTGCATGGGCACGACGTCGCAGGAGCCGGTGAATTCGCCGAACGCGGGCAGCACGAGGCTTGCCGCCCGAAACCAGAAACAGGGCAGCCGCACCGCGCCATGCCGCCCCCTCAGGCGGATGGCCGGGTGCAGATGACCCGAGACCGCGAAGCCTTCGGCGCCCGGGCTGTCCGGGGGAAGAGGATGGTGGCGCAGCCGCAGGCCGGCCAGCGCAGCCGGCTCATCGACGACACGGATGGCGCAGTGCGCCGGCGGATCGCCTGCCCGCCGGTCGTGATTGCCGCGAACCAGCACCACGTCCAGCGATCGGTGCGCATGCCGCCATGCCGTCAGCGCATCGATCACTCGCGGGTGCTGCGCGATCGCATCGTGCAGCAGGTCGCCCAGCACCAGCAGCTGACGTGCCGGCAGATGCGCAAGCAGGCGGTCCAGCCGCGCCAGGGTGGCCGCAGTGGTCGCCTCGGGCACCGGCACACCGAGCGCGCGGAAGCTTGCGGCCTTGCCCAGATGCACATCGGCGATCAGCAGCGCCTCGTGGGCGGGCAGAAACAGCGCTCGCTCGGGCAGCAGGCTCATCGACTGCCCTGCGACCTCCAGCGTGAGGCTGCCCTGTAACGGATGCGAACATTCGAGCATGCCGCGATGGTAAAGCAGGCGCGCCGCTGGCGGCAGTCGCGGTTCCGCCCGGCACCAGTGGCGCAGCCTTATGCGTCGCCTCCCGCCTGCTCGAGTTCAGCCACCATCCGCGCGATCCGATCGGTGAACCGCTCGGTGCTGAGCGTCTCCCTGAACCGCTCGACCATCAGCGGAAACGCGAAAGGCGTCGGTCGAGCCGGCGCCGTGACATGCAGTGCACCGGCACGGATGCGGGCGAGGGCTGTGCGCAGCCGCCCAAGATCGAGCTCCTGCTCGAGCACCTCGCGTTGCGCCTGCGCCAGCAGCAGATTGCCGGCATCGTGCTTGCGGAAGACCTCGTAGAACAGGCCCGACGACGCCTGCACCTGGCGGGCACTCTTGCGCGCGCCGGGAAAGCCATGGAAGACGAGTCCGGCCACGCGGGCGATCTCGCGGAAGCGGCGCTGCGCCAGCTGGCTTGCGTCGAGACTGGCGATCACATCGGCCAGCAGATCGCCTTCATCGAACAGCGACGGATCGTGCCACGACTGCGGCGCGATCTCGTCGCTCGACAACAGCTCGAAGCCGCAGTCGTTGACGGCGATCGAAAAGGTCCCGGCCTGCGCGCGCGCCAGCCGCCAGGTCAGCAGCGACGCCAGACCGATGTGCACATGACGGCCGGCGAACGGATACACGAAGCAGTGGTGACCCTCGCGCGATTGCAGTCGTTCGATCAGCAGGCGGCCGGGCACCGGCAGCGCAGACCAGCGCGCCTGCAGTTCGAGCAGCGGCCGCGCCATCCGCATCTCGGGGCCCTGGAAGCGGCCGGCCTGCGCCGCAGCGAGCCGCTGCAGCATCGCGTCCGCGAGTTCGCTGGACAGCGACATGCGCCCGCCATTCCAGCGCGGCACCGCGCCGCGCGCACTCTTTGCACGGCGGACCCAGGCCGTCAGCTCGCGCACCCGGACCAGTTCAAGCACCCGTCCGCCGAACAGGAACCGATCGCCGGGCTTGAGCCGGCCGATGAAACTTTCCTCGATCGTGCCCAGCTTCTGGCCGGTGAGGAAGGCGACCTGCATCGCGGCATCCGAGACGATCGTGCCGATCGACATCCGGTGACGGCGCGCGAGCTGCTCGTCGGGCACCCGGTACACGCCCAGCGCATCGGCCTGGACGCGGCGGAATTCGGGATACACGGCCAGGCTCGCGCCACCGCGGGTGACGAAGTCGAGCGTCCATTGCCATTCGTCCCCGGTCAGATCGCGATAGGCATGGGTGGTGCGCACCTCGTCGAGCAATTCCTGCGCGACGAATCCGGTGCCGGCGGCCACGGTGACCAGGTGCTGGGCCAGCACGTCCAGCGGCTTGCGCGGCGAGCGGCGCGGCTCGATTTGGCCGGCGGCCACGGCATCCTGCGCCGCGGCCGACTCGACCAGTTCGAGCGCATTGGTGGGCACCATGCTCAGCCGGGACACCTCGCCGGGCGCGTGCCCCGATCGCCCTGCCCGCTGGATCAGCCGCGCCACGCCCTTCGCGCTGCCGACCTGCAGCACCCGACGCAACGGCGCGAAGTCCACGCCGATATCCAGGCTGGACGTG
>Ga0116169_1002423_pt1 | contig 13731 bp, 10 predicted proteins | sample AD_UKC130_MetaG_FD_89796 | JGI IMG/M metagenome (GOLD analysis project Ga0116169, IMG submission 89796) | Active sludge microbial communities of municipal wastewater-treating anaerobic digesters from Canada - AD_UKC130_MetaG | ecosystem: Engineered > Bioreactor > Anaerobic > Digestate | place...
AGGTACGGAGATACTGGCTAGTTGATTGATGGGCGTGGGTGTGCCATAATACTCCACCATCACGCGGTCCAGCAAGGCAGGGTTGGCGCGTCCGGTGCGTATCCCGGCAAATTCGCGTTTTAGAGCTTCAATAACACCCTTCATCAGTTCCTCTGTGGAATTGAGTACGTCTTTGATCATTCTGCACTGTCCCCCCTCACGAATGTACCGATCTTTTCGCCGGATACAATCCGTTTAATGTTGCCAGGCTCTTGAATGTTAAAGACAATAATGGGAATTTGGTTGTCCATGCACAGGGATGTGGCGGTGGAATCCATTACGTTAAGCCTGCGATTCAAGACTTCCATAAAGTTGAGGTCATCAAACTTCTTCGCCAACGGGTCCTTGCGGGGATCCGCATCATAAACGCCATCCACCTTCTTAGCCATTAAAATGACCTCGGCATCAACCTCAGCAGCGCGCAGGGCGGCTGCGGTATCCGTGGAGAAGAAGGGGTTACCGGTCCCGGCGGCAAAGATTACCACCCGGTTTTTCTCCAAATGGCGGATGGCCCGCCGGCGGATATAGGGTTCGGCAATCTCCCGCATCTCAATGGCCGTTTGCACCCGGGTCTCCAACCCCACCTTCTCAAAGGCGTCCTGGAGAGCCAAGGCATTAATGACTGTGGCGAGCATGCCCATGTAATCCGCGGTAGCCCGGTCCATGCCCCGATTGCTGCCGGGCAGGCCCCGCCAAAAGTTACCACCGCCTACAACCACCGCAACTTGCACACCGAGGTCGTTCACCTCTTTAGTCTGCTGGGCAATGCTCATCAAAACCTCGGGATCAAGGCCAAAGCCCTTTTCCCCGGCCAATGCTTCGCCGCTGAACTTTAAGACAATGCGCTTGTATTTCGGTTCCATCTGGTGAACTCCTCCATCTTTTATATTTCGCCTTGGTCTAGGTTAATCCTTCTCTCCGGCCCCTTTTATGTTAGGGAGTCTTAAAAAAAGGAACACCGTCCCGGTGTTCCCTGGTGTTACTGTTGAATCTGGGACATGACCTCGGAAGCAAAATCATCTTGCCGTTTTTCCAATCCTTCTCCCTTTTCAAACCTGGCGAATGCTGCCACGTCAAGGGTATCACCAACTTCTGGCCAACCTCGCCCAGGAGTTTGGTGACGGTCTTGTCATTGTCCTTGATAAAGATCTGCTCAACCAAGCAGACTTCCTTATAATACTTCTCCAAGCGGCCAACCACAATCTTTTCGGCAATGGCCTCCGGCTTGCCTTCTTCCATGGCCTGCGCCTTGTAGATGGCCTTCTCCCGCTCCAGAACATCGGCAGGAACCTCCGTCCGACGGATATAATCGGGTCGGGCCGCCGCCACCTGCATGCCCAAATCACGGGCCAGGGCCAGAAATTCCTGGTTTTTGGCGGTTTGCGCTTGATTACAGGAGAGTTGCACCAACACGCCAATCTTGCCGCCCATGTGGATGTAGGACTCCACCGCCCCCTCGCCGGAGACACTTAAGCGGACAAAACGCCGGATATTCATATTCTCACCGATGTTTGCGATCAACTCGGTCAAGGTCTCTTTCACCGTTTTACCGCTGGACATCTTCAGATCCACCAAGGCTTTGGCGCCGCTGTTGGCATCGTCGGTAACAACCGCCGGGTTCTGTTCGGCGACAATTTTTGCTAATTCGTTGACAAAGTTAATAAAGTCATTGTTCTTGGCCACAAAGTCCGTCTCGCAATTGACCTCAACCAGGCTCCCGCATTTGCGGTCGTCGGATATGTAGGCAGTCACCAGGCCTTCGGCTGCGATGCGACTGGCTTTCTTAGACGCGGCAGCCAGGCCTTTTTCCCGCAGAATATCAATGGCCTTCTCCATATCACCGCCGGCTTCGTTAAGGGCTTTCTTGCAATCCATCATGCCAGCGCCCGTCCGTTCCCGCAGTTCTTTGACCATAGACGCAGAAATCTCCACTGTTTCTACCTCCTATCTTCATCCTTTACAAAAGGGATTATTTGCACTTTTGACCAAAAGAACATGGAAAAAGGGTGAGACGAAGGAAAGCCTTGTCTCACCCTAACAAACTAAGCTTCGGCGACACCGTCCCCTTCGTCGCTGTCAACGACGAATTCCATTTCATTTGCGCCTTCTTCCGAGGCTTCCTCTTCCGCCGTTTCGGCCTCGGTCAATTGTTCACCCTGACGGGCCTCGATAATGGCATCGGCCATCTTCCCGGCCAGGAGCCGCACAGCCCGAATGGCGTCGTCGTTGCCCGGGATCACATAGTCGATCTCGTCGGGATCACAGTTGGTATCCACAATACCGACAATGGGAATCTCAAGCTTACGCGCTTCCGCCACGGCAATGCGCTCTTTACGCGGGTCCACCACAAAAAGGGCATCGGGCAGCCGGGTCATATCCCGGATTCCGGAGAGAAAACGCTCCAAGCGCGCCCGCTCCTTCTCCAGCTCCAAAACTTCCTTCTTGGGCAGGACATCGTATGAACCGTCCGTCGCCATGGCCTCAATCTTCTTCAACCGTTCCACCCGGGAACGAATCGTCCGGAAGTTGGTCAACAGACCACCCAGCCAGCGCTCGGAAACATAATACATGCCACAACGAATGGCTTCTTCCTTAATCGCATCCTGGGCTTGCTTCTTGGTACCGACAAAAAGCACGGTACCGCCCTCAGCGGCAATGCTCTTAATGAAGTTGTAGGCTTCTTCCACTTTTTTGACGGTTTTTTGGAGGTCGATGATATAAATGCCGTTGCGTTCAGTAAAAATGTACTGAGCCATCTTCGGGTTCCACCGACGGGTCTGATGCCCGAAATGGACGCCAGCTTCAAGCAGTTGCTTCATGGAGATAATTGCCACAATAGTCACCTCCTTCCCCTTGGGTTTGCTTACCTCCGCGCCTTTCATCCCGAAAGCCAACCCCGGTTCTGGGGCAACCCGGCCATTCAGTCCGGGCGCGTGTGGGATAAACACCGAAAGTTAGTATACCATAAAGTGGTGAACAGTACAAGTAAAATTCATCACTTGGTGCAAACAGTTGCCGGAAAAACCAATACTGCCGGATCGCTTAGGTAAACCTTGCCCGGATGCTACTTTCTCAGGTTATTGTATGAAAGTGACTCGAAGCTTCAGCCTTTGCATCCCAGCCGGGTGCTCACAGAATAGTATTCCATGAAAAAGATTTAATTATCTTTGTAAATTCGCTAATACCGTCGACCGGGCACACTTGACGAATCTTTTGCTTTACTATAAAATTAATTTATACTATTTTGTTAATTAAGGTTTTCCCCGGGTTCAAACGGGATTGGGAGCTTTTGAAATGATCGGGAAAGGGGCACCATGATGGATGCGAAACGGATAATTCACCTGTTGGCGGTTGCTTTGTTCGGCTTCTTCATCACTTCTCTTCCTTTGTTGGCCACAACCCAGGAAGAAGTTATCGTCGTTTATTTTTACTCCAAGAACTGCCGTTCCTGCCGGAAGGTGACGCCATACTTAAATACCGTTGCCACCGAGCACCCTCAGGTGCGGATCCGTGCCTACAATATTGACGACAAGGCGGGCCAAGCCCTCCTTATCGCATACGAACGGGTTTACAACGTGACCAAGCCAGACCGTAACATTGTCCCCAAAGTGTTTGTTCGCCACAAGTACCTGCGGGGCGCGACGGCCATCCAAAAGCAACTAATGGACGAAATCGTGTCCGGCAGCGGGATTCCGACTCTCACCGTCCCTGACCCCGCCGAGTAATACGGGAAGCGTTAAACCGAAAACTTCGGAAAGGAGTGGCGCCATGTCCCGTTCCTTTCAGTTAACACTCATAGTCTTTCTCGCCATTTTTACCGTTTTGGGTTTAATTACCGCCTTAGCCAGGCCTGCAACCCCACAGATGACACCGATCTGCTCCAGCATCATGACACCCCATTTAGAGGCCAAGATCTCTCCCGGCGAAAACTTGATTTATTGCGCCTCTTTTCAATTGGCCTGGAATCAACTGCAAGACCGGATTATTCGTGCACCCATCCAGCTTTCCGGCAATCCACGGGATGCAGCCATCCTCAACTGCCAACAGATTAAGGAAGATGCGTTACCGGCCGGCGCTTACCTGGCAAAGGCCGGCCAACTCACTCAGGATTTTTTAACAGCCCTCAACAGGGAGCTCAAAAACAAATTTGGACCAAATGCCCCTCCGGAAGTCAAGGAACCCAACGCTCGAGGCGCCTTTCTTGCCTATGCCTATTTGTATAAGGCTATGACGTTTCCCCGGGAATTTGAGGCTTTGGAAGAACCAATTATCTTCTCTGCCCCCGACGACAATCACATACCTGTCGAAGGTTTCGGCATCAACCGGTGCCACCGCAACAGCGATCATCAGCAACTGCGCCAACAAGTCAAGGTTTATGACTACAGGAATGAGAACGACTTTATCCTGACCATGGCAGGTAGGGATCAAGAGGATGTTTTAGTTCTGGCAAAGGTAAAACCCTGCGCCACTCTCCTTAAAACTATCCAAACCGTCGAAGCACGCATAAAAAAATCAGCCAAGAACCCTACCAGCCTGCAGGAGGATGAAACCCTGCAAATACCTAAGATCTTCCTGGAGATGGACGTGGCTTATCCCCAATTGCAAGGTTTGCAAATTCTCAACAAAGGTTGGGAAGGAAGCAGAATCGCCAAAGCCCGGCAATGGCTCCGTTTCAAATTGGACCAAAAAGGGGCAAGCGTCAAATCGGAGGCACGCATCATCATTGTCCGGGGCGCTCTCAGGCCGGTCCGAAACTACATCTTTGACCGACCTTTTCTGCTCTATCTGAAGAAGCAAGGCCACTCCCTTCCCTATCTTGCCTTATGGCTGGAGACACCCGCCTGGTTCCGGGTGACGGGACAACAGGATAACAAGAATCAACCGTAGTTACCAAAAAAACGAGGCCGTCCTGCCTGACGGCCTCGTTTTTACCTCCGCTTTGTTCTTCATGCTCCTAAGGTCTGTGACTGGAATGGGTCCGGTCAATAAAACACTACTCCCCGGGCAAATCGTTACTCCAACCGCTTGTACAACTTAATATATTCTTTGGCCGATTTCTCCCAGCTAAAATCAGAGTTTAGGGCGTTATGTACCACTTTAGCCCAGAGCTCTTTATTCTTAAAGACCTCCATAGCTTTTTTGATGGTAAAGAGCAGTTCATGGGCGTTATAATTGGCAAAGCTAAAACCGTTGCCAACATAATTACCGTCCTTGTCTTGGTAAAAATAAGACACGGTATCCTTCAAGCCGCCCGTCTCCCGGACAATGGGCACACTGCCGTAACGCATGGCTATCAACTGGCCAAGACCACATGGCTCAAAGAGGGACGGCATCAGGAACATGTCAGAACCCGCATAGATCCTTTGCGCCAGTGTCTCGTCGAACATGATCTTTGCCGCCATCTTCGCCGGGTAACGGTAGGCCATATGAGACAGGAACCCCTCATACTGTTGTTCCCCGGTACCAAGCACCACCAATTGGACATTCTCCTGCAACAACTCTTCCAAAATATGGGCCAGGAGGTCGAGTCCCTTCTGCCGCACCAGACGAGTGATCATGGCCAGCAGTGGAATATCGGCGTCAACCTTAAAGCCCAACAACTCCTGGAGCTTAAGCTTATTCTGGAGCTTGTCGGCCAAGGAATCCTTGTAGTTAACAAACAAGGCCGGATCGGTCGCCGGGTTAAACCTGGCCGTATCAATGCCATTGAGAATCCCACTGAGTTTGTAGCTCTTATGCCGTAACAACCCGTCCAACTTCTCCCCGTAGAAGGGATATTGGATCTCCCGGGCATATGTCGGGCTGACGGTGTTAATCAGATCGGAATAGACAATGCCCGCCTTCATATAATTGACACAATCATAAAATTCCAGCTTTTCATAGGTAAAGTACTCGTAACCCAAACCCAGGAGTTCACCCAGGATCTGGTGGGGAAAGATCCCTTGGTAAGCCAGGTTATGAATGGTAAAGACTGTACGTATTCCGGTATAATCGGGGTTTGCACCATAAAAGGCCTGTTTAAAGAGGCTCACCAAACCCGTCTGCCAATCGTGGCAGTGCAGGATATCCGGACGAAAATCCATATGTGGTAAACATTCCAAGACCGCCCGGCAGAAGAAGGAAAACCGCTCCGCATCATCATAGTACCCATAATAGCCCGGCCGTTTAAAATAATACTCGTTATCGATGAAATAATAAGTAATACCCTTGTATTCCGTGGTCTTCAGGCCGCAATATTGTTTGCGCCAACCTACCGGAACCTTCAGGTCGCAGATAAATCTCATTTGTTCTTTAAAATGTTGCGGGATATCACCATAGAGCGGCATCACAATCCTGGTTTCTACCCCTTCGTTATTGAGGGCGATGGGCAACGAACCAATCACATCGCCCAGACCACCCGTTTTGATGAAGGGATGTCCCTCCGAAGCAACAAACAATACTTTCATGCATCCGCCTCCTCATGAAAACAGGATAACCCAGGAGGGTTGTCCTGGGTAATCATACGCCCGCATCCGCTCCGGCTGCCATCCACATTGCCCCGGCAGCGGAGTCAGGCTTCAGATAACGCTCTTTTTGGCGATGACAATCGGTGAATCCTGGCCGCCTTTAAGGATTGTCCCTTTGCGGATCCGCACTTCTTTGTCGAGGATTACATTTTCCAACACCACGTTTTCCTCGATCTCCGTCTTCTGCATTATGATGGAGTTTTTGACAGAAGCGCCCCGACCAATGGTTACACCCCGGAACAGAATACTGTTCTCCACATTGCCCATGATCTTGCAGCCAGTGCCCACCAAGACCTTTGCGGTCTTGGCGTCATCCGCATATTTAGTGGGCGGGCCGTCTTTAATCTTGGTATAGATGGGACCGTTTTTAAAGAATAACTCATACCAAACATCGGGGTCCAAAAGCTCCATGTTGCACTTGTAGTAACTCTCCACGGAGTTGATCTTCGCCAGGTATCCCTTAAATTGGTAGGCATAGATCCTTAAATCATTCAGGTTGGCCGCCAGAATATCCGCTAAATCCCAGTTGCCCATCGCATGGGCGACTTGGATCATATCCATCAACAGTTCCCGCTCCATGATGATCATTTCCAGAGACACCTTATTCTTCTCACCCACGGAAGGAGTTAAATGGAAACCGGTAACGCGGCCGTCGGCCTCCACATCCCAAAAGCCCAATTCGTTAATGGTTTTTTCATGACAGATCTCTTCTTTATAAAAGACAGTAACCTGGGCATTGTTCTTCAAATGGAACTGCAGTGCGTCTTTATAGTTAATATTGCAGATCATATTATTGCCGGTAAGAAGCAGGTATTTTTGGCGACTTTTCTCTAAGTACTCGTAGTTTTCGTAGAGATCCTTCAGATCGAAACGAATGTTTTTCTTGAAGATGCTGGGGCTGGCCGAGGGTAGGATCATCAATCCTTCCGACTTGCGATCCAGACCCCATTCTTTGCCTGCGCCCAAATGATCCATTAACGAACGGTATTTATGGGAAGTGATCACTCCAATATTATGAATCCCTGAATTAACCATATTGGACAAAGTAAAATCAATCATGCGGTAACGTCCGCCAAAGGGCACAGAGGACATGCAACGGTGCTGGGTGAGTTCTTTTAGAATATCTTCGCTTTTCGTCGTTGTGATAATACCCATCATTGGTTCCAATTTGCATTACCCCCTTTTAACTGATTTTCAATTCTCCGTCCTGCCATTCACTGATACTTGAGCCTTTTTCAATCACAACCCCTTTGGGAAAGTTGATATAATCGCCAATCACAGTAATCTCCGCCGGGTTGAAGGTTTCATTGCAGCCATAACCAATCTGGCACTCCGGTCCAATAACCGAGCTTTCCCCGATGATCGCCCGGTTCACCAGGCAACCGCCTTCCACCCGGACGTCTGGCAGGAGAATGCTGTCTTTGATGACTGCGCCCGGCCCTACATAGACGCCGGGAAAGAGGACGGAGTGCTCCACCTCGCCGAAGATTACGCAGCCGTCAGGGACAAGGGAATTTTTGACCTTCGCCTCCGCAGCAATAAAATGCGGGGGTAAAATCGGGGATTTGGAAAATACCTTCAGGTTCTCATCAAAGATATCAAACTCGGGATTATCCGCCAAGAGATCCATATTGGCTGTGTAATAGCTCTCAATTGTACCCACATCTTTCCAATACCCTTGAAATCTGTAGGCGAACATCCGCAACCCGTCTTTTAACATCTTCGGCAGCACATTCTTCCCGAAGTCGTTAGCTGATTCCGGGTCTTGGCTGTCTTGAATCAAATATTCCTTCAACACCGGCCAGTTAAAAATGTAGATACCCATCGAGGCCAAGTTGCTCCGGGGATTTTTGGGTTTTTCGTCAAACTCCTCAATTCGCCCGTTTTCATCGGTATTTAAAATCCCAAACCGGCAAGCTTCCTCCCAAGGCACCTGGATGGCAGCGATGGTCACATCGGCCTGGTTGTTTTTATGAAATTCCAGCATCACCGAGTAGTCCATCTTGTAAATGTGGTCCCCGGAGATAACCAGGACATACTGGGGATTATACTGATCGATGAAATCTATGTTCTGACCGATGGCATGGGCCGTTCCCTTATACCACTGGCCGCCCTTTTCTCCGACATAGGGGGGCAAGACAAAGACCCCGCCGCCTTCGATGTCCAAATCCCACGCACTGCCAATGCCAATATATGAATTAAGCAACAGGGGTTTGTACTGGGTCAGAACCCCTACCGTATCGATACCCGAGTTGTTGCAGTTGCTTAAACTAAAGTCGATGATCCGGTACTTACCGCCAAAAGAAACAGCAGGTTTCGCAATTCTTTTCGTCAGGCAACCCAATCTGCTTCCCCGGCCGCCTGCTAAGAGCATTGCAACCCATTCTTTAAGCAGCATCGTAATCCCTCTTTTCTCTGTAATTTAGCTTAACCCGAGAATGTCCTTTCTTTATTTATCGACATTTTCCATCGGAAAATTACCGGCTTTCCAATTGTTGTGCCTCAAACTGCTTGCAAAAATGATTATCCTTCCCCACCTCCTGCTTGGACATTTTGGTCTTCTTCGATATTTTGATCTTCTTCCACCGGTTGGACTTGCTCCGAGCCCCTCACGTAGCTCAAGAATATCGCAGCCAGCGGCGGAAGCTTGATCTCCAGCGAGTATCCCTGATTATGCCAGGGAATGGGTTCTGCTTGTAAAGGATCTTCGTTTTTCTTGTCCGAACCGCCAAAGGCGCCGGCATCACTGTTGAAGATCTCAATGTATTGCCCGTTTTTGGGTGCGCCGATCCGGAAGCCTTCGCGGTAAACCGGGGTAAAATTACAAACCACCAGTAATAGATCCTCCGGATCCTCACTTGTCCGGCAAAAAACCGTCACGCTCTGTTCATTGTTGTCCGCATCGATCCAGAAGAAACCGCGGCCGTCATGGTCCAGTTCCCACAGGGCCTTTTGTTGCAGGTAAAAATGGTTCAATTCTTTGATATAGTTATGGAACATGCGGTGCATATCAAAGGCCAGCATCTTCCATTCCAATGACTCGTAGAAACGCCATTCGATGAACTGGGCAAACTCGCCTCCCATAAACAGGAGCTTCTTGCCAGGATGGGCCATCATATACCCCATCAACAGGCGGAGGTTGGCAAACTTCTGCCAGTAGTCTCCCGGCATCTTGTCAATGAGAGAGCGTTTGCCATGAACTACCTCATCATGGGAAAGGGAGAGGATGAAATTTTCGGAAAAACAGTAAACCATTGAGAAGGTCAATAAATTATGGTGCCACTTCCGGTAGATGCAATCCAGCTCCATATAACGGAGGGTATCGTTCATCCAACCCATATTCCACTTGAAGTTAAAGCCCAGTCCCCCCACATAGGTTGGCTTGGTCACCAAGGGCCATGTGGTGGACTCTTCGGCGATCATCAAGGCGTTGGGGTAATATTGGTAGATTGCCTCATTCAACCGGCGTAAAAACAAAACCGCTTCATAGCTCTCCCGCTGACCGCTCTCGTTCCTACGCCACTGAATACCCTCCCAATAATTGGGGAACAACATACTGGAAACCGCGTCCACCCGCAACCCATCAATATGGTAAACATCAAACCAGAACATGGCATTGGAGATCAGGTAACTCCGGACCTCTGGTTTGGCGTAGTCAAACTGGAGGGTCCCCCAATTTAGGATCTCCCGGGCTTCATAGAGCGGCGTCCCGTCGAAGTGGGACAAACCCTGCTCATCACGGCAAAAATGGGCCGGTACCCAGTCCATAATCACACCCAGCCCATGCTCATGACAGGCATTGATGAAATAGCGGAAGTCATCGGGAGTGCCAAAACGGCTGGTCACGGAATAAAACCCCGTCACTTGATAACCCCACGAAGCATCCAAGGGGTGTTCCATCAATGGCATCAACTCAATGTGGGTATAGCCCATCGCCACGGCATAGGCCGGCAATTCTTCCGCCAGTTCGCGATAGGTCAGTAAATCACCGTTCTCTTTCTGCTTCCACGAGCCCAGATGAACTTCGTAGATGTTCATCGGTTCTTTATAGGGATTGCATTTGCGTTTACGCCACTTTTCATCAGTCCAGGGGTAGTCGCCCAAATCATATACCACCGATGCCGTCTTAGGCCGAACTTCAGAATAGAAGGCAAAGGGGTCGGCTTTTAAGAAGACCTCCCCATAAGCGGTATGCACCTCATATTTGTAAATTGTCCCCGCTTTGAGGCCGGGAATAAACAAGGACCAGATACCCGACTCGGTGATCCGTTCCAGTGGATGCTTGCCCGATTGCCAATTGTTAAAATCACCAACAACACAGACCCTAGCCGCGTTGGGCGCCCATACGGTAAATCTTACGCCCTTGATATTATCTTCTCTGACCACATGGGCGCCGAACTTCTGGTAGGCATGGAAATAGTTACCCTCGTGAAACAAATGGACATTCAAGGCATCAGGAATCGTTTTGGCATTCTTTTCCATCTACATCACCATCCTCCTTGGCCAGAATAATGGGAAGAAGCTTTCATCTCATAACAAAAATTGTATGACCGGAATTACCAAAGATGACAGCCGTTGACTGTTACATGTCCACCTGATGCCATAGGGGAGTTCATGTTACGTCTTGAAATATTCGGCATTTTTCTGTTCTATTTGGAATACTTCCGTTTTTTGTTACTATAAATGTTCGCTAATTACCCGGCTTTTCCTTTTGATTTCCCAAAATAATTGGTGGGTTTACCATTTGTTTTCCTTTCAAACGATTAACCATAACCGGTTTACGTGAATGTTATTTTTTTGCTGAGTAGCAATTATTTCCCCCTTTGGAAATTTGGGTGAAATATTATATAATAGTATAATGGTATGTTTTTACAACCATCCGTTTCAGTCCTCAAAATATGGGATAAGGGATGTTGACAATGGAAAAAACCACATTTATCACATCCTATCTCCATGATTTATGGCAAGAAACCCAAAAGGGTCATTTTAGCATGTTGTTCTTTAACACTTACGATAATCGTTCCTTCGCTGCCTATCTTGATCAGTTTTTACCGACCCTTCAGCCAAATTTTATCCTCTTGCGTCGCTCTCTAACCGAACAACCCTACTCCTCACCCTATTTCCCCTTTTTAGATTTTCTGAAAGATTATTTCCAAAACCAATCCGGGGACGAAATCGACCAACTTCTCACTGATGCAGGTGTCTATCCCCTGCAACGGCCTGTCTTTTCTTCCTACTTTCGAACCGGCCAAACGCAGCGTCCTGAGGAGCTAATCCTGGAAGAACTGGATTATGAAAAAAACCAGATGCTGGAGGCCATTTTTAAACTGTTTTGCCACATTTCCCAAACCAACCCTTTGGTTATCGTGGTGGAAAATTTACATTACGCCCACAATTCCACCATTGATTTCATCCACAACTTGGTGCAGAAAAACTCCCCCCACAAAATGCTCTTCATTTTTTCCACAAATAAATCCTGTTTACATCTGTCGGAGATCGACAGGGTCTTGGAAGAATTAAAAGACCGCGGCGGTTTGATCGATTTTCCAACCGACTGTAAATTACCGCATCTTCCAACTAAAGAACCTACACCCATAACTCTAACATTTGAAGAAATGATTCAATTAGGCCAAACCTGTCTAGACTTTCTGGCGTTCTCCGAATGCCAGGCGGTTTTAGAGCATGTCTATCAAAACAGTCTGCTCAGGGATGAAGAATCCCCTTATGACCTGACCATGTACAGAATTCTTGGTGATGTCCTCAACTTTTCCGGTGAAAACGATCTCGCTCTCACCTATTACAATACTTGGCTCCGGCTGGCGCAACAAAGCAACGACCAGCGCCAAATAGCTGATGCTTTCCGTAAAATCGGCCTTATTTACCTGAAAAAAACGATTCGGAGACCGCCGAGCGTTACGCCAACCAGAGTTTGAAGATTGCCGAGGAAATCAACGACTCACTCCAAATCTTCCGGGCATATTTCCTCTTATACATGATTATCGACAAAGCCCGCAACCGGAACCAACACATCAAAAAGTGGCTCAAGACCTACAAAAAATTGATCGGTTTAGCACATAAACTGAATAAACAAAACACTTTGGCCTACTGTTGCACAAATCCCTATGGCACCTATTGCCAGCAAGGCACCGAAGAAATTAACCTTTATAATTACGGTATTTCTTTGGCAAAAAAACTTAATAACAAATATCGGTTGGCCACAGCCTACCAGTTTACCGGTTTAATGTTCAGCATTCGGGGAGAATATGACCGGGTCTTAAAGTATTATAAAAAATGTGAGAAACTTAAACTCCAATTGGGCAACAAATTGGAACTGGCCTATATTTACAATGGTTTGGGCTTTTACTATTTTATGACGGAGAATTTTCTCAAGGCCTACACCTATTACAACAAAGCTCTTGCGTGTTTAACTACTGTCCGGGATAATCATGAAATCGGCATGACTTTATGTAATATTGCCTTTAATGCCTATGCCGGATTTAATCATGAGTTTTCCAACAGGTATCTGAATATGGTGATAAAACTCCTGCACACCCTGCAGATGAAAGGCTTACGCTACCATTCCCTTTGCATGATCTATTCTCTGATGGGAATTAACTATTACAAACTTGGTGATATTTTTAAGGCAAAAGAATGCATGTTAAGAATCGTCAGCATGCAGTTGAAACCTTATCCCAAGAACAACGAGGAATACGCCTTGTTCTACTTCTTCTGCGCCTTGTTGTACAAGAGCAACAAAGAATATGATTCGGCAGAGAAATATTTCCGCAAAGCCCTCTCCACCCTGGAACGCCGCAATTATATTGTCAAATATTTAGCTCCCCGCTTTTATTATGAGTTTGGCCTGATGGCCCGGGAACAGCAACAACATGAAAAAGCCATTCAACTCTATCAAGCAGGTCTAAAACTCTGTGATGAAATGAACTTTCCTTTCCATGCAAAGTTACTGCATCAAGCCATTAATTTGGAAAATCCGCCGATAAAGGCTATTTAGTTTAAGCAGGAACCCTTAAACTTTGAAGCAATTTTGGAGTCAGCAAAGGCTGAGAGTCTGTAAAATAGTTTGTGCTTTTAGCCTTTCCAAAGAAAATATATAATGAAGCGGAAAGGCGGAATGGTAGATGGCAAAGAAAAGGCGGGAACATACAGTATCGTCGGAGATCATTAA
>Ga0116169_1002428_pt1 | contig 13700 bp, 7 predicted proteins | sample AD_UKC130_MetaG_FD_89796 | JGI IMG/M metagenome (GOLD analysis project Ga0116169, IMG submission 89796) | Active sludge microbial communities of municipal wastewater-treating anaerobic digesters from Canada - AD_UKC130_MetaG | ecosystem: Engineered > Bioreactor > Anaerobic > Digestate | place...
TCCCGCTACGTTGCCATTCGCGTCGGTGAAAACGAATAAGAGTCTATCCCAGTAAGTCCCCCTCTCCTTCCGGGAGAGGGTTGGGGTGAGGGCAAGTGATCGTCGGAGTTGATCCAGAAAACCGGCGCCGATTCGAGCCACCCTCAACCCTGCCCCCTCTCCTGCCGAACTGGTGAGGGGAGATGATGGGATAGGCTCTAAGACCCCCGATTATCGGTGGCGATGAGGTTCTGGCGGCCCAAGGCTGATAACAGGCAATCTTGGGCGGCTTTTTTCTATTTCATTGCTCGTAGAACCCAAATTCATAAGCCGCATCGAACAGGGCCACGATATTCTCGGGCGGAACACCGGCCTGGATGTTGTGCACGTTATTGAATACGTAACCGCCGCCCGGCTTCCAGATCTCCAGATGACGGCGGACATGTTCGCGGATTTCGTCGGGAGAGGCCGACGGCAATACGTGTTGCGCATCGATGGCCCCACCCCAGAAAGCCAATTGCTGGCCGTATTCGGCCTTGAGCGTGGTGGGGTCCATATCCCGCGCGCTGATCTGGACGGGATTGAGGATATCGATGCCGTTGTCGATAAGATCGGGAATAAAGCTCCGGCAGGCGCCGCACGTGTGATACCATATCTTGGCGTGCGTCTGCGAACGGATGAATTGAACGAGGGCTTTATGCCGCGGTTTGACGATTGCTTGGTAAAAGCTGGGACTAAAGAGTGGACCATTCTGCCCGGCCAGGTCATCACCAATCATGATCACATCAACCAGGTCACCGACTTCCTTTAAGAACAAGCGGAACCAGTCCATCCAAAACCGCAGTGTGCGATCGAGTAAGGCGGCACAGAATTCTGGTTGCTCGATCATGTCGATGAACCACCGTTCCAGTCCCCGCAGGTACCAGCAGGTTTCATAGACCACGCCCGAGATGCCGCTGACAACGGCGTAAGGAGTTTCCCGGCGAATGCGGAGTGCCTCCTCTCGTAATCCCACAAACCGAGACGGATCATCTCCTTTGGGAAAAGGATACTCCTGAAGATCCTTCATGGTGGCCTTGGCCAAGGGATGATAGGTGATGTCCATGTAAAGACCACCGTCTTCCGGCATGGACCAACGGACACCCCATTCATCCACGAGGTCAAGCCAAACTCGCCCATCGCGTTCTGCCCGCACAATTTCGCCTTTCCAGCTCTCCGCCGGTTTTGCCGCGATATAGCGGGTATCAACGTGAAAGCGTTCGAGCACCGCTTCCGAGGGACGGGCCAACTGCTGGACGGCGTCCATAATCTCGATCGTCTCTTCCCATCCCAAGTGCTTCAACAAGGCCTCGTAGGCAAGGCGATGAATACCCGTCTGGTTTCCTCCCAGGTCAATAGGAACACGGTCCGGTTCCTGGTGGTTGAGCGCCGCCAAAAGCCGTTCCCGCGATGTCATTTTCTCTCGTGGCATAGGGTGTATCTTTTTTGGTTAAGAGTCCTCGGATGTTCGACCACAAACCGACTCTTTCGTCTGGATGATCCCCCGTCAAACGATGCTCGAAGATTTTCCAGCACGAAATACCCGTGCTTTCGTTTTTGGGTAATGTGAGCAAGGCTTGTTTGATGAAGATAACGCAATGGCAGACCGCGAACAACTACCGAGTTCGTATGCGACAAACGGACGTATAATGAGAAGTTTGAACGGCCCCAAGAGCGAACCCGCTAGACAATCCCTTGGCCTATCAGGTATCACGAAGCACTATGCATGTTGAATTCCACGGGAAAACCCAGGTTGCCTTGGCGTCACTTTTAGCGGCCGCTGGTTTGACGGCAGGGAAGGTTGTTGTCGGTATTTTGACAAACAGCCTGGGAATTATTTCCGAGGCCCTTCACTCGGGCTTGGACCTGGTGGCTACGGGAATGACGCTCTGGGCCGTCCGCATTGCCGATCGACCGGCCGATGAAGAGCATCGTTACGGTCACGGGAAATTTGAGAATCTTTCTGCCTTGGCCGAGACGGCCTTATTGTTGCTGGTTTGCGTTTGGGTTTTTTATGAGGCCATTCAACGGCTTTTCTTTCGAGCAGAACTTGAAATCCTCCCCAGCCCCTGGGCATTTGGCGTCGTCATTGCCTCGATTGTCGTCGACCTTTGGCGGGCCCATCACTTGCGGGAAGCTGCTGAGAAATATTCCAGCCAGGCCCTGGAAGCTGACGCCTTGCATTTTGCCTCCGACGTTTGGTCATCGTTGGTCGTCTTGTTGGGGTTGACCTGTGTCCTGCTGGCTCAGCGATTGGATTGGCCCTGGCTCATCCATGCGGACGCCTTGGCGGCCCTCATTGTTGCCATCTTGGTTTCCGTGATCTGCGTGCGACTAGGACTACGTGCCATCGATGCCTTGACCGATCGGACATCTCGCTCGCTTGCCCATCTGGTGGAGCATTCGGCAAGCCAAGTGAAAGGGGTTGAGGAGGTTCGCGACCTCCGGGTTCGGCAGAGTGGGGCCGGCGTGTTTGCCGATATGACTGTTTGCGTCCCCCGCGAGTTGGGTCTGGCTCAAGCCCATGAGGTCGCCACCAACGTAACGGCTGCCATCCGAAGTCAACTTCCCGAGGCGGATGTCGTAGTGCACGTGGAACCCGTGGCGAGAGAAGACGAAGACCTTGTCACATCCATCCGAGCCTTGGCCGCCAGTTTGGGACTTGCTGTGCATGACGTGCAGGTCATTTCCACTCCCGTGGGAAACTCAATCGAATTACATGTGGAAGTCAGCCCTGACTTAAACCTGGAACAAGCCCATGACCTCGTCACTCGGCTTGAATCCACCATCAAGAGCGATCTCCCAAAAATCGAATCTGTCCTAACGCACATCGAACCGAATGGCGTGACCAGAGCAGAAAGCGAGGCTCGCGATCAAGCGCCGATCAGAACGGAATCATTCCATCAGGCCATTGCCGATTTCAGTCAGGCCTCTGGGACACCCATGAATGGACACGCCCTTGTGACACGTCAAACACCGCAGGGGGTTTCCCTGAGCTTTCATCTGCACCTGGATGGCACGCTGCCAATCGGCACGGCTCATGAGATCAGCCGGACTCTGGAGAGCTACCTTCACCGGAAATTTCCGGAATTGTCCCGCATTGTTATCCACATTGAGCCCCACCCTCCGGCGGAAGGGCATTCGCCCGAACCAGGCCCACCACAGGTATCCTGAAGTCGCCTAACTCTTGATCACGGACCATCTGAACTCTTTTGTTGATTCTCACCTTCAGAAGAACCAGCCTCTTCTGCCGGAGCAATCGCGTCCGGGCCGGGCACCTGGCCCTCGTCAGGCACGGGAATCGTCCCAGCAGACTCGACACCCTGGTTTCGCGGGTTTCCTGTGATCGTATCCTGCGACTGTGCTGGAGCATTCGGGATTGAAGTCCCTTCATTTGTGGGCTGCTCGCGCTGTTGATGATCCGTCGGCGACGGGCTTTCGGCGGGCTTTGGTTGATCCCCGAGACGGTCCGCAGGCGAAGGAGCCGCTTGTTCGGGGGTTCTGCGGTCTTCGGAACTACGGCCGCCCTTTTTATCTTTGCCGCCTTTGTTCTTCTTCCCTGATCGGCCACTGTGGCTTCCCGAGGTCTTAGGCGTGCTGGGACGGATCACCCCTTTTGCCGCAAAATACTGCATCAAGTCGGCAAAGCTCCGCATCGGTTCCTTGCCGGTCAGTACCTCCTCGCTGAGCGGTTCCGCGGGGGCCTTGGGTTGCTCGCGTTCAGGACGCCGTGGCAATCTGACGGGTCGCGAAATAACGGGCATTCCGTCCTGGGATTTCGCGACACTTTCTTCTGGCCGGGCAGGCCGATCCTCTCGGCGAGGGAATCGAGCCCGCCGTTCCCGTTGGCCTTCCGCTGATTCCTCACGCTTTTGCGCCTCGGTTTCGTCCGACGGGGTCGCGGCCGTTCGCCGTGGCTTTTCCGCCTTTTGCCGTCGAGGCTTTTCCGCGGTGCGCTCGGCACGTCGCTCGCGCGATACCTGTTTCTCCGCCAATTCCTCAAGTGGGACAAGGCTCAACGAAATCCGTCTCCGATCCCGATCGACGTCCACCACCCAAACGCGAACCACATCACCCACAGCCACGACCGAATGCGGGTCCGCCACAAAATTGCGGTCCATCCGACTGCGGTGAACCAGGCCGCTGTTGGGTAAACCAATATCGACAAAGGCCCCAAAATCCACCACGTTGAGGACCGTTCCCATCAACTCCATTCCCGGCGAAAGATCCTCCAGCTTGAGGATCCCCTGTTTGAAGACAGGTGGGGGCAATTCTTCACGTGGATCACGCCCTGGGCGGACAAACTGTGCTAGGATATCCCGCAGGGTAAAGACACCGCAATTCAACTCGGCCGCCAGAGCTTCCACGTTGACTTGATTAATGCGGGCGGCCAACTCGGCTCGCTTGTCGGCCTTCGTCAGATCCTCCGCCGTGATCCCCAGTTTTTCCATCACCCGATGGGCCAGTTCATAGCTTTCCGGGTGAATCCACGTGGCATCTAGGGGATTGTCCCCTCCCGAAATTTTCAAGAATCCCGCGGCTTGAACGAATGTCGCCTCACCTATGCCGGGGACCTTTTTCAATTCCTCGCGGCTGCGGAAGGCCCCGTGTTCCTGACGGTACTCGTAGATCCGTCGAGCCGTGAGCTTATTGAGTCCCGACACATAGCCCAACAAAGCGGGACTGGCCGTATTGACATCCACACCCACATAGTTGACGCACGATTCGACGACTTCATCCAACGACTCGCGGAGGTGTTTCTCCTTGAGATCGTGCTGATACATACCGACGCCGAGGTTGGCCGGGTCAATCTTCACCAATTCACTCAGCGGATCCAGCAGGCGTCGCCCAATTGATACGGCGCCACGGTACGACGCCTCCAGATTGGGGAGCTCCTCTCGGCCAATTTGGCTCGTCGAATACACGCTGGCTCCTGCTTCGTTGACAATCGTGTAACCAATCCCCCGGTTTTTCAGCTCATTCTCCAGTAACTCGGCGATGAACATCTCAGCCAGTCGCGAGCCGCTCCCGTTCCCGATGGCGATGCAGGTCAACTGATACTTGTCGATCAGTTCACAGACGGTCTCCTTGGCCATTTCCCGGGTGTAACCCTTCTTCTCGACCAGGTAGATGAGCTTATGATCGAGAACATTGCCATATTCGTCGAGCGCTGCGAGCTTGCACCCGTTGCGATAACCGGGGTCAATGGCCAGCACTCGGCGGTCCCTCACCGGTCGTTGGAGCAAAAGTCGCCGCAGATTTTTGGCAAAGACCTTGACTGCGTGAGCTTCGGCCTTTTCCGTAAGTTCGCGCCGAATTTCCCTTTCTAAACTGGGCAAAATAAGCCGATTGAGGGCATCTCGGGCACACCCGCGGAGGAAATCTGCGTGGGGATGGTCTTTCGGGACGCAAATTTCCTCAACGGCTCGATCAAGGGCCTCTTCGTCCGCCTTGATCTTGACCCGAATGATCTTGAGGGCCTCACCTCGGTTGATGGCCAGGACCCGATGAGGAGGAATCGATCGAATGGCCTCTTGAAAATCGAAATAATCGGCAAATTCCTTGATCCGCTGTTCCTCTTTGCGACGCTTTTCGGCCTCTTTAGCCGCTGCCCGCGGATTTGGCGTCTTTGCCGCATTGGTCGGCGGGGAAGTCGCGGTTGCCGCCTGTTGCGATGATTCTCCCGAGGAAGCGGCCGGGGGCATCGCATCGGTCGGTTGTTGCACTTCGGCGGGACCACTTGGGGATTCGGCTATGGGAGCTGCCTCCCCAGTCTCGGTGTTTTCGGCATTAGGATGTTCAGACGCTTGCGCTTCAAGCCGTTGCTCAGTCTCCCCCGCAGGAGAAGCTGCCTCTGACGGCCGCTCCATTCCTTCCCTGCTCCCTGCGAGGGGCAAATCCTCAGTTTCCCCGGGCGCCGCCTCGGTGGGGATCGATCCCGTCTGATCGGGTTCGGTAGCAGCGGTCTCGGAAGCAGGCTCGCTAGCCAACGATGACCCGGCCGCGGCAGTTTGCTCCTCCGGTGGGGTCGTCACAGCTTGGACAACTGAGCTTTCCGAGGCCGGTGTCGGTAGCTCTGTGGCCGGACTGGGAGTTGGGCTTTGGCCTGCGGGAGAAGGTTGTTGCGGAGTGGCTGAGACCTCTGGGGCAATGCGGACTGTCTTAATGACCCCGGTCTTCTTGAGGATATCCCGCAGTCTGGCCCGCAAGGCCGCGTTTTCGCTAAACATCTCGGCCAGGATGTGGCCTGCCCCTAAGAGTGCGTCGGCCCCGGAAAGGATTTGCTTGTCCGGATTGACATAGTCGGCCGCCCGTTTGTCGAGGTCCGCGCAGATCGGGTCGGCATTAAGGATCTCTTCCGCGAGATGCCCCAAACCCCGCTCACGAGCAATGGTGGCCAAGGTTTGCTTTTTGGGGCGGAAGGGAAGATAGAGATCATCCAGTCGTTTCAGGCTGTTAGCGGCCAAAATCTTTTTGGCCAGGGTGGGTGTGAGTTTGTTTTGAGCCTCAATCGCCCGGAGGATCGCCTGCTTGCGCTCCGCGAGTTGCCGCAGCTTCGTGACACGGTTTTGGATCGTCCGAATCTGCTGCTCGTCGAGTCCCCCGGTCTGATCCTTGCGATACCGCGTGATGAAGGGGACCGTGTTTCCCGCGTCAAGCAGTTGGACAACAGCCTGAATCCGTTCCTCCGGAATCTGTAATTCCCGTGACAATCCGTGAAAAGATACCGTAACTTCAGTTGTGGCCATAAGCTCTCGGGCGATTGTCTTTCCAAAGCGCTCGCGTGCTTCGACACCGAGAATCCTCCACCTTGGGATACCCAGGAGGAGACTCCCGCGGTGGGACGAACTTAGGACCAGTGCTCCTGAGGCCAGGTGCCCTGGTCACCGAGACTCGGTAACCCTGTCATACGATCTGATATTCAGATACAACGCGTCGCGCAACCTCCTCAACGTCCCTCTCACAAATAACCGAATTGACTGCCAAAAATCTCTCTACCCCAACTGATTGAGTATAACCGATTTGGTGAGGTTCTGGGTACGGGAAGTGGCTTAGCCTGTTTCAAGAAAAAACACGACACCACCCTTTAGAAGGTCGCGTTGTTGTGTCTGGCTCCAGGTCCAATCAAGTTCCCAAAACAGCGAAATCAACCCGTCCCTACCCGGAGTCGTCCCTTTAAGAGCTTATCCGCAAAAGTCTCCCTCTCCCTCCGGGAGAGGGCTGGGGTGAGGGCAAGCGAACGTCGGAGTGGGTCGGAAAAACCAGCAGAAATTCGCGCCACTCTCACCTCCGCCCCCTCTCCCGCCAAACGGGCGAGGGGAGATTATGGAGTGGACGTTAAGTACGGGATCATCACAGCCGGGGCATACCAAATATTATCCTCGATTGCCCACGGGAAGGCGCGGAACAAGGCCTTTCCGGTAAAATAGAGGAAACAGCATTCGGCAGATCGGCCAGTTTTCCCAGGAGCATCCGAGCGTATGGAAGGTATCAGTGGATGGGACATCGCCCTTTGGAGTGTGGCGGCCTTCGCTGCTGTGATGCTCTTGGTGCGGGTCATGCTGTCATTTCGACAGTACTGGGTTGAGTATTACCGGATGCAGGCCGAGGCAGCTCGAAAGCGAAAACCGAAGAAAGAGGGGTGAACCCGGGTCTCTCGCGTCGGCCCCAAGGCTGATCTCCGTTTGTGGACCCCACAGCATCTGACCGCCTTTTACTCGATCATGTGAACGTCTGCACAACACAATGGGAAAACGTTTTTACATTGAAACCGTGGGCTGTCAAATGAATGAACTTGACAGCGAACTCGTTATTGCAGCCCTCCTCGAAGCGGGCTACGAGTACGTCCCCCGCCGGCAGGATGCCGATATTATCCTCTTCAACACGTGTAGCGTCCGGCAGCACGCCGAAGACAAAATCTACAGTGCCCTAGGTCGGCTGAAACACCTGAAAGAGCAAAAACCCGGAAAAATCATCGGCGTCTTGGGCTGTATGGCGCAAAAGGATCAAGGTTTGATCCTCAAGAGGGCGCCTCATGTGGACCTGGTCGTAGGCCCAGGGCAAGTTGCCCGGTTACCCGAGCTCCTGCAAAAGCTGGGCGAGTCCGGTTCTCCCATTGTGGAAGTCAGCCTAGACCGCCGCGGGGTTTCTCAACAACGAGTTCGCGCGAGTTTCCTCCCCTTAGATCGCAAGGAGCGTCCGTCTGTCCGCGTCACGCCCTACCAGGCTTATGTGCGGGTCATGTACGGCTGCGACAAGTTTTGTACGTATTGCGTTGTGCCGCGAGTACGGGGTCCAGAACAAAGCCGATCCCCCAGTGAAATCTTGGATGAAGTCCGCCAATTGGCCGATCAAGGGTGCCTTGAGATCACGCTGCTGGGTCAAACGGTCAACAGTTATCACTGGACCGAAGGCGGGAAGACCTGGCGGTTGTCCGATGTCCTGGCAGAAGTCCATGAGGTAGAAGGCATCCGCCGGATCAAGTTCGTGACGAACTATCCCTGCGATATGACGCCCGATCTCCTCCAAGCGGTGCGCGACCTTCCTAAAGTGTGTCCGTATTTGCACGTTCCGGCCCAAAGCGGTTCCAACCGGATTCTTCAGAGGATGAAGCGAGGGTACACTGTGGAGGAGTATCGAGAGATGCTCGCGGCCATCCGGGAGACGATCCCAGGCGCCGCCATAACGAGCGACTTTATTGTCGGTTTTTGTGGCGAAACGGAAGAAGATTTTGCCGCCACCGTCAAACTTGTGGAGGATACCCGCTTTAAGAACAGTTTCATCTTCAAGTACAGTCCTCGGCCAGGAACGAAGGCCGCCGAACTTTGGCCGGATGATGTGCCAGAAGAGGTCAAGCGAGATCGCAACAACGAGCTTTTGGCTATCCAGAACCGTATCGCAGAGGAAGAGAATCGCCGCTTTGTGGGACAGGTTGTGGAGGTGTTGGTGGAGGGCCCCAGCAAGGCCAGCGGCAAACAGCGGCAATCGGACGGTTCACTACAATTGACAGGGCGCACGGCGTGTGATCGGATTGTGGTATTTCCGGGGTCATCCGACCTGGTGGGTCAGCTTGTTTCCGTAAAGATCGAGGCGGTGAGCGCCGTAACATTGTTTGGGCATGTGCTGGCGGCGGAAGCTGCCGTCTCTTGAAATGAATTCCGGACCGTCGCGGCCTGGAAAGCCATCCTTTGCAGCAAATCTGACATTGTTTATGGAAGTCGAAACGTTACGTTCGTTTTTGGAGAACCCTGAAGGAGCCAACCGTTGGTTGTCGGGCCTTCGTCTGCGTGATCCCCGTGTTGCCCATCGGAACCTCCTCAGCATCGCCCGGCAGGGAGTCCCGCTGGACTTGCTGACGGTGCTCATCCAGCAGATGGAAAAGGTGCTTCCGGAGTTGGCCGACCCGGACATGGCGCTCAATAATTTGGAACGTTTTTTCGCCGCTACCCGCAATCCGCTGTCGTTAGCGTCACTTTTTGAACGTGATCCCGAGGCCCTCGCCCCTTTGCTGCAGATTTTCTCGGCCAGTCAGTTCCTTAGCGAAATCCTGATCTGTGATCCGGAAAGCTACGACCTGCTGCGGCTGACCGAGGGCCAACCCGTTTCCCGCCAGGCCTTGATCGACGAGCTAACATCGGAAATCGCCGCGCTGACCCACGAAAACGAGATCATGGCCACGTTGCGGCGGTTCAAACGACGGGAAATATTGCGGATTGCCTACGGGGATTTCGTCTGTGGTCACAGCCTTTCCACGGTCACACGGCAAATATCGTACGTGGCGGATGCCCTGTTGGAAGCGGCCTACCAGGCCGCCCGAAAAAAACTCCGCGGCAAACTGGGAGAGCCTCGCACGGTCGATGGCTCGGTCGCCCGTTTCGTCATCCTCGCCATGGGAAAACTGGGAGGAGTTGAACTCAATTATTCCAGCGACATCGATCTGATTTTCCTCTATGAGGACGAGGGAACAACCGATGGCCCGCGTTCCGTGAGCAACGCCGAATACTTCCATCGACTGGTTCAGGAAATCGTGCGCTTTCTCACTCTGCGGACCGAATTGGGGGCCGTTTACCGCGTCGATCGTCGCCTAAGTCCGGAAGGCGAACAGGGACCGGCCGCCATCAGTGTACCGGCAGCTCTTCGTTACTACGACATGCGAGGGCGAACATGGGAACGACAGGCCTACATCAAGGCGCGACCAGCAGCCGGAAACCTAGACCTTGGATACGCCTTCCTGGAACAACTAGAACCGTGGATTTATCGCCGCTATTTGACGCGGGCCGATATTTCGGGAATCAAAACTCTTCGCCGAAAAATCGAACAGCGAGCTCGGGCCCAAGGCGATCTCCGCGATGTAAAGAATGGTTCCGGCGGCATCCGCGACATCGAATTTGTCATCCAGTTTTTGCAGCTTCTTCACGGTGCCGATCTCCCCGGCGTGCGGACCGGCAACACGCTCGATGCGATTGCTGGGCTGGAACAGGCTGGTTGCTTGACTCACACGGAGAGCGCTTATCTTCAAGAGAGCTATCACTTTCTCCGCAAACTCGAACATCGCCTCCAGATCATGTTCGACTTACAGACGCACACGATCCCCCAGGGCGCGGAAGAAATCCAAAAACTCGCCGTGCGGATGGGCTATCACGATACGCCTACGAGGTCGGCCAGCGAGGCCTTTGAGGCAGATTACTATCGCTTCACCTTCCGCAATCGACAAATCATTAACCACCTGCTCCATGATGCGTTTCGCGATGAAACGGAGACATCCCCAGAGGTGGAATTGGTGCTCGATCCCGAGCCATCCCCGGACTTTATCAAGCAGGTCTTAAGCCGTCATCGCTTCAGCAATCCAGAGCAGGCCTACCGCAACCTCATGTCGCTCGCCGAAGAGCGCGTGCCGTTCCTGTCCACGCGGCGGTGCCGACACTTCCTGGCCTCCATTGCCCCGATGCTCCTTTCGGCGATCGCCACAACCCCCGATCCTGACGCCACTTTGGTGACGCTTGACCAAGTCAGCGATTCCCTCGGTGGAAAAGGCGTTCTGTGGGAGCTTTTTAGTTTCAATCCGCCGTCGCTTAAGTTGTACGTCCAGTTGTGTGCTTACACACCATTCTTGGCCAGTCTCCTCATCAGCAATCCGGGGATGATCGACAGCCTAATGGACAGCCTTGTCTTGGACCGACTGCCAAGCCGGGAGTTTATGGAAAACTCCCTTCGTGAGCTATGCCTAGCCGCAGAAGACATCGATCCCATCTTGCACGCCTTCAAGAATGACCACCTCCTCCAGATTGGCGTGCGTGACCTTCTTGGCAAGGAGGACGTCGAGGCCATTACGCGGACCATCAGCGAATTGGCCGAAACTTGTCTCATGGAGATTGTTGTCCGGGAATACGAACACCTGGTGCTGCGGTATGGCCAGCCCACCATCCAAGAAGGCCCCGATCAAGGACGCCGCGCGGAGATGGTGATCCTCGCCCTCGGAAAGCTGGGCGGTCAGGAGATGAACTATCAAAGCGATCTGGATCTCGTGTTTCTTTACGAGGGCGATGGGCAGACCGTGCCTGTTGTCGATTCGGGCTACGTCCGGCGAGGGGAAGTGACCACCAACCAACATTTCTTTAGCGAGTTGACGCAAAGGATCATACGTCGGGCTTCCTACCTCGGTCCTCATGGCAGACTTTACCAGGTGGACGCACGGCTTCGCCCCACGGGACGGAGCGGCTTGCTGGTATTCACCCTCAACGAGTTCCGGCAGTACTTTGAAAGTGGTCAGGGTCAATTGTGGGAACGGCAGGCCCTATGTAAGGCCCGTCCGGTCGTGGTCACACCCCGGATGCAGCCCGTCATCAACCAACTCTTGCACGAAGTCATTCACTGCCAGCCCTGGCGACCGGAATTCGCCCACGAGATCGCAGCCATGCGCAAGCGATTGGAAGCCACGGCTAAAGGGTTAGATATCAAACGCGGTTGCGGAGGGACTGTTGATGTTGAGTTCCTGGTTCAAATGCTGCAACTGCGTCACGGACGGGAATTTCCCCAACTGCACACAACATCGACCATGGCCGCCTTGCGGATGTTGCGGGAATGCGGCGTGCTTGAGGAAAGAGACTTCAAGGAATTGTTCGAAAGTTACCGGTATCTCCGAACACTTGAGAACCGCATGCAACTGGTGGCGCCCACCGCTCGTAGCCGCTTGCCCGATAACCCCGTGGAACTTTCTCGGCTCAGCCACCTCATGGGGGCCGAAACACCCCCTGCCATGATCCGCACCGTGGAGGCTTATCTCGCCCGTAATCGGTCCCACTTCGAACGTGTCGTGGAAAAGCTTGCCAACGAGCGGATCGCCCTCCCCTCATCGCCCAACCAAGAAACACCGCATGATAACTAAAGCTGCCAGAACGCTGGCCAACGTTGTGTGTTGTTGTGATTTGGGAGGTTAAACCTTGTATCGCATTGCTATTAGCAAGCAGGTCAAATCATGCAAGATCAACCGCAACTTGATCCGGAAGGCCGTGCGGGTCGTCCTTCAACAGGCGGGCATCGAAACCGCCGAAATCAGTATTGCCATTGTGGATGACGCCACGATTGCCCAGCTTCATGGGCAATACCTGGGAGACCCGACCCCTACCGATGTGTTAAGTTTTGTCCTGGAAGAAGGCGACCACCACTTGGAGGGCGAGATCGTCGCCAGCGCAGAAACGGCGGCTGCCTGGGCAAAACGTCTCGCCTGGCCTTGCGAAAACGAGTTGTTGCTCTACATTGTGCACGGTACACTGCATCTTGTAGGCTTCGATGACCAAACCCCGGCGGCACGAAGAAAAATGCGCCGCGAGGAGAAAGCAGTTCTTCACAAGTTAGGTGTTATTCCGCCGGTTCGCAGACGCCGTTAGTCTTTTGCCATGCGATAACCGGCAACCAAGCTCCGTGGTTGGGTCACAATTCCGTTAACGATGAGGAACTACCTGACGTGTCGGAGGACCAAGTGCTTTTATGGCTGTGTGTTTTGGGACTGGGCATATCGTGCGTCGCTTCCACAGGAACACGTGCCCTTTCCGATTTCCCCAGCCATGACCTAGAGGAGCTCTGTCGTAAACGCAATCGCATGGAGCGATTTCGGGAAGTGCTCTCGCGCTACCGGCGGGTCTCTATCGCCAGTGAGTTGGTCTCGCTCCTCGCCGTCCTCGTCGTAACCGTCGCGGCGGTCATCCTGGGAAGCCAACTTTGGCACGAAATCAAGCAGGCAGAACCCTCTGCGAGGCTGGTCCTCTGCCAAAGGCTTCTCCTAGAAGGGCTTGGTGGTGTGCTGGTGATCTTGATGTTCACTGTGTTCATCCCGCGGGCCGTTTCACTGCTTTGGGCCGCCCGGGTTGTCTATTATGCCTGGCCATTCTGGCGGTTTTTAGAGCGACTCATGACCCCATTGCTTTTTGTGAACCGAGTTGTCGAAGTCATCCTTGCCCGCAGCGCCGGCGTGCAATTACCCCAGGAGTCCGAGGAACAATTCGAGGAGGAAATTCGCACGCTCGTCAGCGAGGGGGAACGGGAAGGGCTTTTGGAGGGCGAAGCCCGCGAGATGATCGAGGGCGTTATCAAGTTGTCCGATGTCACCGTCTCCGAGATCATGACGCCGCGGACTGAAATGATGTGCCTCTCCGCGAAACTGAGCTGGGACGAAATGCTTGAGA
>Ga0116169_1002434_pt1 | contig 13668 bp, 16 predicted proteins | sample AD_UKC130_MetaG_FD_89796 | JGI IMG/M metagenome (GOLD analysis project Ga0116169, IMG submission 89796) | Active sludge microbial communities of municipal wastewater-treating anaerobic digesters from Canada - AD_UKC130_MetaG | ecosystem: Engineered > Bioreactor > Anaerobic > Digestate | place...
ATATTTATACTTAGATAATATATTTTTGCTTCCATGTATGTCTCTATGCTCTTTATATCCACATTTACATACATAATTTCTTGTAGAAGTTTTATTCCTTCTACCACAAACAGGACATGTTTGTGTTGTATAATATAATTCCTTAGTCAAGTAATTATTCCTGAAAAAATGTTTAACAATATGCTTTTGTGTACGAATCAAGACAATAATTTTTTATTTTTTGAAATAATTCCTTATCTTCATCTTCAGTCCAATCAATCAAACTTTCCCCAATCTCCCACGCATCTATTTCCATTTGCAAAATATTTTCATAATCTTTATCCTTCATATTATCAAATATATGACCAATTTCATGAACTAAAATATATTTAAAAAATAAATCAGTTTTTTCTTCTGAAATATTCAAATGCTTTTGAATTTTTTTTAATAATTCTGGAGAATATTTTATTTCTTTTTTCCGCGTATCTGTTTTGGCTACGTAATTTTCAGATACAGAGATTGTTGTTATCTTAAAATTCAAATTAAAAGCTTCAATTATATCATTTATTTTTTCTTGTAACTCCATTATTTATCCCCCTTTATTTTTTTTATATTATAAGTTATTTTCTTTATGTCTTCAAGATTTTCTTTGATTTATAATGTTTATCTAAAAACGAATATTCACTTTTTGTAAAAACAAGTGTATAATAAAAATACAAGGGAAAATAACAGGAGGGCAATATGTCAATTGATTTAAAATTTAATACTCATGGGATTAAAATATATAAAGGAGATAATATAGATGTATTGAGAAGCCTTGAAGCAAACAGTATAAATCTGATATACTGTGATATTTTATATAACAGCGGAAAAACATTTAACGATTATAATGATAATTTAGGATCACCAGAGGAAGCAATGGAATGGCATAGACCAAGAATAGAAGAAATGCACAGGGTTCTAAAAAACGACGGCTCTATTTACATACATTGCAACTGGCGATTGGATTCATATATGCGAATATTGCTTGACCAAATTTTCGGTTCAAAAAATTTTAGAAATAGGATATATAGAAAATATAGTGAAGCAATAAGAGGTTTTGTCAAGAATTATGACAGCCAGGTAGATACAATCCTGTACTATACAAAAGACAGATATAATTTTACATTTAATGAAATCAAGGATAATACACTAAGACTTATTCCGCTGTTTGAAAATGGTTATTTAAAAGAAAATAGTTTTGAATTCAAATATAAGGATTTTTATTTTAATCCCAAAGAACACAATAAACTTTGGCTTGTGAACTTATATTAATAGATGGGCTCCCATATAGAAAGACTTATACTGTCCCAATAGGGAACCTGTGGGATGAAAAAGAAATGTTGGATCCATACAGCAGGACAAAAACTTCAGAAGGCTATGATACCCCAAAACCATCAAGCCTTTTGAAAAGAATAATAGAAATAAGCAGTAATGAAGGTGATGTTGTAGCAGATTTCTTTATGGGTGGCGGGACTACCGTAATAGAAACATTAAAAGCAAAAAGAAAAGGAATATTTTGCGATACACCCTAATATAATATAACATAATATGAGAAGAACGGAGGGAACGTATGAAAAGGAAGGAATTTCTGTATGTTTACAGAAAGAACAATATCCATAATTGGGGTATTGTTTTGGAGAGTGAAGACGAAGATAAAATCAAGAAGTTCACAAGGCTTCTTCTGCCAAATGGTATTAAAGACAGCGCGTGTATTGCTGTAAAGTATCATCCGTTTTGGCAGTCAGGAAGTAATAATTTGAAGAGCGGGTATCAATTTATAGAATTTTTCTATAACTTTGATACTCAGGAAGCACAAGATGAACTAATTGATCTGATACAAAAGGTTTCGGATGAATTAGGTATTAAATGGTCAATGGATCGCCCAAAAGAAGCTGTTGTATGACAGCTTCTTTTTTTGTTAAATTATAATAGAACACAAAATCAATTGTAAAAAACAGGATACATGTTATAATAAACTTGTAATTGTTTGTGCTGTTACAAAAAATTTTTCAATAAGGAAGGTGATTTTTTAATGGATTTCAAAAAAACATTCAGTGATTTGGCACAAAAAGCAAAGAAAGCAGGAGAAAAGGGCGTTAAAATGGCAGTAGCGCAAAAGGATATAATGGTCCTGAAAGGTCAGATAAAAAACCTGAAGGTGAAAATAGCAGACGTAATCATTCAAACAAACGAAATAAATGATGAAGTAAGAAAAATGGTTTCCGAGATTGCTGAAAAAGAAAACAAAATAAAAGAAATAGAAGAAAGTTTGAAAGAAAAGCAACAGGAAGACCAACCAGAACCAAATAATGCTGAACAGGATAATACGGAGGAAAAAACAGAAGAACAGAAAGAATAGAATACAAGTTCACATTCTGTATAGAATCCCATTTAAATGCATAAATGGGATTCTTTATTATTTTTTTTACATATTTATATAAAATATAATAAGAAAAAAGTTGGTCGGAAGGAATATATATAGAGAGAAAGGAGAATTAAAATGGAAGAATTGTTACGTTTTAGGTGGGTCAATTCAAAGGAGGATTATAGACCCCCAGCATCAATAATATTGTTCAGAATTGTTCATAAACTGGGGGATCAAGAGTTGATCACAAAAATGAATGAATACTTGAAATTGAGAGATAGAAAATTTGTTTTTTCAAGGTGCATGCGGCTTTTTTATGAAAAAGAGATAAAGCCGATGCAAATAAAAAACAGATTAGAAGCAAAAAAGCAAGTTAAAAAAACATAGGCTTCTAGCCTATGTTTTTTGTTTTTGTTTATATTCTTCTTCGATTTCATTTACTAATTGCACTAAGCGATCAAATTCTGCCTGAATTTCTTCCTGCTCATATCCCATGAATGTCATTTCCCAAAGCACATGCGCGATAATCTCATTTTCATCAAAAGTATCATGCATTATTTTTAAACATGCATATTCTACTGTTATTTAATATTTTTACTAAAATATAATATTGTATAAATACTTTTAAAGAAAGGAGGTTAGCGAATTGTTCAAATTTGGCAAAAACCTTTACGATGACTATGATTTACTGGTTTCAATCGACAGTCAAAAAAAATTGGAGAAAATGAAGGAAATAATGACAAAAACTGAAACTCCATTATATTGCATGTGTAACAAAGAAAATCCCGTAAGAATGAGAATTGGAAAAAGGAATGACAGATATTATATAGCATCAATGCCAAATCAGAAAAAATATCATACTGACAGCTGTGTTTATACTTCAGATTATGAAGCTAAATATAAGGTAATAACAGGCGTAGAGAAAAATTATTCAATAAACGGTAAAGATGACTATATTAACTTCCATGTACGCAGTCAGAATTTGAATAAAAATGAATTTGAAATAGATTATAAAGACCTCCTTGATATAGTTCAGGCATCGAAAAATAAAAACATTGCGCTTGAAAAACTGAATTTCAAATATAAATTGTCATTACGCCAATATAAAATGACTCTGCGAAGCTTTTTTGAAAAAATATTATTGGAAACTTGGAAAATATTCCTGTATTCTAAAAAAAGAGTGCCAGACGGTATTAAAGAATTCATGGGATATTTCCTTGGTTTGTTAAACCATTATTGTTATAATGGAAACATTCTTGCCAACCTTTATTATAAAAACGATTTTCATGCAAACAAAAAAAAGTTTTTCATTTATGTATTTGAAAATAAAAAAGGAAATATAAGAAACTGCGGAGATATATATGAAATTTCAGTTTTAGATTATACAAAAGAAGGTTTAATCTCCAAAACCATAGAAATAAACAGTTTACTTTTCAAAAAAGTCTGGAACAAAAATAAATTCAAATCAAACTATATGTTGGTAATGGGTTTTTCTTCAGGTAAAAATTTGAATGTGAATGAGTTAGAATTAATGCCAATAACCGAAAATGGGCTATACATTGAAAACAAATATGAAGAATCTTATTACAACCACCTAATGAAAAAGAAAATATTATTTATAAAACCGTGGGAAGGCATTCAAATATATGACAATTATGTACCAGATGCTTTAATAGACAGGAATAATAAAAAAACAATAATTGAATTGTTTACCGAAGATTTAGAAGAATATAAAAACTTAATGAAAAAGAAAATTGAAATAGGGAAACAAATTAATAATTCAAATACAAAATGGGAATTTATTTATTATGATGTTATAAATTCCAAATCATTTAAAGCATGTAAACCATAAGTGGGGTGAATACAAATGAATAAAAAATTAACAATTGAAGAAATAAGAAAGCTTGCGGACAGTAAACAGTTGCCACTTAAACCAAAACCAGTAAAAATTCCTGAAAATATAAAAAAGTATGACAAGATTTATCTTCGGACGATAATGAGTTGAATTTCTTTGTAAATCTGAGTATAATATAATTGTACTTGTCCTTAAATTGCCGATTCAATTTAAGGACATTCAGGCTTCTATGCGGGCTGCGTATAGAAGCTTTTTTTATAGCTTCTATAAATACCTCTATGTAATATTTTACTATCGCAGAAAATACCCAACCCTCTAACCAATCAAGTGTCAGCAAGTATGCAATAAAATTAAGAATTAGGTCAAAAACTAAATCTGCTAACTTTTTAATATTACTTTGCGATAGTAACCGCATAAGAAGCGAAAGACTTTTTTTATATAAAAAAATACTACATAAAAATTTTAAACGAAAAATGAAATGTAAAGTGTTTAAAATACCATAATAAAAAAACAGCTTAATCTGTTTTTTATTTTTTTGGGAAAATAGTTCTACTGTGCAAAAAATTGTTATTTTAATTTTGTTATTGCTTAATATATAACTGTGATATTTATTCTATTTTTGTTCTTAGGGGGCGATCTGATTGATTAAACAATTCAAACAAAATGCTTTAAATGTCTTAAGAGGTCGATGGGGTACAGCTATAGTGGGAATAATTATATTTTTGTTAATAGAAGTATTGATACAGGAGATAATTGGGGCAGCAGGGGAAAGAGATAGCTATTTTACAGTTTTGTTTGCGTTTATACTTTCTATTGCGATAATCCCTTTGTTATACGGTCTTATAAAATTTTTTATGGAATTCAGAAATGGGAACCCTCCGTTCTCGATAATGTTTTCTTTTTATACAAATTCGGACATGCTTCTTAAATCAATAGGATTATCAGTGCTTGTCGGTTTGTATACATTCCTGTGGTCACTTCTCCTTATTATCCCTGGAATTATAGCTGCATATAGCTATTCCATGGCACCTTTCATATTAATAGACAATCCTGATATAGGAGTAAGTGAAGCAATAAGGAGAAGTAAAGAAATAATGAGAGGTCATAAGTTTGACTACTTTGCGCTTCAGTTAAGTTTTATAGGTTGGGCGATCCTTGCCTGTCTGACATTTGGAATAGGATTTCTATGGCTGATTCCATATATACAGCTTACATCAATAGAATTCTATCGCTATATAAGGGATGAGTATATGTATAAACAGCAAACACTTGAAAATAATGCTAATATGAATAAAGGCTGGTAAATAACCAGCCTTTATAATTTCAAATTTTTTGCTGAATCTGATATAACGCATTCATTGCTTCCATCGGGGTCATTGATATTATGTTCATTGCCTTTATTTCTTCAAGTATCTTAAGCTTATTCATTAATTCTTTGTTTGTTTCATTATTTTTTTTGTCATTTTCTGTTTTATCTGTTATTTCTGTGTTGGAAGCTATTTCTTTTATGTTTCTTTTTGTTCTTGTTATTTCAGAATTGCCTAAAATTGACAATATTTCCCTTGCTCTTTCAACTACTTCTTCTGGCAGACCTGCCAGTTTAGCCACTTCTATCCCGTAACTTTCACTTGAACCACCTTCAGTTACTTTTCGTAGGAAAACAATGTTATCACCTGCTTCTTCAATTGCCATTGAATAATTTTTGATCCCGCTTATGTTTTTTTCAAGTTCGGTAAGTTCGTGATAATGCGTGGCAAATAAAGTTCTGGCTCCTATTCTTTCCTTGTTTGCAATGTATTCTATGACAGCCCATGCTATGCTTAACCCGTCAAATGTGCTGGTTCCCCTTCCTATTTCATCAAGTATCAGCAGGCTTCTTTCGGTAGCGTTGCTTAAAATATTGGCTACTTCTGTCATTTCTACCATGAATGTACTTTGTCCAGTTGCAAGGTCATCTGAAGCTCCAACCCTTGTAAAAATTCTGTCTACAATCCCTATCTCTGCGTATGAAGCAGGAACAAAGCTTCCAGCCTGTGCCATTAATACTATCAGGGCAACCTGGCGCATATATGTTGATTTTCCAGCCATGTTTGGTCCAGTGATAATAAGAAGCCTGTTATTTTTTAAATCCAATAATGTATCATTGGGAACAAAATTTTGATCTACTGTTTTTTCAACTACAGGATGTCTGCCATCCCTGATTACTATTCTGTCAGAATTATTAACCATCGGCTTCACATAATTTTCCCTTTCAGCCACTTCCGCAAGGCTGCTTATTACATCCAATACAGCTATACATTCAGCGCTTCTTTTTATCCTTGGGATTTGCGTCTTTATCTTTTCCCTGATTTCACAGAATAAATTATATTCAAGGCTTATTAATTTTTCTTCGGATCCTAAGATTGTATCTTCCAAATTCTTTAATTCTTCGGTTACAAACCGTTCACAATTAACCAAAGTCTGCTTTCTTATATATTCACTTGGGACAAGATTGTAATAGGATTTGGTAACTTCAATGAAATACCCAAAAACTTTGTTGTATCCTATTTTTAAATTCTTTATCCCAGTCTTTTCCCTTTCCCTTGTTTCAAGTTCAGCAAGCCATTTCTTTCCGTCTTTTGACGCTTTTCTTAATTTGTCAACAGTTTCATTATATGAATCCTTTATGATATTTCCTTCTTTTACAGAAAGCGGGGGATCATCAACTATTGATTTTTCTATCAAATCAGCAATATCTTTCAAATCATCCATATCATCAAATATCCTTCTGTTTAATGTACTTTTGTATTTTGATATAGCTTTTTTAAGTGTTGGTATTTGCATCAGGGAACTTTTTAAAGCAATAAGATCCCTGCAGTTTATTGAGCCAACGACAAGTTTACCAATTAACCTTTCTATGTCATATACTTTGTTTAATAGGCTGCGAAATTCCTGTCTTCTAAGATTGTCATTTTTCAATTCTTCAACAGCATTAAGCCTGTCATTTATGTCATTAATATTTATTAGCGGCTGTTCAATCCACTTCCGCAGCAGTCTTCCACCCATTGATGTATTAGTTAAATCTATAACACCAAGAAGGCTTCCTTTCTTATTGCGATCCCTTATTGTTTCAGTAAGTTCCAGATTTTTTCTTGATGAAAAATCAATCACCATGAATTCATCGGTTTTATAATAGTTCAATTTCTGAATATGCGGAAGACTTACTTTCTGTGTTCTGTTAAGGTATGAAAATAACCCAGCTACGGCTGCCTTTATTTCATGATCAAGATCAAGTCCTTTATATTTTTCCGATAAAGTTTTAATGATAACTTCATTATTGAAATCTTCATCTTGAAGTTTATAAATAAAAGAATTAAAGCGTATATTAAGTTTATTCATTAAATCCCTACAATTAAAAAGATCTTCGTTTACGAGGATTTCTGAAGGCATATATTTTGCTATTTCATCCATTATTTTTTCACAATTTACGCCTGTTGCCAGCGATGTGCAATAGAAATCACCAGTAGATATATCGCAAATGGCTATGCCAAAACAATTATTGTTTTTGTAGATTGTCATTATATAGTTATTCTTTTTTTCATCAAGTGCATTTGAATCAATGATTGTTCCAGGTGTAATAACCCTTATTACATCCCTTTTCACAATCCCTTTTGCTGTTGCTGGATCTTCCATTTGTTCGCAAATTGCTACTTTATAGCCTTTGCTCACAAGTTTTGAAATATATGAATCAACGGCATGGTGGGGTACACCACACATAGGTGCTCTCTTTTCAAGCCCGCAGTCCCTTCCAGTCAATGTTATTTCAAGTTCTTTTGATGCTACTTCAGCATCTTCAAAGAACATCTCATAAAAATCACCAAGTCTGAAAAAAAGAATACAGTCGTTATACTGTTTTTTTATTTCAAGATATTGTTTCATCATCGGAGTGAAGTTGTCCATTTAGCTACCACCTTTTTTATTTTTTTCTTTTGTTCTTTTATTATACCAGATTTTTTTATATTTTCTCAATATAAACTTTGTTTTAATTTAGATAATAAAAATCCGCCACTTTGTGGCGGAATATTTATTTAATTACGTCATATACGTATTTTATTGGTTTTGGTTTTAATGCGCTTATTTGAACTACTCCCACTTTCGCTTCGCTTAGAAGTGGGAGATTCCTACGAACTTCGCTCTATCGAGCGAATATTTAGTAGGCTATCCCCGCCTTTTTTCATATAAATTTGATAGCTTGTATTATAGGCATCTTCCAGCATTCTTTCATATTTCTTATATTCACTCACTTATTTTGACCTCCTCTTTAAAATAATTTTTTTATTGATTAATTCAACTTTATAATACCATCAGAAAAAATAGAAAATTTCTTCTAAAACAGAAATTGAAAAAGAGACATCAAATAAAAAAATAGTCAGAGTAACTCTATTACTGAACTTTTTAAAACTGGATTTTTCTGATTTTTTTGATATAATTTTTGTATAAAAGATATATTGCTTAAATTCCGTAAAGGGGGTAGTGAATATGGATTTTGATTTATTTAATACTTGGGTAATTGGTGAAATGGCTATTGATGATAATGATTATGATTCTGTAAGTTTGAAAAATTTCAGGTTAAAAGATAATACTGAAGTCAGTTTCTTGGTAAGGCGGGATATGATGCTTACAACGCTTATTATAAAAAACCCATTGGATATAGAAAAGGATCTTATTAATTCTTTTGTTCGCGAAGGTGAAATCTACAGAAAAAATAATAAAGAAAATTATGTAACAATGGTTCTTATAGTTGGAAAAATCTATTCACATATTGCAGATTGGCTTATGGAAGAACTTAAAAGCGATTCAGTTATTGCTGCGATTGGGTTTCTTGAACAGAATGATATAAATAATTTTGATATGTCGGTTGTAAGCAGGTTTATAAGAAGGCTTCATGATATAGGTTTTTATAAAAAAGATGTTGAAGATATAATTAAAACTTTTTCTGATGATCTATATGATTGCGCTTTAAGCAATTCAATCACAAAATTGGAAAGAAATGAATTTGATAAGAAAGTAAAAAAGATTTTAAATAATGTTTATAGAAACGATATAAATGAAAGTCAATAAACTATAATATAGTTTGAACTATTTTGACATAGTGGAGTAATTCCTTTTTGTAGAAGTAACAAAAAAGAAGCTATACATAGCTTCTTTTTTGTTGTTTTGATTATTTATAAGTTTATTCATGATTTCGTTTATATTTTTTACACAAATGTATTTTATGGTGTATCTGGTGGGACTTGAACCCACGACCACCTGATTAAAAGTCAGGTGCTCTTCCAACTGAGCTACAGATACATGTAATATGGTGGGAGTACTGGGAGTCGAACCCAGATCTCACTGATTAAGAGTCAGGTATAATAGCCTTTATACTATACTCCCATATGGTGCAGGTGGTGGGATTCGAACCCAACCTCGTCACGATTAAAAGTCGTGTGCCTGACCACTAGGCTACACCTGCAAGATATGTAATATGGTAGGTCCAGCTGGACTCGAACCAGCAACCTTCCGCTTATGAGGCGGCTGCGCTTACCAGTTGCGCCATGGACCCAAGTTTGGAGCACACGGCAGGATTCGAACCTGCGATGGTGGTTTTGCAGACCACAGCCTTAACCACTTGGCTACGTGCGCATATTTTGCAATTAAAAAGGGTTCATCGAATTGACTCCGATGAACCCTTCTAATAGCCGATTGATTATATATATTTAAGATTACATGTCAACATTCGAGCTATTTAAGGTATTTATGGCAGTCAATTCAAAAGCATGACAAATAACCATATTTATTTTCTTGAATATGGTTTTGCATATGCCACATTTTTTGCATACCATAGCCCTGTTATTGAACATGTAATTTCACTTCCTTTCATAATTTTATTTCAAGTATAATTATATACAATATTATATTCTTTGTCAAGAATATATAATAATTTTTTGTTTTATTTTTTTTAAACGCATATGGAAGCACGTTTTAACGTGCTCCCATCTATATTAACCCCTTTCTTATTCTCTCTTTACCCTATCATATCTCTCTGTCTGTTGTTTTCTTTTTATTTATTTTTAGTTGTTTCAATTATATAATAACATTACTGTTCCAAAAAGTCAACTTAAGTTTTTGTATAAAGTCTTATAAAGCTACAGACAGCTATATTTTGACATGTCGTATAATCTAATAGTTTTAAACATTATACAGTTTGTTAATAAAGAATAAAATATCAAAAAAGACTTGAAGAGGGGATAAAAATGTATTTTATTAAGTATTTCTTTTCTGTATACATATGCTATATTGGATTACTTATATCAGTAAAAGAAGAAAAGAAGATAGGAGTTATTTTTATAATAATAGGCTTATTGATGATACTTCTTAACCTTTTCCTTCAAGGTACAGATCCATTTTATGACATAAAAGAAAATTATGTGTTATCATTATTTAGATTATAAAAAAATCCGCTGGATTCCCAGCGGTTTTTTTGTCTATGGTGTTATGCATACTGAACTGTTTTTTGTAGAAAAAAGAGCTTCTACACTGTTTGTTCCATCTTGAAAACATATTGTCCATACATTGTCGCTGTTTTTACTGAACTTGTCATAATGTAATATACGTTCATCATTTTTGACATCAACGTCATGTGGAAGTAAGATTATGTTTTCAAGTTGATAGGATCCAGGGTAAAAGCTCATGATTTCTTTGAAAGTTTCTTCTTTTTTTTCTTTTGAAACACGATTTTTGAATTCAATAAATATTTTTTTCATGTTTTTGAAATTTTCAGGATATTTCAAACAAATCAACCCCTTTACTTAAGGAAGTTTTTCATTTCTATATTCATTATATCACTTTTTTTTATAACATACCATATAAAAATGCATTATAAAAAAATTTTTTTAATAGGAGGGTTTAATGAAATATGTAATAAGCGATATCTACGGCATTGGTTCAAAATTTATGGAAATGATGAATTTAATAAATTTTTCAATGAATGATGTGTTGTACATATTGAGCGATATTATAGATATAAACGCTGAATTCTTGAAAATTATAAATTTTATTAAAAATAATCCAAATGTTTTTTAAATTAAGGGAAACCATGAATATATGGCAGTAGAAAATGGGTGGATTTATGGATGAATAATGGTGGTGGGATTACGATCTATTGTTTATGCTTTTTGAACGTGAAGAATTTTATATGAAAAAAGCTTTAAAAAATCATATTATTATATTTGGACATACGCCAGCATTTCTTATAAAGGCAAAATTAAAACAGAATATTAATTTTGCCTATTTAAGGAACAAAATATATGGAAAGATAACAGATATAATGATAAAATTTGTATTGATTGTGGAATTTCAATTTCTTTAGTTGGGGGAAGGCTCGGATGATTGGGATTGGATGACATGAAAGAATTTTATGTTTAGTTTTATGAATTGCATTGTATTTGAGTAAAATTAAATAAAAATTATAATTAAATTTAATAATAAGGGGAGAAAATGTATGAGTAAGGTCTACATATTTGATTTGGATGACACTATTGTTGAATGCCAGGTTAATTATTTTGTTGTGCTTTCTAATTTCATAGCAAAAATGGTTGATGTGTTTGGAAGGATGTCGCCACATCCAAAAGATATCGCACATAAGCAGCATGAAATAGATGTAGTATTGATGAAGGAACCTTTTTCAAAGAAACGTTTCCCAAAAAGTTTAGTTAAGACTTATCAATATTTCCATAGAGAGATCTATGGAAACGAAAACTATGATAAAAAAATTGAAGAAGAAATTTTTGCGATAGGCGATTCTGTTTATAAGGTTATTCCCAAACCACTGCCAAATGCGATAGAAACTTTGGCAAAATTAAAAGAACATGGAAAGATTCTTTGTTTGTATACTTTAGGTGACAAAGACGTTCAAATGTATAAAATTCTTAATAACAGGCTTTATGAAATATTTGATCCAGATAAAATTTTTATAAGGAAAAAGAAGACGGTTGAAGAACTTGAAGAAATATATAATTATATCAGAAACCAATATGGGATTGTGGATAAAAGTGAATTCACCATGGTTGGAGACAATTTGAAGACTGACATAATCCCAGCGTTGGAATTTGGAATAAATGCAATAAAGGTGAGGTCACGCAATCCATTTTCTGCAATAGAAGATGAATTCGACTATAAAGAAGTGGATAACATATCTGAAATAATATGAAATATGAACCCCGATTAAAAATCGGGGTTTTTTGTAATCATTTTGCTGACATGTTTTCAGATAGCATGAAATGTATTTTTTTTGCTTAAACGATGAAATAAACTTTTTTATGTTTTGTATAATATTAGTGTTACCAAAGAACATGGAAGGAACTGTTGTCGGCTGGAATACAGTGCTGGGAAGAAATTTCTAGGCTGGAATAACTTACTAGTTTTTAACATAACCCTTCCCCTCCTCGTTTGTTAGTACTGACCCTTCGGGGTTACACTTAACACTAAGGAGGAGATATGGGTATGAATAATAAACTGGTAAGGAAATAACGAAATCATATAATAAATTTTTTGGAGCGACTGAAGGGAATCGAACCCTCATCTAAAGCTTGGCAAGCTTTAGTGTTAACCATTACACCACAGCCGCATATGGCGGTCCCGACGGGACTTGAACCCGCGATCTTCTGCGTGACAGGCAGACATTCTGACCAACTGAACTACGGGACCAAATAATGGTCGGTACGGGTGGACTCGAACCACCGACCTCTCGCTTATCAGGCGAGCTATCTCACCAACTGATATACGTACCGATATATACATTTTGGAGCGACTGAGGGGATTTGAACCCCCACCGAAAGATTGGAAGTCTTTTGTGCTGCCATTACACCACAGCCGCATGTTTTGGTAGGCGGTGAGGGACTTGAACCCCCAACGGCTTCCTCGTAAGGGAAGTCTTCTCCCAGTTGAATTAACCGCCCATATTACTTTCAGTAAATATTTTGAAAATATATGAACCTCTCCAACCTACTTATCTTGCAGTATTGGTTTTGGATAACTTTCATAACCAAAACCAATACCGTATGGTTATGTCTGTTATCCGTTTCCTATTCTGTTGTTATTGGCGAAAATTCCCACACCAACAAGACCGTCGATAATACCATCAACAGTCCCTACAATACCAATAATTAATTCTGTTGTTTTTCATGGGTAATTTCGCCTCCTTTTTTAACTAACTTGGCAAGAAGTCTCCCATCTTCTACAAGTGGGAAATGAATTGCCAATTATTGTTATGATTTATCCATGTTTATTTTTTACGAACACTAACATAAAGTGTTCCTCCTTTCAGGAGTTGTTGCCCTTCGCCAATGTTATCTATCCTTATATGTGAAGCCGACTATCCCTACCCCTTAGGATTGTTTACGTACTC
>Ga0116169_1002437_pt1 | contig 13654 bp, 13 predicted proteins | sample AD_UKC130_MetaG_FD_89796 | JGI IMG/M metagenome (GOLD analysis project Ga0116169, IMG submission 89796) | Active sludge microbial communities of municipal wastewater-treating anaerobic digesters from Canada - AD_UKC130_MetaG | ecosystem: Engineered > Bioreactor > Anaerobic > Digestate | place...
ATGCTGAACCTCCTTTGGCTTGGATGACAAAGTTGTGCCTTGCGCTCTCGGCAGCTGCTGTGTTTTTCTGGGTGATATTGGGGATTTCCTCCTTTGCGGCCGGCTGTTTGGGGTGAGGGGGCGAAAAAAGGTTACGGTAGGAGCATGGAGAAGTATTAGCTCAAAATCCCGCCTGCGGGCGCGGTTATACTTAAGGCACAGAAAGGATGGTGTTCATGCGCATTGAGTTTTTGGGCCATGCCTGTTTTTTGCTGGAAGATGCCCAAACGAGAGTGTTAATCGATCCTTTTTTGACCGGTAATCCCCTGGCACCAATACAAGCTGACCAAGTGGAGGTTGATTACATCTTAGTCACCCACGGGCATCACGACCATGTGGGCGATGCCGTGGAGCTGGCCAAGGGGACGGGCGCGGTCATCTGCACCACCGTGGAAGTGGCCGCCGAGCTGTTTGAGCCCCAGGGGCTGAAAGTCAAGGCGGGCAATATTGGAGGCAGGATACAGACCTCCTTCGGCAGCGTGAAACTGGTTCCCGCTCAGCATGGCAGCGGAGTACCGGGCGGCCTGGCCTGCGGTTTTGTGCTGGAAATGGGGGGGGAGAAGATTTACCATGCTGGAGATACGGGGTTGTTCTCCGACCTGGAGCTGCTCCAGCACGAAGGGCTGGATGTGGCCCTTCTGCCCATTGGGGACTATTACACCATGGGGCCCGCGGATGCGGTGCGGGCGGTGGAGATGATCCGCCCGCAGATGGTCATTCCCATGCACTACAACACCTTCTCCGCCATCAAGCAGGACCCGCACCAGTTCAAAAAGTCCGTGGAAGCGCTGGATCTGTGCCCCGTTGTCATTCTAGAGCCAGGACAGAGCCTGGAGCTTTAGGCTGCAGAGCCTCCAGCTGCCTTGGGCGGCTGCAGCCTGACCTTGAGGCTTAGGTATGTGCTGGCCAGGTAGTCGGTTGCGGGTACCAAAACCACAAAGAAGGCCAAGATCCAAGGCAAGGGCCAGGGATCCCGGAGGAACACCCAAGTGTAAACGATGATCATCCAGTGGATCCAGTACATCTCCGTGATGTTCCTGCTCCAGCGGCAGAGGGTTGTCACCACAAACCGGGGCAGCCTGGGACTGAGGAAGTAAAAGGCGGCCAACCAGCTCAACACGAAGCTGAGCAGGAGCAGATTACCCACTAAGTTGTGGTGGAAATAGGCCGTTTCCCACAGACCATCTCCCCAACCGTAATCAAGGCCCTGCAGCCAGGAGAAAAGCCCCAAGGCCAGCATGCCCGGTACAGAGACCCACAGGCAGGAGCGGTAGAAGCGGTTCTTATCCAGGCAGAGCAGCAGCAGCTGTCCAAAGAGGTAGCCACTGATGGGGAAGGGGATCCAAGTCAAAAAGGGGAACCAGGTGTACTCGCTGGTTCCCCAGATTAGATCCGTAAAGCGGTACAGGGCAGGCGCAGTAACTGTAACCCGCGCCAGCAGCAGGTTAAGTGCAGCACAGATCAGGGCTGCGGCCGCGTAATGGACGCTGCGGAAGCGCAGCTTGGCCCCGGCGGCAAAGAACAAGAACGTCAGTCCGGCGAAGGTGAGGATGTCCACGCCAAAGAGGTAGGTAACCGCCTCCTCCAGCATGAAAGGATCCTTCGTCCTTAGATAGACCAGGAATTGGGTGACAAAGTCCCGGCAGAAGGTGAAAACATAGGAGAGGATGAACAGCTGGAGCCCCCTGCGGGCTAGTTCCTTGGCTGTGTTTTTTCTCGTATAGGCCACGCCCACCCCCAGGGCGAACATAAACACTGGAGCCGCGGGCGGACTGCCCAAAAACCTGATCACATAGGTGCTCCAGGTTGGTTCGAAGGGATAGACGGAAAACATCTCGTGACAGTGTACCAGCAGCATAAACAGGATAGCCAGCCCCCTCACCAGGTCCAGCTCCAGCTGGCGGCCGCGGTTAACAGAGCCGGGGGCGAACAGGTTCTGTTGTTCCATTGGGGTTACCTCCTGGTGGTTTTGCGCCTAGGGCTCAGTAGATCTGCTTCTGTTTCTCAGCGTACTCCTGGAACAGCTGGACACATTCCTCCCGCCCGTATTCCTCAATCAAGAGGATGGAGCTGTCCACGCGCCCCCCTTCGATGAAGCGGTAGATGAAGTCGTCCCGAAAACCAATGGCCTCCGCATCTTCCGGCCGAGCCCCATAGATCACGTGGGTAATGTTGGCCCAGATGGTGGCAGCCAGACACATGGGGCAGGGATAGCCTGTGGCGTAGAGGATGTAGCCTGAGAGGTCGTGGGTGCCCAGGAGGCGGCCGGCTTCCCGGATGGCGTTCACCTCCGCATGGGCGGTGGGGTCATGATCCCGCAGCACGCTGTTGGAGGCCACCACGATAATGTTGCCCTCTTGATCAAAGATGGCGGCGCCAAAGGGGCCTCCGATGTTCTCGTTCATGGTCTGGCGGGCCCGGGCCACTGACTGGGCCAAAGCTTCATCGAGCACGCTCCGCCAGCTTTGGTATTCTGGCGCATCCACAGGGAAATCGAAATACTGGTTAGGATAGGGTTCGTCCTTGAGCCTGTAGTGCCACCATTCCTCCGGGTAGGGTTCAAAGCCTGCAGCCACCATGGCGTCCCGCAGAATGTTGCGGTTGGCCTCCTGCTCAGGTGTGATCAGATCGGTACCGTGGTGGGAGATGGGGCCGAAGAAGTCAAAGGGGCTGCCCATGTCCACTTCCTCCAGGGTATCCTTGTACACCAGGGTGAGATCCACCACACTGCCTCGGCTGTGGCCAGATCGGAGGGCTATATAACCTAGGTCAAAGAGCTGTGATTTGTCCACCTCGGGGTAGAATTGGTCCTTCATTTTCTGGTCTTCCAGGTCCTGCCCCCAGAGTACAAAGTGTTCCACCGCGCGCAGGGGCCGGTACGCGTCGAAAATCTTAATGTAGTAGCCCTGCTCATCCAGGATTTCCGCGGCCGTTTTCAGGGCCTCCGCGGCTTCTCTGGTCAGAATGGCCACTGGGGCTTCGTAACCGGTAATGCGCGTGCCCACAAAGTTGTAGCCGGTGTAATAGCGGATGTCGAGGCGGACGGTGGGGATGACATCGGTTACATACACAAACCCTTCAGGCAGCTCGAATGCCCCCACAGACCCGGTGATCAAGGCCAGAAGGACAATTACCAAGACAACGTGCCATTTCCTTTTCATCAGCCAGCCACACCCCATTCTTAGGAATTTCTTACCAACAACTTCTGAGCCCATGTTCCTTTTCCTGCCAGGGGCAGTGACATTTGTGGTTACCTTTCTGCCTTTGGGGCGCGGGGAAGGTTTTTGGGCTCCACCGTCAAAGATGAAAGGCAAGGAAATCTGCGGCAAGGGGAGGGATTGCCATGCACACTAAGTACAGGAGTTTTCTCGGGAACTGCGCCTTGGTGCTGGTTCTTGTTTTCATAGTATCCAGCGGGGTGTGGGCCGAGGCACCGGTGAAGAATGTGATCCTGCTCATCGGCGATGGCATGGGTATCAACCAGATCACCGCCGCGCGGCTCAGCCTGGCAGAGGGCGCCTATGCTGTGCTCAATTTGGATACCATGCCCTACACTGGCTTTTCCATCAATTTTGCCGCCAACAACCTGGTCACCGATTCCGCGGCGGCTGCTACTGCCTTGGCCACGGGTTTCCGCACGGATACCGGCAGGTTGGGCACCCTGCCCGATGGCACCGCGGCCGAGAGCATAATGCTCAAGGCTAAGGAACGGGGCCTGAGCATAGGTCTAGTGGCCACGGTGAAGGTTACCGACGCCACCCCTGCAGCCTTTTTGGTGAACGCGGACCACCGAGCCTTTGAGCGGGATATTGCCGCGGCCATCTTGGAAGCAGGTCCCGATGTGCTTTTGGGCGGCGGTGCCGACGCCTTTGGCATCAATCCCTTTACCAAAAAGCCCAAAAGCAATGCCCTCATCCTTAAGGCTTTGGAGCAGGGTTATACCTTCGTGGCCGACCGGGATGGGCTGCTTGAGTTGGACATCACCCCGGAGATGAAGTTGATCGGACTGTTTATCGGGGGTGATCTGAGTTTTGAGCTCACCCGCCTGCCTACGGAGCCATCGCTTTTGGAGATGACCGGGCGGGCGCTGGAGTTGGTGAGCCAGAATCCCCAAGGCTTCTTCCTCTTGGTGGAAGGGTCCCGCATTGATCGGGCTGGCCATACCAACAGCCTCAAAGAGCTGGTGGGCGAGGTGCTCATGTTTGACCAAGTGGTGGGCCTGGCCTTGGATTTTGCCCGGGAGAACCCGGATACACTAGTGGTGGTCACCGCGGACCATGAGACTGGGGGGCTGACCATAACGGGCGGGGATCCCGCGGGGGAAAACGTGACCTATGCCTGGACGTCCACGGCCCACACCGGGAGCATGGTTCCCATTTACGCCTTTGGACCGGGGGCGGAACGCTTCAGCGGAACGCTGCAGATCACGGATATCCCGGTGCGCATAGCGGAGCTGATGGGCATCAGCCCCTTCCCCGCGCTGCGGGAATAGCAAGTTGCTAAGGAGCGATTAAATAAAGCTAAACTTTCCGCATCTGGCAGGAACATTTACTTACCGTGTGGAAGTGAGGGACAAGCAGCAGCCTTGGTGGGTGCTGCTTGTTTTGGGGTTTAGCCCTAGGATTTCAGTTTGCAAAGGACAGCCTCATCCTCGTCAACAAGCACTACTACTCGGGTCAGGCGCCATCTTTCCAGCCCATTCGGAGTAGAGATGTACCAGGCTTGGCAGCACACAGATGTTCTTGTTTACGGGGCACCACAGCAGCACAGAAGCAGCAGTATCTGCACAACGCATTCTCATTACTCATGGATAAGGCTTCCTTTGCACAAAGGTGCGATCAGCTAGATCGCACCTTTTTTTGATCCCGGCGGGCTAATGGCAGGAATCAGCCTGTGGGGGCAGAACAATTGTTGGACTGCCTTTCCCCGGAAACGCTTGTGGTCTATGATGAAGCCTATTACGAGTTTGCCACCCATCCCCAATACCCCCGGGACAGTCTGGAGCTAATGAAAAAACACCGGAACATGCTGGTGCTGCGTACCCTGTCCAAAGCCTACGGCCTAGCAGGCTTTAGGATTGGGTTTACCATTGGCGATCCGGCTCTGCTGGAGCTGATCAACCGCATCCGCAATCCCTTTAACGTCACCTCCCTCACCCAAGCGGCCGCCCTGGCTGCCTTGGATGATGAAGAGTTCCTGGCCCGCACCGTAGCCAACAACAACGCCGGCAAGGAGTACCTCTACGGCCAGTTGGAACGGCTGGGTCTGCCCTACGGCAGGACCGAGGCCAATCATCTCATGTTTGATGCCCGGCGGGATGCCCAGGCGGTGTTCCAGGCGCTGCTGAACAAGGGCGTGATCATCAGGCCCGTGGGGGGCACCTGGCTGCGGGTGAGTATCGGCACCATGGAAGAAAACAGGGTGTTTATCTCTGCCTTGGAGGAAGTGTTAGCTGAACTGCCGCCCCTGGGCTGATTGGAGGTGGTAGCTGGCGAACACCTCCAGGGCCCTAACCGCGGCGCGGATGTTGTGATAGACAGGCAGACCCCCTGCCTCCATGCGGGCGGCGAAGTCATGGAAGTAGCGGCCCCCGTTCACCGAGACAACCAAAGGCTTGTCCGTCCTTTGGGCCAGGTCAACCAGGAGGTGGGCCATGCTGTCTTGCTCCTGGCAGGTGTCGGGGGTACTCTTGAGGGCGTTGGAGTGGGGGACAATGCCCACTACCACCCCATCTACCCCGGGATCGGCAAAAACCTCCTCTACAAAGGAAGCAAAGAGTCTGTCATCAGCTATGGGGGTTACATCCAAGAGGGCGGTGGACAGATCCACCAGTCCGTGTTCATCGAGTTCCCTCAGCCTGCGCCTGGTTTTCTCGGTTAAAGCTGCTGGCTGGAGGAGGTGCAGACTATCACCGGCCACTGCCGACTCAAAGCCGGCATTGACCACCACGGCCACCTTGTTGCCCTTGGGTTTCTTCGCTGCTAAGAGGGAGAAGGCTTTGATGTAATCGTAATAGTCCTCGAGCCTGTCCGCGAGGACGATGCCCGCCTGCGCACAGGCCGCTTGAAAGACGGCATAATTCCCGCTCATGGCCGCGGTATGGGAAGCTGCGGCGCGCGCCCCCGTTTCGGTCCGTCCCGACTTGCACACCACTAGGGGCTTGTCTAGTTCCTGGGCCAAATCGAAAAAGAGGCGCCCCTCCCCTGGGGAGAGACCTTCCAGGTAAAGGGAGATGAGCTGGATTTCTTCGTCCTGGGCGAAGTAGGCCACCAGATCGGTGATCTGCACATCGTACTTGTTGCCGAAGGAGACAATGGCTTTAAACAGCCTGCCCTCCTTCATCTGGTCGATGGTGGTCAGGGCCAGAGCGCCGCTTTGGGAAAGGAGGACAGCGTTGCTCCGGGGGGAATGCTTAAGTCCTAGCCGCCGCTCTTCAATGAAGAGGGTGTTCACCCCGGGACTTAGTCCCCGGGGGGCGGCATAGACGCCCATGCAGTTGGGACCCATGATGCGCAGATCCACAGGCCTTACAGCATCCATCTGCCGAACAAACTCGGCGTACTCCAAATCGGCTGGGAGCCCCGAGATGACAATCACCGCTTGGGCTCTGCCCCGCAGTTCTTCCACGAACTGGGCCGCGCTGGCCAAGGGTGCCGCGTAGACCACCAGGTCCACGGGTTCGGGAATCTCCTGGAAGGAACGGTAGAGGACATGGTGCTCGCCGTTGATCTCCAGGCTGCCGCCCCTGGGGTTCACCAAGAAAAGCCTTTTGTGGCCCAGGCCGTGGAGCAGCTTGGCAATCTCCCGGGCCATACTGGGCCTGGACATCTGGGCAGAAACGCCCACAACGGCTATGCTCTGGGGGCGGAAAAAGTAGGCTAAGTTCTGGGTGTTAACCGCCGCCGGGGGCCTGGGCTGGGGCGGGCTGAACTCCGCGTAGCCATCAAGGGCCACTAAGCGTTCATCGGCGGTTAGAACCAAGGGATTGAGGTCCAAAGCCTCCAAGCGCCAGAGCCCATCCTCCGGGGCCAGACTGGAACAGGCGCTCACCAGCTGAGAGACCTTGTACAGGGCGTCGGCCAGGAGCTCTATGTATTGGGGTTTGTTCAACTGGATGAACTTCTTGGCGATTTTGAGCTCGGCCACGAAACTTAGGGCCTGCTCAGGGCTGAGGGGCGGCAGCACCAAATTGGCCGCATCGTAGTGCTGGGCAAAGAACTCCGCATCATCACCTCCCTTGCTCAGGAGCAGCACGGGACCGAACTCCCGGTCCTCCCTAAAACCGATCATGGTTTCCCGGCCCAAGGAGGGGGTATAATGCATAAACTCCACCAGCAGAAACCCGGCAATGTGCGGCGGCTGCTCCGGGAAGTGGGAGAGGACCTCCCGACTCATCTCTTCCATAACCCTTTTCAGCTCCACAGCCCGCCAGCTGTGGATCACCTTTACGCCGCCGAGTTTCTGCTTGTGGGCGATCTGGGGTGAAACTATTTTGAGGACCACATCGGAACCAAAATCCTCTAAGGCGCTGAGTTCCAGCTCCTCGGGGCTGGCCACAAACACATGGCGCGGTACCTGGATCCCGATTTCCTCCAGGATTTGGTAGACTTCAAATTCAAAGAGTACCTGCCTGCCCTCTTGGGCTGCCCGGGCCATGATCCCCTGGACAGCGGCCATCACGTTCTTTTCCACGTTGAGCACCCACCCGTTTTTGTCTTTTGGTTCACTTTATTATAAAGTATGGATAAACTTCCGGCAACATAATTGGCGGGGTATAAGTCGCTGGAAACTTGGAACCATAAAAGAGAACAACATGCGAAGGAGGCTCTCTATGGAAGTCCACTGCACTGTCCAGAACTGCCACTGGTGGGACGACAATTACTGCACAGCCCAGAGCATCCTCATCACCAGCGATGAACTAGGGGCTAAGCTGCCGGAAAGCTACGATTACCAGGATACGCAGAGCATAGTGCAGCAGTATGGGGAGACCTCAGTAAGCTCATGTGAGGCAACCTGCTGCAAAACATTTCGGGAACGGGGGACACCTTAAGGGGTGTCTCAATTTTTTCCAATATTGACTTACTGCTGACAGTACGGGTAAAGGGAGGAATCAGTTGTTCCTATGGAGAAATAATAGTTTGGTCTTTGTGTGGAATTTGAAAAAAAAAACGCCACCTAGGCGGCGAAGGGGGAATCGGGGAAAAGGAGAGAAGGTTGGCTGTACCTGCAAGAAAACAATTAGAAAGGGGAAACGACAGTGAAGAGAGCTTTTGTACTCTTTTTTCTTGCTTTGTCTCTAGTATTTGCCAGCATAGCCAGTGCCCAGAACATTGAGATTGTGTACTGGACCCATACCGATGATAACCGGACGGCCATTGAGAACCGCTATATTGAAGAGTTCCAGAAGATGTACCCCAACGTAACCGTGAAGCGGGTGGTTTACGAGGCGGCCAAGATGGGCGATTTGGTACTTACGGCCTTTTCCGCTCAAAACGCTCCCGATCTGTTCAATCTGCCCATTGAGCAGGAATATGGTTACATGATCCACGGCCGGGTCGCACCTGTGAACTACGAGGCTGCTGGCTACGCCAACGCCGAGGAGCTCATCGCCAACTATCTGCCCGGCACCTTTGATCCCGTCACCATGGATGGCGAGATCTATGGTCTGCCCCTGGAGCTCACGAACTGGTGTATCTACATCAACGATCGGGTTTTCCGGGATGCAGGGCTTGATCCCGATGTAGATTACCCCAAGACCTGGGAAGAGATGATCGAGATCTCCGAGAAGCTGGTCATCCGTGAAGGCGACATCATCATCCGCCGCGGTTTTGACTTCCGCTATCCTTATTACCTCGTAGCCATGCTGCCCATGGTAGAACAGCTCGGCGGCGCGCTGCTCAGCGAGGATGGACGGACGGCCATTGTGAACGATGAAGCTTGGCTGCAGGTTCTGGAATGGTTCCGGGAGTTCGGCCCCCACGGACGCAATCTGGGCAGCCCCACCTACACTGCTGCCCGAAAAGTGTGGGACTACGACAACAACGACATTGCCATGTGCCTTTCCGGCTTCTATCAGCAGGGCCGGCTGCGCATCGACAATCCCGAGTTCTTTGAAAGCGGCGAATGGCGCGTTGTTCCTTACCCTGTGTTTGAGAACGCTGTACAGGACGTGGCCTGCTCCTACTACGGCCATTACTTCATGGTGAACGCCCAGGCGCCCGCTGAGAAGCAGTACTGGGCCTGGAAGCTGGCCGCGTACATGCTGGACCATCCCTGGGAGTACCTGGAAGTGGTCAACATCATCCAGCCGCGCAACGACCTCCTGAACGATCCCAGGTTCATGGAGCTGCCCTACATGGACGTTTTCATGAACGACATGAAGAGGGGCCACATCGTGTTCCTGCATGAAAACGGTTATCAGTTCGAACGCTTCATCAAGGAAGCGGTGGAAAGCGTCATGCTGGAAGGCATGGAACCCAGAGAAGCTCTGGATATCCTGCGCGAGAAGATCCAGGAAGTCCTGGACGACGAATATTGATCTAGCCTCATGCTGTTTTGAGAAGCCCGGGCTGGTCTCGGGCTTCTTCACTACTTTTCACTTGGAGGGACACTATGCGCCGCAAACGAGGATTCAGCATGGAGAGAAGGAAGGCCGTCTGGGGCTGGATCTTTGTCCTGCCCTCGCTCTTCTTTTTCGCTGCTTTCAGCTTTTATCCCATTCTTAATGCCTTCTACGAGAGCTTTTTCAACAGGAATCTCCTGTCCCTGAGGCCGCCTCGTTTTGTGGGTTGGGACAATTATACCTATTTGTTTAGGTCCCGGGAGTTTTGGCTCTCGGTGCAGAATACAGCTATCTTCACCTTCGGCACCTTTCTGCCTTTAGTGGTGTTCAGTCTGCTTTTGGCGGTGTGCATCATGTCCGTTTCGAGGCTGCGCCGTTTTTTCCAGCTGGCCCTGTACGCACCTGCCGTCCTTTCTTCGGTGGTGGCAGCCCTGATCTGGCTGCTCATCTTTGACCCCCGGGGACTGGCCAACCAGGGGTTGAACTTGTTGCTGGGCACTACTGGTGTGAACTATAAGTGGCTTTCGGACACCAATATGCTGCGTCTTTCCACGATCATCGTCTATTTCTGGAAGTACATCGGCTATTTTACCGTTCTGTTTGTGGCTGGGATCGGCGCCATCCCCTATACCTTAACCGAGGCGGCCCTCATTGATGGAGCCAACCGCTGGCAGCTGTTCTGGAGAATTACCTTCCCGCTGCTCAAGCCCACCACACTGTTGGTCTCGGTAATGACCATGATCCAGTGCCTGAAGACGTTCAGCACCCAGTACCTGTTCACCACATCGGGCGCTCCAACCCGCCCCATTAACGTGATCACCTTGAACATTTACAACACGGCCATTAAGGACTACCGCATTGGACGGGCCACAGCCATGAGCATCCTGCTCTTTTTGGTGATGCTCATCTTCACTTGGCTGCAGCTGAGGTTTTCCAAGACTGAAGAAGTCACGTATATGTAGGTGCCGTGGGAGGAGAGGAGATGGACATGAAAAGAACCCGTTCTTGGTATCTGGGCAAAGCGTCCAATGCCGTGATGTGGTTGATTCTAATTACGGCCTGTTTCTTGGTTTTGATTCCGCTGGCTTTTATGTTTACCGCTTCCGCCATGCCCGCCCGGGAGATTATGCGCCTGCCCTATCCCTGGATTCCCAAGGGCATTTACTGGCCCAACTTCTTGAAAGGCATGGCTGGGCCCGAAGATGACTTTATCTTTTTCCGCAATGCCCTCAACTCCCTGATTGTTGCGGGCAGTGTGGCCTTCTTTACCGTACTGCTTTCCGCCATCACCGGATATGGTTTGGCCAAGTTCAAGTTTAAAGGGAGAAACCTGGTCTTTATGCTGATCATGGCCACCATGATGATCCCCTTTGAAGCGATCATGATCCCCTTGTACATGGTGGCTATGCGCATGGGCCTGCAGGATACCTATGCCGGTTTGATCCTGCCCTTTTTGGCTAATGCCTTTGGGGTGTTTCTCATGCGTCAGTACTTGATCACCTTCCCAGACGAGATCCTGGATGCGGCCCGCATCGACGGCGCGGGGGAGCTGCGCATCTTCGGCAGCATTGTGCTGCCCAGTTCGGGCCCGGCCGTGGCCACCTTGGCCATCCTGGCCTTTCGCTCCCAGTGGGACAGCTTACTCTGGCCCCTTTTGGTGGTCCAAAGCGATGAGATGAAGACCATACCCTTGTACATTACCAGATACATGGCGGAGACCCACAGTGACGAGGGCATTATGATGGCCGTGGCTGTGCTGGCCAGTCTGCCCATGATCGTCCTCTTCTTGAGCCTGTCCAAATACTTTGTGAGCAAGGAAGGCCTCACATCGGCTACGAAAGGGTAGTCCAGAGGGACAAAGGCAGGAACCCCGTGGAAAGGCGGGGTTCCTTTTTTACTGCGCATGGAAAGGCCCTTTCGGGGCTATGCTAAGCTTGTTTACTGGGTCGTCCATTTGTCATAGTGAATCTTGCCTGGTTCCCAGGTGTGGGGAGTGGGACGCTGTTCTGCAGGGTGTCCAATGGAGACTACCGCGGCAGGTTCGATGTGCGCAGGCAGTTCCAGGCACTCTTTGATCAGCTGGTACCAGTCGGAATCCTTAGTTACGCCCAACCACACACCCCCCAGTCCCAGGCCGTGCACGGCCAGCAGGATGTTCTGGGTGGCAGCAAAACGGTCCGCGTAGAGGTGTTCCATCCGCTCTTCAACTGTTTTGTCTCCGCAGATGGCAATGCCACAGGCCGCACCAGCCAACATGCGGGCATGGATCTTGCCCTGGGCCAGCTTCTCCAAGAGCTGCCGGTCTTGGATCACTATAAAATGGAAGGGCCGCCGGTTGCGGGCGGTGGGGGCGCAGAGTCCCGCGTGTAAAATCGTATTGAGCTGTTCTTCAGTCACAGGCTCACCGGTATACCTGCGGATGCTGCGCCGCTCGCGAATGGCGCTGAGCACATCCACGGAACTAGTGGCAAAGTTGGGTTCCTGCCCAGTGTGTTTTCCAGTCATCAGCTGCACCTCCTGAGAAATGGTTTTGCCTTGCCCGTGCTTTTCAGCACATACTTCGACAAGGGGCAGAAAAATCTTGCCCGGCGGGCGAGAAAGGCCTTGACATTCTTAATAATAACTGTTATCATTAAGACAGATTTCCAGTTTAGGAACTTGTTCCTAGAAAGAAAATAGATATGGGAGGCTGTGTTTATGAAGCGCATTGGATTTACTGCTGAACAAACGAAAGAGGTAGCAGAGCATTTAGATCAGCATCTCGCTAATCTCCACATTCTCTACACCAAGCTCCACAACTATCATTGGAACGTGGAAGGTCCCGAGTTCTTTACCCTCCATGCGGAACTGGAGAAGCTGTACGATGCTGTGGCCGAGGAGATCGACGCAGTGGCAGAGCGCATGTTGATGATCGGCCACCGTCCCACCGCTTCCCTGGCGGAGTACCTCCAGAAAGCTCAGCTCAAGGAAGCCCCAAGCGCGCCCATTAGGGGTAAGGCGGTTGTGGAAGAGCTCCTGGCCGATTATTCCACCCTCATCGCCGGCCTGCGCGCTGGCATTAAGGCGGCCCAGGAGATTGGCGACGAAGCCAGCGCCGATTTGATGATCGGCTCTTTGGCTGCCTACGAAAAGACCGTTTGGATGCTGCAAGCCTATCTCAAATAGAGCCTACATCAAGTAGGCGGTCACCCTCACAAACGCCCCAGGTCTCCGGCCTGGGGCTTTTTGTACTCCCTTAGAGCTCTAGTTGATCCCAATCAAACAGCTCGCCGGGATCCCATTTGCGCCCTGGGGCATACTGCGCGTGGGTGAGCACGTTTCCTGGTGGGATGCTGTAACGGTCCAGGAGGTGAGCCAAAAGCAGGTTGAGGGCCAGATACTGCTCCTCGGTGTAGCCCCGGTGTTCTGCCTTGATCAGTGCATTGGCCTTGGGGCCGATTACTTCCTCCATTTCAGCTGCGCTGCCAATACCCATAAGTTCAATGCCGATGGCATAGCGGTTCATATTAGCGGCTGCAGCAGGGTCCTGGGCCCAGGAGCCCGTGCCCGCGTGGCGGGCTGTACGGGTATCGGGCACAAACCGGAAAATCTGCCCCTGGCGGTCGATGAGGTAATGGGCCTCCACCTGGTAGTCCTGGAAAAGAGCGCGGATGCGCTGGAGCTGGAAGGGATCCCTTGGGTTAACTGCCCCATCGCTGATCGCGTGGAGCATTATGTAGCGGATATCCTTGGCTCCCCCGGGTCTGGGGGGCCTGATGATCAGCCCTCCAGGGGCTTCCTTGATCTCTAGTTCCGCCAAGTGCTGAGGCCTACCTGGAAGGCAGCCCGTGGTGAGGAATGCGACCAGCAGGAGGCCCAGGAACAGCAGTCGCGCCGAGGACATGGTGCACCACTCCTTTGCTCCCTTCTTTCGAGCTCCCTGTCCTGGTTCCCCCCTGGGAACTTTTGGGAGGTTCTGCAGGGGCCGGGGCGAATAACACCATTAAAAGGAAGGAGGAAGAGCCATGCCCTTCAGCATTGTCCTGCAGGACATCACTAAGATGCAGGTGGATG
>Ga0116169_1002438_pt1 | contig 13653 bp, 7 predicted proteins | sample AD_UKC130_MetaG_FD_89796 | JGI IMG/M metagenome (GOLD analysis project Ga0116169, IMG submission 89796) | Active sludge microbial communities of municipal wastewater-treating anaerobic digesters from Canada - AD_UKC130_MetaG | ecosystem: Engineered > Bioreactor > Anaerobic > Digestate | place...
AACGATCACCAGCTCGCCACCGCGCGGCACCTGCTCGCGCAAGGCCGCGTCCACGTCGCGTTCGACGAGGCCGAACTCATGGCCAAACTGAATCGCCTCGACGAGATTGAGGCCGCCGAGCCCATCCACACTCAGGCCTCGCCGCAATTGATCGGCGCGTTGCGCGAATTCATACACTCAGGACGGTTACCCGCGACCACCGCCCCCATCCGTACCGGCGCCGCCGGCGCCGATGATCTCCTGGCGCCGCCCGCGAACGGTTGGTTGACCACCGAGAGTTGAAGCGCCGTCTTGTCCGAGCGGATCGCGGCGCGTGGTACGGCGGATCGCTCATCCCCCCATCCTTTGCATCACGCCGAAGTCCGTCTGGTCCACGTCGCCGTCGGCGTCGAAGTCGGCCGGCAGGTAGCCGCCGGCGTCGGGCAGCAGCGGACAGCCCTCCGGGAAGAATTGGCGATAGTCAACGCCCGGCCCGCCGGCACACGCGGCGAAGATCTCGAAATCCTGCTCGCCCACCGTGCCGTCCCAGTCGAGATCACCCGGCATCACCGCCGTACTCCATGTCACGCCGGCCCCGAAGAACCGCGTCACCGGCGGCCAGTTGAACCCCACATGCGGCGCCGGCAAGCCCGCGGGCACAGGTCGCGCGTAATGTGCCGCCAGCAAGTCGTAAAACGTCATCTCCGTCGGCGTGAGCAGCCGATCGCGACTGTCCGCAATAAACGCGATGTTGAAGTGCCGCCGTGCCGCCTCCGGCCCGGGCACCCGCGGCCCGTGCCTGGCGATGATGTCGCTTGCCGTCACCGTACGAGCCACATCCGCAATGACGTCGTCGCAGCGGAACAACGGCAGCGGACTGCTCGCCGAATACACCCGCAGCGGCGCCAATTCGCTCGCGTCGATCAGCCCCATGAGGTACAGGTCGAGCGGCGATGCCTGCCGAGCCCCGTTGCGACCCTCCGAGCAATCGAGCGAGAACGTGCCGTCGCCGCGGTCGAACCAGCGCTGACCGCCGAGGAGACTGCCCACGCTGCTTCGCGGCAGGTAATGCTTCGACGCGTCGGTCAAGCCCAGCTCCGTGTCCAGCCATCCACCCCACGTGTGCAGCAACTCGTGCGTGACGTTCGCGCCGTAGATGCCGCGCTCGTACGCATCGAGCAGCACGATACCGAGCAGGCGGTCCGGGCTGCCGAAGATCGAACCGGCGTTCATCACCGGCCGGCCGGTGCCGGTGAAATCGACGCGCACGCTGACGTGCCGGCCGGCCACAAAGTTCTCGGATGCCGTGGACGGCACCTGTTCCAGCCGATTCGTCGTGAAGAAAACCAGGAAGTCGTACCGGTCGGGCAGATGCCGGTAGATGGTTTGCGTAATGCCCGCCGGCCCCGGCCCGGCTTGGCGGAGCAAACCCTGGCTGGCCCAATTGCGAGTCCGCACGTTCACCAAATGCGGCGAAACGGCCAGATTATCCGCGACTTGCCGCGTGATCACTGCCGGCACGTCCGCCCGCAGCACGCCCACGCTCGGCCCGACCAGAAACGTCTCCGTCAAGTCCCCTGCGACGATCGACACCTGCCCCACCGCGATGGTGTCGAGGCCGGCCGGACTCGTCATGTCATCCATGTAGTACGCACACGCCGGTGCACCGCGCCGGCATCGGAACGGCCCGGCCGTGTACACGAAGTCGCCTGTGACACGATCCGGATACTCGCCATCGTCGCGAAGCTCGATCGGCCCCGGCGACGGCGGCACCAGCTCGGGTGCGACCGAGTCGAGCGTGACACTCGAAACCGCCCCGCCGGTGAACACCTCGACGCAAAACGACTCGGAACCATCGTTCCGAACGACTCCCGGCACGCACTCCCAGCCCCGCGTCCCCGGAGGCAGGTCCGATAAACCGGGAACCTGGGCGAGAAGAAGACCGGCCCGCACCGCGCAGGTGAGGAAAAGAACTGAACGCATTGTGCTTTTCCCGGGCTGGACGCGAGCGGATGCGCCAGCCTCTCCGAGAAGTCGGGCTCGTGACGGCCGAAACAAAACAGCCGGCGGCCCGGTGGGTCATCACGCCCCCCCCACGCGGGGCTCGGGGCAGCGATCCTGATACGCAGATATCAGCCTCGTCATTGGAATGTGCCCCTCCGGACTGCGCATCATTATCGGACGTGGAAGCTGTGAACGGTCAGCATTCTACAGAGCACCATGCCGACACTCAACCGCTTTGGGTCAGGATTTCTTCGGTCGAATCATGGGTCGATCAGAACCGAACAGACCGCGACCGCGGCCCCGACGCTGAACGCGGCCCGAAGTCACGCAAACATCGGCGTTTGGTGCAACGTAACACCTGCAGGGTTCAAGCCAGACGTCGGCCCCCCGAACCGACAGGTTACGGCGAAAATTGACGATAATTCTACAAACTCCTGTTGCCGAGCGGACTCAGGTCTGTTCCGAAAAACCCTGATCTTGTACCATAGCCGGCCGTTGGGCAATACCAGGAAAACTCGAATTCATTCTGCAACGGAAGCGGACACTGATGAGCACCAGCATTCTGAAAAGCCGACTTCTGCGATTGGGGATCGTCCTGTTGGTCGCCGGCATTCTGGCAGGCGGCGGCTATGTGGCTCACAAGTATCGCAAGCGTGCGGCGCTGGAGGCCTCGCTCGCGAAAGGGCTCGAGGCATACAAGGCTCGGCAGTACACGACCGCTGCCACCGAGCTGGGCCGATATCTGACTGCCCACCGGGACAACCTCGATATTTTGTTCAAGTATGCTGACGCGCAACTCTCGCGGCGACCGCAATCCAGAGGGGCGCTCGATCAGGCCGTTGCGGCATTGGAAACCATCCTTCGCCAGCAGCCCGGGCATGCCCAGGCCGCCGAGAAGCTGAGCGGGCTCTATCTCCTGATGCGGTCACCCATCGAGGCCGAACGCATCGCCAGAGCATGGGTCGAGGCGGATCCAAACAATCCGGTGGCCAAGCGGCAACTGGCTACGGTGTTGGCCGCTCAACGAAAGCCGACCGAAGCGCTGGCGCTCATTCGGCAGGTCGTGGCCGAAAAGCCGCAAGACCCCAGAGCGCCGGAAATCTTCATGCGTCTGGTAGCGTCGCAGGGCGCTTCCGACGCGGAGGCAGCCACAACTGAGCCCGTGACGCAACCGGAGTCCGGTTCGCCAGAGTCCCCGTCGGCAGAGACTCAGCCGGCTGCGCCCACCTCTACCAAGCTCGCCCTCCGCGAGATGGAGGACTTGGTTGTTCGTCATCCGGACGCGGCGGGCGTGCGCATCGCCATCGCCAAGCTGTACCGCATGTTTCCCGATCTCCCCATCCGATCGCCTCAACAACATCTAGCGCTGGCGGTCGAACATCTGGACCGAGCCGAGAAATGCCCGGATCTCAACGCGGAGCTTTGGGTTGAGATCGCCCAGGTATGGGCCGACATGGGCATCTGGGATCGCAGTGCTGCCGCGTTCGATCGGGCCGAGCAACTCGAACCGCACAACATCGATATTTACAACGCCCGCGCCTTGATCGTTTTTCAAGCTGAGGACTACGCCGCGACCGCGACCATTGCCGATCGGGCACTCAAAGCGCCGGTCGGGGAAATGCGCGCGGACATCCTGCCTCTGGCCGCCGAGGCGTACGCCCGAACGAACCGAGTCGCCGATGCCCGCAAGTGCATCGAAGACCTGCGGGCGAACAACACCGAATCGCACATGCTGTCTTACCTGGAAGCGATCATCGACCTGGTAGAGGGACGGCTGACCAAGGCGATTGACGGATTCGAGGACGCGGTCCGCCGCCAGCCGAGGTTCTCGATGGCGCAACTGGCTCTCGCCCGCGCGCGCATGGCGAACGGCGAGTTCGAACGCGCTCTCACGCCGTTGCGCGAATACGTTCGCCTGGTAAACGAGAACAGGGCGACGATCACACCGGGCGAACTCGATCTGGCCATGCTCTATGCTCAGTTGGGCCGGTGGGACGAGGCGCTCAGCGTGGCTGCCAACGCCTACAATCGCGCGAGGGGCAGGTGGCTGAACGAACAGGCGTTGCTGACCTTCCTCCGGATTCAAGCGAACATCGCCCGGCCCGGCGGTCACAAGCCTGACCCGGCGGTGATGGCCCAGTTGCAGCAGGAAATCGGCCGAATCATGCAGAAGCCGGGGGCGGCCGAAAGTAGACGCTGGCGGGTTCTGCAAGCGCAGATCAACGCCTGGAACGGCCAGGTCGATGAGGCCGTCGAGAGTCTCAAAGCGCTCCGCGAGAGCGAGGCCGCCCCTCAGAAGGCCAGGATCACCAACCAACTGATCGACATCCTCGCTCAGGCCGGCCGACTCGACGACGCCATTGCCGAATGCACGCTCGCACTCGAATCCGCGGATGCGGAGGCCCGCCCCGAACTGGAACGGAAGCGGTCGGGCTTGCTGCTGGCCCGCGGCAACCCCGACCAAGCCCTGGAAGAATTGAGCAAAGCGGCCGAGCAGGCCACAGGCGAGGCGCGAACACAACTTCGCCTGCAAGTCGCGGAACTCATGCTGAGCCAGCGGCGGCACTCTGATGCGTGCAACCTGCTCGAGCAGATCGCCCGCGAGGACCGGCAGAGCCTTCTCGCGCGAAAACTGCTGCTGGGCATGCCGCAAGACATCGCCCCCAAGCTGGATCGCCAGAAGCTCGTGGACGAGATGAAGGAAATCGAGGGAGAGAACGGCCTGGAGTGGCGGTATCGCCAGGCGGCCCTTTGGCTTGGCTCCCCGGATTGGCAATCTCACCAGGCTGAAATCGAAAAGCTGCTGAAGGAGTGCATCGTAGGCAATCCCTCGTGGTTTGACGCCATGGCCGCCTTGGTTTCGCTCCACGAGCGTCAGGGTACCGCCAAGGCACGAGAAACCGTGCAGGAGTTGATCGCACGGCAAAGCACCGACGATACCACGCGAGTTCGGCTGCGTCTGATACTGATCGAGCTGGCAACGAAGGCCGCCGACTGGGCCACGGTGGACGCCGAGCTGAACGCCCTGCCCGTTCGACTGGAGGATCCGGATCTCGATCGCATGGCTCGCGGACTCCGACTGGATCGAGCTTTTCGCAATCGCAATCAGACCGAAGCCAGGGCCATGCTCGAAGAACAGGTAAAGGACCCGACCGAGGTCCGCTCACGATTGATCCTCGCACAGTCTCTGCTCGCTCAATCTGACGGCAACCCGGCCGCAAACGAGCGGGCAACTCAACTGATCGAGGAAGCGGCCACGATCGCACCGGACGACCTGGGTGTGCTCTCGGCCAGAGTAGGCCTGCTAACCAGGCTGGAACACTTCGATGAGGCGATCGCTTTGTGCGACCAGGCCGAAGCGAAGAAGCAGGCGGAGGCCATCCTCCTCCGATCGCGCATCTGGGAACAGCGAGGCGACCTGGACAAGGCCCTCGCGGATCTGGAGCGCTACGCGACCCAGGAGGGCAAGGCGGAAGCCGGCTTCCTGGCCCTCGGTCGATTCCATTACAGGTACAACCGCATCGAGGAGGCCATGCATGCCTGGCGCAGTGGCCTACAGGTGGCACCGAACTCGGTGGAATTGAGGGGCGCGCTGACCGAGGTGCTGCTGGCTTCCGGCGACCCCAAGCAGCGGGAAGAGGCACTCGCGATCATCGAGCAGCGGCTGGCCGAGGACCCGAACGACAATAACTTCAAGCTCCTGCGCGCCGACTACCTCCTGGCCACCAATCCCGAAGAGGCGGCCCTGCTGTACGAGAAAATCATCGAAACCACGCCCACGGCGGCCAAGGCGTTCGCCAATCTGGCTCAGCTACGCTGGCTGCGGAGCATGAAGCGCGAGCCCGTGTCCGGCAAGCTGACGGACGAGCAGCGGAGCAAGCGGGCCGAGGAAATACGGCGACAACAGGCCGAGGCGGTGGCGATCATCAACCGCGGGATTGCCGCCAACCCGAACAATCCGGCCCTGCTCCTGACCAAGGCGGACATGCTCATGAACACCAACCCCGTCGAAGCCGCCAGTGCCGCGCGGCTTGCGGCCGAGCTGCTGCCGGATGACGAGCCCACGGTGCTCAAGGTCGCCCAGGCTCTGGAACGATCGGGCGCGCCGACGGAAGCGATCCGAACGCTCCAATCGTTCCTCGGTCGCGCCACCGCCGAGAAAGCGTTCGACGCCCGCATCACGCTGGCCCGCCTGCTGGTGCAATCGCGACAGTTTTCGCAAGCTGAGGACGTGCTGAAGCAGGCCGATGCCCTTCGTCCGGACAACGCCGCGACCAGCGCGGTTCGTTTGATGGCACTGGCTGGCAATCAGCGGGGCCGGGAACTGATCGAACTGGCGAACCAGTGGCTTGAAAAAGCTCCGAACGATTTCGGCGTCGCCCAACTCGCCGGCGAACTGCTTCTGGGACTCCAGGATCCGCAGTTCAAGAGAGAGGCTATCCGCTTCTTCGAGTACGTCGTCTCGAAGAACGAGGATTCCGCGGAAGCGCTGGGGGCACTGGGGCTGGCCTGGTACCAGAACGGGGAGATCGAGAAGGCGCGGGCGTCTCTCGAGGATGCCCACAAACGCAATCCCAAGAACCACAGTATCCTGAACAATCTCACGTGGATTGTCTGCGAAGACCAGAAGGATCCGGCGGCGGCGGAAAAGCTGGCCGGTCCGGCCATTCGTGACGGGGCCGATCACCCGAACTTGTGGGATACCTGGGGAATGGTTCTGTATCGGTTAGGCCGCCTGTCCGAAGCCGCGGAGGCTTTCCAGAACGCGCTGGATCATCCGGAGGCCTCGCCGGACACGAAGCATTCGGCCATGTTCCACCTCGCGCGGACGCTGGAGCCCAGCGATCGCCAGCGAAGTCTGGCGCTCCTGAACGAACTGTTCTCGGCTCCGGCGGACGAGGTACATCTGTCGCCGTCCGAGAAACAGGAAGCCGAGGAGTTGCGTGAACGTCTGCGAACGTCGCCCGACTCCGCTGCTGCGACCGGTGATCGGGCGTCCGCAGAGTAAGCCGATAGATCGGCCTGAACCAGTGGAGTACGCGGGCAGAACCGGCTTGAAGCAGCCATTTGGCAATCATACTATCTCTCGTCGGCCGCTCCCTGCGCGGCCCGGAGAGGGAGAGCGTTTATGAGCATAAGTCCGAACAGCCAGGAAATCATGGTCCCTGCCGATGCCCCTCTGGGTGTATCGGACTACGGGCAAGGGAATCAGCCTGCGCCGGGACTGGGTCACCTGCTGCTGATTCTGCGACATCACTGGCCCATCGCGGCGATCGCCTGGCCGTTGTTCATGGCCATCTCCATTCCCATCATCTGGCTGGTGCTCAAGCCCGAGTATACCGCGACAGCCACCATCAAGGTCGATCCGGTCATGTCCACGCTGCTCGACAGCGAAATGCGGACCATGCCGCTGTTCGACAGCTATTTGGCCAGCCAAGCCCAACTCATGACCACCGGCCCCGTGCTGAACTCCGCCCTGGCTGACAGCAGGCTGAAAGGGCTGCCCATCCTGAACGAGCCCAACGCCGTAAGCCTCTTGCGTGAGAAGCTCTCGGTGGCTCCGGTGCCTCGAACACAGATCATTCGCGTGGACGTCACCGATGCCGACCGCCGTACCGCCATTTTGCTGGCCGACGCGGTACTCAACTCGTACATGACCGCTTACGGCGGGACCACCGAGATTGACGAGCGCATCAACTACCTCCTCAAGCGGGAACAGGAACTTAAGGACGCTCTGAGCAAGGCGGAGGCCAAGAAGCTCGAGGCGGCCCGGGTCTACAATGCCACGACCGACAGCATGTTCGAGAAGCTTCGGGAGATCGAGGCCAAGCGGAGCGAGCAGTTGGTGCAGCAAATCGAGGCCACCAACCTGCAGATCCTCCAACTCGAGGAGGAGATCAAACGGCTCGAGGCCGACTCCGATAGCTCCCTCGACGACGTGGACCCGGCCCAGCAGCGGGCCTTCATCGAAAACAGCCCGTTGGTGCGTTCGCTGCGTGAACAGATCCTCGCGGAGTCGGCCAGGCTGGTCAGACTGCGGAGTGGATTGACCGACGAGGCGCCGGCGGTGATGGAAACGCAGGCCCTGATCGACAGCCTGAACGAGCAACTGAACGAGGCCCGAAAACAAGCGGGAGAGACCTTCAAAGCCGAGCTGGTAGAGCAAAGGCAGAGCCTCAAAGAGAACCGCAAGCGACTTCTCCAGGCCCAGCTGGTCTCGGCCCGGGAAATCGAGGCCAAGCTCCGAGAAAGGGCCAAGGAGCAGGAAAACAAAGATCGAAACATGGGCCAGACGAACATCCAGATTCAGGCGGCCCAGCAGGAAATCGACGCGCTGAAGAAAGACTTGGCCGAAGTGGAGGAGGCTCGCAAGAAGCAGCAAGTCGCCAAGGACCAGCCTGGCCGGGTCACAATTGCGTCACATGCGGAGATATGGCCCGACGGTGTCAACGACAAGCGGGTCAAGCTGACGGGCGCAGCGGTGTTTGGGTGCCTGTGCGCTGCCTTGGGACTGACATTCCTGCGAGGCAAGCTGGACGCGCGAGTCTACGTGCCCGACCAGGTCGAGAGCGGCACCGGCCTGCACATCCTGGGCGTGGTGCCCGCGGTCAGCGACTTGAAGCGCGGCCGAGTCTGTCAGGAGGACTTCGCCGAGGCGTACCGCCTCGTACGGGTGAACATGCTCAGCCGGGTCGTAGGCGATCCGCCCAAGACCATCCTGGTGACCTCGGCGCACGCCAGCGAAGGCAAGACCAGTCTGGCCATCAGTCTGGCCGTCAGCCTGGCCGAGCTGGGTGGACGCGTGCTGTTGATCGACGGCGATGCTCAGGCTCCACGGATCGGCCGGCTTCTCGGCATCAAGGGCGACCATCGCTTGCGGCATGTGCTCTCCGGCGAACGCGACCTGGCCAGCGCCGCGGTCCCGTCGAAGTTGGCGAACCTGGACGTCCTGCTGGGCGGCGTGAACGGCGACTCCGCCAAGGGACTGATCGAACAAAACACGACGAGCCGGCTGGTGGCTCAGGCGCGCAGCCTCTACGACTTCGTGGTTATCGACTCTTCGCCCGCGCTGGGCACGGCTGACTCCACCATCTGGTCGCAGGCAGCCGACGGCGTCGTGCTCTCCACGCTGGCGGGGTACTCGGACTTGGGCGCGACGCGATATCTGTGCGACCGTCTGGGCATGGTCGGGGCCCGCATTCTGGGGGCAGTCGTCTGCAACGTGACCATGAACAACGGCTACTCGACTTATTCGTCGCACCACTCGAGCATGAGCCGGGCTCGATCCCGCATGACCGATCCGCCGAGCGCTGCCCTGTACCTGCCTCAACTGCAGGCGGCCGGGCAGACCACCGGCGACGGCGACAGCAACCCGCCGCAAAAGAAGGCAAAGGCATAGTGCCGTTTTCGGTTGCCCACTCTCCGCGAAGGCGAGCAGCTTGCCGCTCGCAAAGAACCGGCAGGATTGGAGGTCTGTGCTCGTAAAGATTCGGCGGGGGTAAACCCCGCCGCTCGCTTTCGGGATTCAACCCGGCAGGTTCTTTTCAACCAGGAAGTGCTCTCTCCGCGGTTCCCAACAGGCAGGAGCGTCCCCCGTCGTTTCGAATCGGAAACGATTCCCCCATCGTTTCGAGCGGCGACACCCTGCCTCGTATAGTCCAGTCACCGCCCCGTCCGGCGAAGCCGACAAAGCAATCAGCCCGTGCCTTCCGCATGCCAGCGGATGGCACGGGCTGATTTGTTTTCAGCGAGGCGGCCTCGCCCCGTCTCACCGTGACACGTTCTCGGCCCCGCGCTGCCGATTGGCCGTGAGATTACGCCCTTCGTGGCATCACGGCGCGTTGGTCGGAGTCAACACATTGACAAACGGTGTCAGCACTCCCGTTCGCAATGCGTCGTACAGTGTGTTCGTGCCACCCCGGCCGATCTCGTTGGACTTTCGCAGATAGTAAAGCGTCCAGGGGTTGTACGTCGTCTCGATGCCGGTGCCGAGCCGCAGTTGGAACGACCGGGCGATGTACTCCTCGATACGTGTGGCGGCGTTGTGCGGGAGAATCAGTATGTCCCCGGCCGCCAATTGCATGTCGGGCAGTTCGCCCGACTTCACCCGGTCCAGATCGATTTTGATGCTGGTCAGCTCGCCCTCGGGACTGTGTCGCATAAGAGTCGCTTCCCGCGGCTCGAACGCCAGCATGGTTCCGCCGGCTGCCGCAATGGCCTGCAAGATGGTCAGCTTGGCCGTCCGAGGCAGCGGAATGGGGCCGGGAGCGTTGACCAGGCCTTGCACGTAAACCGCGTCGTTGGGCCGGGCATCGACCAGCAGGATGTCGGCGTCCTCCACGCTACCCGGCCGAGCCGCACGCACCAGATCGGCGCGCTCATTCAGATCGTACGTCCGGACCGCACTGGGGTCCTTCGCCGGAATGACCGTGACTTTGCCGCCGTAATCCTGGGCTCCGCCCGCCGCCAGCAGCGCCTGCAACACGCTGGCCTTGTCCCGCCGAAGCTCCACCAACTGAGCGCCGCCCGAGAGCCGCAGCACGTCTCCCAGGACCATGACGCCGATGGGCTCATAGCTGAGGATCTGGACGATGACGTCCGTGTCCTTCAGGTACTTCGGAACGTATTGGGCCTTGATCTGAGCCTCCGCCTCGTCCAGCGTCATGCCACTGACCTGGACCCGCCCCACCATGGGCAGGATTACCTCGCCCTTCTCAGTCACGCGCGCCTGCTGAACGGTCGGCACGCCCAGTTTCTCCAACTCCGCCACGGTGACGCTCAGCACGTCGCCAGGCCCGAGCCTGTATGGCCCGGGACTCCAAGGCTCGAGCGGCGGTGGCGGCACGGGCTCGCCGTCCGGGCCGATCTCACCAGCCGGCACCGCCTCGGCCTCCTGCTGGGCGATATACGCCTCCAATGGAATCCGATGATCCTCGCAGCCCCCGGCCCACAGCGCGGCGCAAGGCAGCGCCACCAAGACAGCCATTCGCGCAGAGCGGCCTGCCCTGCGACTTACGGGTCCATTCTTTCGTCCCTGCATCATGCCTGGAACTCCTGCCCGGATCTGGGCGCATAGACGGAATATTCACGTATTTATCGGCAACAGAACGGCTCGTCCGGAATAAATCAGGCCTTGGCGGGCCGGAAACGCGAGGCGGCGTGCTCCCAATCCTGGACTCTCCCGGGAAGGGAAGCCCGGTGTGACCTTTCCGCCGGACAAACCGTCAAGCGCCGGCGAGCGAGAGGCGTGGCCCCGCCGATTCTTTCGACTGAGGTGCGCCGGCCCGCAACGGGCCGTGACCAGCTTGGTCCGACCGGATTTCTGAACCGAACCGCGCCCCATCGTCTGTCGGCCACCCGTCGATTACCGGGAGTGGGACAATCTTTTGGCGGTCCGGTACGGAATGGCTTGCCGGCCGTTCCTGATCCGCACTACGTGGCAGAATCAGGTGCGAAGCAGCGAAAATTTAACGGTCACAGTGCTGGTTTGTCTGCCGCGCGCGGAATACAGTTACGGCGGGATTGCAGGGGGCAGGATGCGTAGCCGCCCCATCGTTAACAGGCCTTTACATACCGGGGAAGATGACGTTGTCTGCATTTATTCGCTTGGGAGTCTGTGTTCTGTTGGCCCTCTCGGGTACCGCCTTGGCCGATCCGGTGCCGCTCAGCCAGACCTATGGTTTCTATGGGATCACGACTAACAGCGCTGAGTCGAAGGCCGCCGGCGAGGCTCAGTTGTTCGTCACGGTCAGCAATTACTACCTGAACCTCAACGGGATGCCGGCAAACCTGGCTAACACTTTCTTGGCCGACAACCAAGTCTTGTTCACGTTCACCAACACGGGGCCGAAGGCTTCCGTGATCGCGCAGATTTACTTTGAGGGGGGGCCGTTGTCGGGCATCCACTCGTTCGTGCACAATGCCGGCATAGCGTTCGGTATTGGTGCCACGCCCCCAGTTCTGCCTGGCGGAGAAAACCTGTCGCCACCGTTTAATGTAGACATCTCCGCGAGTGCCACAAATCCCGCACCGCACAACGGCGTGAATCCTGGCGAGTGGCTGGGCATCGTGGTCAACCTGGAGGGCACGCACACCTACGAGGACGTGATCGCTGCCCTGGCGCTAGACTCCGACCATCCACTTCGCATCGGCCTGCATGTAACCTCGTTTGCTAACGAAGAGAGCGAAGCGTTCGTCAACATCCCGCCTACGCCTCCCGGGCCGCGATCCGTCGCGCCCGCGCCGGGAGCCGCCGTACTGGCGTTCGTCGGCCTCGGCCTCGTGGCCCACGTCAGGCGAAAGCTCGTCTGATCGCTAGCGATTCCAACCGGATAGAGTGACATATGACGGTCCGGCCGGACGCCCCGTCCTGCCGGACCGCTGTCTTTTGGGCTCTCTGCGTTCGTCACCATGCCTCCCCTGACGGCGCCGGCCTGACTCGCCAACCTGTTCACACCTCGCCTGTTTCCCGGCAGCCCCTTTTCCGTCCGACAACGGCCCATCCCTCGCTCGCCGTCCCCACACCTGCGGCCGGCTTGGCCTTCGTCGGCCTGGCGATCCGGGTCAAGCGACGGCTGGCCTGAGTGAGCGGTCGTTCATGATCTGACGCCGGAGATGCGCATAAGCGGCCCGGCCGAGCGAATACGTCTCGGCCGGGCCGTTGCTTTTTCAGCTATCAGCTGTCAACCTTCAGTCAGGCGAGCCGTTTGGACAGACAGACCAGCAAGGCCCCCCTTGCGTACAAGGCCCCCGCCCCAGACGTCCATCTCAGTATCCGCCCCAAATTTCTGAGCCGTGAGCGAGTCCTAGTACAAGAACATCTCTGAGGTTCATGGTTGATGATCTCGCCTGAAGGATTAAAATATATAGCTGTCGCTCAGTTGTGTGGCGATATTTCTCCCTCGTTTTTTGTGGAGGTAGCTTCCGCTTGGCTCGACGGCGAGGTACATCTCTGCTTGAAGTTGTCATCGCTGTCCTTGCAGCAGCGCCGGCTTGCCTTGCAAACATCGCCAAGCCTGCGGTGCTTTTTCTGACCCCGCCCCCGTCGTCGAATCATCCTGGCCCGTCGATTCCTGCGGGCGGCCCGCACCATGGCTCATTGGATGCGCTGGTATCCGACGGTATTGAGTCCGTTCAGGAGGTCCTGGCTCAGCAATTGGCCGCAACCGTACGTGGCCAATGTCACCTCGTCCCGCTTGGCCGAGTGGCGACCGAGCCTGCTCTATGGCACAGCCGATGGCGCCACCGACGCCGGCTCCGCTGACGCGGTGACCGAACTGCCCGCCCCGCCGGACGCCGGTCTGCTTACGCTGACCGGCCTACTCACGCTCGCCGGCGCGCAACTCGGCCGCTCGGCTCGCAGAATGCAATTCGGCGGGCTGCCTGACTGGTACCACGCCGCCTGTCCCGGCCAGATCGGTCATCGCCTGGTGTTCGATCTGAACGACCACGCTCCAATTGAAAGACTGCCCGCCGTGGTCTTCGCTTGGCCGCCCGTAGCCCTGCAAACCACCAGTCAATACGGTCCGCACGACGCGACCGCGCCCCCTCTCCGACCGCAGTGTGTTCTTCGTCTCGCTGCTCCTGAGATAGTATCGAAACCTGTGTAAATTGAAAAAACGAGGGGCATCCTCCATAAGTGTTGTTGCGAAAAGCACTTTGAAAGGAGGA
>Ga0116169_1002443_pt1 | contig 13616 bp, 10 predicted proteins | sample AD_UKC130_MetaG_FD_89796 | JGI IMG/M metagenome (GOLD analysis project Ga0116169, IMG submission 89796) | Active sludge microbial communities of municipal wastewater-treating anaerobic digesters from Canada - AD_UKC130_MetaG | ecosystem: Engineered > Bioreactor > Anaerobic > Digestate | place...
GGGGAAGCAAGAACTATTCCTCAATTACCTTCTAAGGCTATTGTGCAACAGGGCTTGGGCAATATCAATATGAAATCATCAGCCGCCAAGAACGGCAGCTTGTCCACGCATGGGCAGAGTGGATATTATGATATGTTTAATTTGAAATGAAGTGCCAAGAAATTTCCAGTTTCTAACTGGAAATTCAATAGATATGCATTAACAAATACTATTATACGAGGGGGACGGGATATGTACCGAAAAGGCGACAATGCATGGTATGCTCTATTTGTGCTGCCACTTTCCCTGGTATTTGTGACTGTAGTCGTCATACCGTTTTTCATTGGGATAGGCTATTCATTTGTCAAGTGGGACGGGATGAAGCTCAACCCGATGACCTATGTCGGCTTTGACAATTACAGCAGGATATTTGCGGACAGCAGGTTCTGGACCTCAGCCCTGCACACGACCATATTCACACTGGCCTCGGTGCTGATCATAAATCTGCTCGGGCTTGCCTATGCCCTCATAGTCACCAGCAGGCTAAGGGTGCGTAATGCAGTCAGAGCGGTGCTCTTCATGCCATATATGATCGGCGGACTGATACTGGGTTATATCTGGCAGTTCATATTCTCAGACATGTTCAAAAACTTAGGCCAGCTCACAGGGTGGACCAGGGTGTTCTTCAACTGGCTGCTGGATCCGGATTATGCGCTCGTTGCGATGATAGTGGTCACGACCTGGCAGCTGGCAGGCTATATCATGATAATCTACATCAATGGCATCCAAAGCATACCGGATGATGTGGTTGAGGCAGCAAAGGTGGACGGGGCAAACTTCTGGCAGACGCTCTTCAGGGTCAGGCTGCCGCTTCTCATGCCCGCTTTTACGGTTTGTCTTTTCGTGACGCTGTCCAACTGCTTCAAGATGTTTGATGTCAATGTATCCTTAACGGGCGGTGGCCCCAACAATGCCACGGAATTGATGGCCATGAACATATACAGTGAGATCTTCCTGCTGAGCAACTATGGCTACGGGCAGGCCAAGGCCATCATATTCTTCATCGTCATCGCGTCGATAACGCTGATACAGGTATATCAAACCAAGAAGAGAGAGGTGGAGCTATGATGAAAAAAGCAGGAAGGCTGGCGATCCAGCTTCTGTTGATCGCATTCTGCCTCTTCTATCTGTTCCCGATATACATCGTTTTTGTCAACTCATTCAAAAACAGGCAGGAGCTATATGAAAATGCCCTGGCGTTCCCCGGGACCTTTTCACTGAGGTTCTACAGCGAAGCCATGGAAAAGATGAGATTCGCCAGGTCCTTTGGCAACTCACTGCTTGTGACCACGGTCTCAATAGCACTGATAATCGTGCTGGCTTCTATGACGGCCTGGATGCTGGCCAGGCGGGACAACAGGCTGAGCAGGTTTATCTTCATGACCTATGTGGCTACGATGATCATACCCTTCCAGACGATCATGATGCCGCTTTTCCAGGTCATGGGCTGGATCAGGGATACCCTGCATATACCCATGATCGATACCCACGGCGGACTCATCTACATGAATCTGGGCTTTGGGTCCAGCATGGCCGTATTCCTGTACCACGGCTTTATCAAGTCCGTGCCTGTATCGCTTGAGGAGGCTGCGACCATCGACGGCTGCAACAGGTTCCAGACCTTCTGGAAGATCGTATTCCCTATCCTAAAGCCTACAACGGTGACCATCATGATTTTGGATGTCATCTGGATATGGAACGACTACCTGCTTCCCTCCCTTACCCTGTCCAATATTGACAAGAAGACCATTCCCTTGTCCACGCAAACCTTCTTCGGAGTGTTTACGATCGAATGGAACCTGGCGATGGCAGGGCTGATGCTGACTATCATCCCGGTCATCATATTCTACATCGCAGCACAGAAATACATCGTAAAGGGTGTAGCAGCAGGCGCTATCAAGATGTGATCAGTTTTCATGGAGGCAGCTATGGGAAAAACAAAGCAAGTATATGAGATAAATGATTTGAAACTAAACGCAGAAGATCTGATGCTCTGTGAAACCATTTTTCATAATGCGAACGGCTATATAGGCGTGCGCTCCTGCTTTGAAGAGGGCTATCCGGATGGCTGTGACAGCATACGTGGTACCTATATAAACGGGTTTTATGACATAGCTGAAATGAAGCAGGCAGAAAGGCTGTGCGGGCTTATCGAGGAAAAGCAGACGATGCTGAACGTGGCCGATACACAGACTATCCTGCTTTACCTGGAAGACGAAAGGTTTTCCATGTTTGAGGGCACTGTCATCTCCTCAAGGCGCTGGCTTGACATGGAGCAGGGCATAACCGGGCGGTATGTCCACTGGCGGTCGCCCTCAGGCAGGGAGATCGAGCTTACGGTGAAGCGCATGGCCTCCTTATGCCAGTTGTCTCTGTTCACTATAGAATACAGGGTCAAAGCGCTTAACTTCAGCGGGAGGGTCAAGCTGGTGTCCAGGCATCTGGGCGAGGTCATGAACTACTCCAATGCCAATGACCCGCGGACTGCAAGGGAAAGTGTCAGGTATCTGTATCCTGAAAAAGCGGTCGTGAAGGACGGGGCTTCTTACCTGGTCTCCCGCACCTCCAGATCGGGGCTTGAGCAGTGCACCGGAGTTAAAAATATCCTGTCAAAGCCTTGCGGGTCAGAAGTCAGGCTAAACGGGCACAGCGCGGAAGAGGTCATGGAAGTGCCGGTAGGACCGGGTGAAGAGATAGTTCTGGTCAAGTACTCGGTATTTGCTGATTCCATAAGGGCTAAGGATTGTCTGGAGAGCGCCGTTGCCGAAATGGACAAGGCATTGGGTGTCCCCCTGGATGTCCACTATGAACATCAGAGGTCATATCTTGAGAACTATTGGGACAACTGCATGCTGGAGATAGACGGAGACGAAGAACTGAACATCGCCGTCAGGTACAACATGTATCAGCTGCTCCAGTCTGCCGGAAAGGATGAATACTGCAATATAGCTGCAAAGGGACTCTCCGGAGAGGGCTATGAAGGCCACTATTTCTGGGATACTGAAATGTATATTGAGCCCTTCTTCAACCTGACGAATCCTGAAATAACCAGAAGCCTCATAAGCTTTCGTTACAGGACCCTGGACAAGGCCAGGGAAAATGCCAGGCTCCTCGGCCATAAGAAGGGAGCCCTTTATCCCTGGCGCACTATCGCCGGGAGCGAATGCTCAGGATATTTCCCATCAGGCACTGCAGGCTACCACATAAACGGTGACATAGCTTCATCGATCATATTTTACTACCTGGCCACAGGAGATTTCGAGCTGATCGCTGAAATGGGGGCGGAGATAGTATTTGAGACCGCCAGGCTGTGGATAGATATGGGCTGCTATTCAGACGGCAGATTTATGATCAACGAGGTCACCGGGCCGGACGAATATACCTGTCTGGTGAACAACAACTACTATACGAATGTTTCAGCCCAGTTCAACCTGAAATGGGCCTCCAGGCTTTATCATATGCTCAAAGCTTCAGGCCGGCTTGGGGATATCGTGGATAAGATCGGCATCACCGAGGAGGAGATAAAGGAGTTTGAGCGGGCAGCAGACCATATGTACCTCCCCTATGATGAGAAGCTTAAGATCAACCCCCAGGATGACTCTTTCCTGCAAAAGAAGGTATGGGACTTAAGCGGCACTCCAAAGGACCACTTCCCCCTGCTGCTGCATTATCATCCCCTTACCCTGTACAGACATCAGGTCTGCAAGCAGGCCGATACCGTGCTGGCCCACTTTCTGTTTGAGGACGCCCAGGACATGGAGACTATACGCAACTCCTACTACTATTATGAGAAGATAACGACCCATGATTCCTCGCTCTCAACAGCGATCTTTAGCATAATGGCATCCAAGCTGGGCGACGTGGACAGAGCTTATCACTACTTCGGCAATTCGGCCAAGCTTGACCTGTTCAACACTCACAAGAATACTAAGGATGGCATACACACGGCCAACATGGGCGGCAACTACATGGCTATCGTCTATGGCTTTGCCGGCCTTAGGATAAAGGAGGACGGATGCCACTTTGCGCCTCTTATCCCCAAACAATGGGAGGGTTACAGGTTCAAGATCCGGTACAGGGACAGCTCTCTGCTTGTTGAAGTAGGCAGGACGGAAACCAGATTCACTCTTGTCTCGGGCAGGCCGCAAAGGATATTTGTATACGGCAGGGAGTATGAGCTCAAATATACTCCCATTGCGGTGCCGATGCGCTGATATCCGTATCTGAGAAAGTCTGATTAGTGCAGCTTTATCGGCGTGATCTGTATACTTCAGTAAGGGAAGGGGTAAGGCGGACAATGAGGTATAAGGCTGTGATATTTGACCTGGACGGCGTCCTGTGCCATACGGACAAGTACCATTACATGGCATGGAAGCAGATAACTGACAAGCTGGGCGTTTACTTCGATGAGCTGATCAACAACCGCCTAAGAGGCGTCAGCCGTATGGACAGCCTGGATATCATACTTGAGAACTATGCCGGTCCACCGCTTTCGGATGAGGAAAAGGCGATACTGGCAGCTGAGAAGAACGAGGCCTATAGAAGCTTCTTGATGCAAATGTCTCCAAAGGACCTTGGGCCAAATGCGATATGCACCCTCGACAGGCTCAGAAAAGGAGGGCTCAGACTGGCCATAGGCTCTTCCAGCAAAAACGCCCCTTTGATATTGGACAGGCTTGGCCTAAGAGAGTGCTTTGACGCTGTTTCGGACGGAAACAACATACAATACTCCAAGCCGCACCCGCAGGTTTTCCTGATGGCTGCCGAATACCTGGGCCTAAAGCCCCGGGAATGCCTTGTGGTGGAGGATGCGAAAGCAGGCATAAGGGCTGCCGCTGCCGCAGGCATGGACAGCGCAGCTATGGGCGATGCCGCGGGCTTTGAACTCGCAACCTACAGCATAAAGGATATCGAAGAGCTGCCAGGACTGGTTGGGGTCTGACAGGGCGAAGGACAGAAGGTCGAATTAATCGATAAGAAGCGGAATGACTCTGATTTCATAACATGATACTGAGTAACAGAATATAATGTTACTCTTAGTGATATAGTAGATGCCAGCCGGGGCTATGAGCTGCTCTGGTTGGCATTGTATTATGCCTTTTTGCGTTTAGAAACAATCTGCCATCTTATACAGGAATCTCTCAATGATCTCTTTTATGCAATCATATCTGCATGTCCTATCACCGGTTGCTTCATTCATGTACAGTGACCGGTTAAGCTCAATCATTATGGAGCTTACCCGCTTGTCTTTGTTGTAGTATTCAAGGGGCACAATTGAGCCGGAAAAAGGCCGGTTGCACTCGACTTTAAGGCTAAAGCCGGTGAAGAAGTCAAAGACGGCCATTCGGAGTTTGCTGCATAGATGGAATTCATCAAAGCCTATACATATATCCGGGCGTGGAATGGTTTTATCCGGTTCATGGGGCAGCGGACTGGAAGCAAAGGAATTGGCATCGATTATCAGGCAAAAGCCCTTTAGACAAGCGGATAACAAAGATGGGCTTCAGGAAGTACGCATAAGGTATTGAAACGCTTTCACGATACCTTGATAAAGATGTATGGGATGAAGAAGCAATCAAAGAAAGAGCTGATTACCTGGCGAAAAAAGCACTTGAGATGTGGAAGGCCTAGTATTTCATAGCATAACAAAGGCAACCCCAGGTAGTATTTCTATCCTAGAGGTTGCCTTATTATTTATACGCTCTGAACTTGGCAGCTACTGTTTATACAAAGAACTTCAACGACATCACAGCCGCCATCAGGTATGTCCCCAGGGTCGGGAGCTGGCTGCGTTCCCGTGTGAAGGCAAACTGTACCAGGGAGATCAGGACGTGGGTCAGTACTCCCAGGGCTACGCCCAGCACAAAGTCGCCGGTGAAGGCTGTAGCCAGCAGCATGAGGGCCAAGGGAGTCCATTCGATGGGCGAGAAGTCGACGCTTTTCAGCACTTCAAGCATTGATGCCCCGATAACGAACAGAACTGGTGCAGTAGCTGCGTTGGGGATGATCATAAACAGGGGTGCAAAGAACATCGAGAGGAAGAACATGCATGCGGTAGCGACGGATGTCAGGCCTGTGCGCCCGCCTGCTTCAATGCCGGCGGCTGATTCGACATAGGTCTGTATGTTTGTGATGCCGAATATGCCTCCGACAGAGGTCCCGATAGCATCGGTCAGGAACACGCGGCTGATGCCAGGGAGATTGCCATTCTCATCGAGCAAGCCTGCCTTGCCTGCCAGACCCAGGGAAGTACCCATGGTAGAGAAGAAATCGCCAAACAGGAAGAAGACCAGGAGCGGGAGGTTTGCCAGGGTGAACACACCCACTACATCTGCTTTGAAGGCAACGTCACCAATGGAGCTGAGATTGAAGCTTATCAGGGATGCAGGCAGCTTGACCACGCCCATGAGGCAGCCGATGGCAGTGGTCAGGAGGATGGATATGAGCATGGCGCCCCGGATCTCGTACTTTTTGCCCTTGATTTCAAACCTGACGAACTTAAGTACCAGGGTGATGACCAGGCCTATGATCGCAAGCTGTATGCTGGGATCACTCAAGTCGCCGAGTCCGGAAAAGTCCTTCTTCACATAGCCGCCATTTACGATCGCCAGCCTGGCCAGGAAAATGCCTACTGCCGCGCCTATGCCTATTTTGAGGTTCTTGGGCATTACTCGGACCATGTCCTCACGAACCTTGAAAAGGGTCAGGAGGGCAAGTATTGCGCCTGTAATGACGAACATGCCGACACCGACCTGCCAGGTGGCTTGTCCGGTAGCAACCAGCGAATATGCCATGATCGCGTTTGAACCCATGCCGGGGGCAAGGGCAAAGGGCATCCTGGCATACAGGGCGGACATAAGGGTGAATACGCCTGACATAAGGGCTGTGGCAAGCATGACGCCCTGGGGGTTCATGCCTGCATCCTTCATCATGGAAGACTGGACGACGAGGATATATGCCATAGTGGCAAAGGTGGTGATACCGGCCAGGATCTCAGTTCTGACATTGGTACCTCTCTTTTTGAGCTCAAAGTATTTTTCCAACATTTTTATGCACCTCACATTTTATATTTACTGATCGATAAATACAGGCAAAAATGTCTGGGTCGGACCGTCCACTATTCCCCTGTCGGAAATGAGTGTGCCGGGCAGGACGACAAGGGCCAGGGACAAAAGCTTGTTGAAGGTATTCAGGCCGCCGCACAGGCTGCTGATCGCAGCCAGGGCGCGTTCGACCTCCGCAGCCACCTGCTCAACGGGCAGGGCAGACATGAGGCCTGCGACCGGCAGCTCGGCCGTTGCCAATACCTCCCCCTTTGATACCGCGGTGATCCCGCCGCCGCAGCGCTTAAGTTCTTCGGCAGCCGCAAACGCATCCCTGGGATCCCTATAGACCACACAGAAATTATGGGAATCATGTGATATGGTGGAGGCGACAGCGCCTTCTGTCAGGCCGAAGTTCCTTATGACGGTGATAGTCATGTCTGAGCTCCCGTGCCGGTTACAAACGGCTGCATACGCAAGGGCAGGGTCACCGCTGATATCGACCTTGCCGTCTGTTACGGGCAGGTCTTCTGCTACGGCCTTGTTGAAGGGCCCGCCGTTGTATTTGCTTATGATCACATTTGTTTTTATGCTGCTGACATCAGACTTGGGTGAGTAGAGCACAAAGTCGTCCGGAGATTTGATGTAGTCCATTTTGACTGTATTGGGAAATGAGAGCTTGGTGCGTTTCTGATCTTCTTTATAGACATATTTGCCGTTTTCGGCCACGAGGTGTCCGTTTACAAACACTGCCAGGGGCCTTTCGCCGTCCAGAGCGGATACAAGCTGCATATCTGCGACATATCCCGGTGCTATGGCGCCAAGGTCGGTAAAGCCATACTCGCGGGCAGCGTTGAGCGTTGCAAACCGGATGGCATCCACGGGGTCAATGCCCAGCCGGATGGCCTTTCTGACAACGCGGTTCAGGTGGCCGGTCTCGAGGATATCCTTTGCGTGGACATCATCAGTGCAGAGGGATACAAAATCCTTGTAGCGCATTCCTTCGAGACTTTTGAGGGAATCCTCGAGAAAATCAGACAGTGAGCTGGATTTGAGATTGAGATGCATGCCTGAACGGATCTTCTGCCGACATTCCTCCGGCATGCGGCATTCATGGTCGCTGATGGGGCCTGCGACTATGTATGCCTGCAGCTCCTTTCCGACCTGTGAAGGTGCATGGCCCTGCAAAAACACATCGCGCTTGAGGCCTTCTGCGACTATGCTGTGCATGCGCTCCTCATCATTGATCACATTGACATAGTCCATTATTTCGGCTATGCCGATGACACCGGGGGTGTCGAGCAGGGCCGCGATCTCCTCCGCGCCGAAGCTTGCTCCTGCGCCTTCCAGGGCAGGTACGGAGGGTACGCATGAAGGGGCCAGGATATACTGGCGAAGGGGGGTGTGCCTGGAATTCTCCAACATGAATTTGACGCCTTCGATACCCATGACGTTTGCGATTTCATGGGGATCCGTTATCACTGTGGTAGTACCCCAGGGAAGGACTGCCCTGGCAAACTCCTCAGGGATCATCATGGTACTTTCCACATGGATATGGGTGTCGATCAACCCCGGGATCAGGAAGGCGCCTTTTCCATCGTAGACTGTCCTGCTGGGGAGGGCGGTTCTTTCACCGTCTGTCCGCACCCTGACTATTATCCCGTCCAGGACATCCACAGCAGCGGGGTAGATCTCGCCGGTAATGACATTGACCAGTTGAACGTTTTCAACCGTCAGGTCGCATGGTATCTTCTGCATGGCAGCTGACACCAACCGGCTTCTGTTTACGGTTTGTCGTGCTTTCATTTGGTTACCTCCTTGCATAGTAGGTAATCCCAAATGAGGTGAAACAAAAAAACAGGCTCACCTATTGTGTCCTGTTTCATATTGCTGAAAAATGGAATAGCCAACCAAGCAGTAGACACATATGTCTACCGCCTTCCAAATCCAGCAATAGTACTAGAACACCATAGCGTAGGCAATTTACGGTTGCCACGTAGAGACGACCACACCTCATTTGTGGACTTATATGGTATCTAATAAAAATATTGAATTGATGGACTGATTATAGCATCGTTCATATAACGAATTCAATATGAAGTAGAAAAAATAAAATGTTTGTAGAAACAGCTCGAAATTTATATAAATTTTAATACAAATGACACATTTTATACTTAATAACAAAATCAGTTTCTGCTATGGTAAAATAAATAGGGGATATATACTTGTCTTCCATCAAGACCTTTAGGTTGGGAGTGAAGTATATGGTCAAGGTAGTGATAGCTGATGATGAACATCGGATCTGCCAGCTTATCATCAACCTTATCAACTGGGATCAGCTCGGGATGCAAGTAGTAGGCGTTGCCAGTAACGGCATTGACACGTTGAGACTGATCGAAAAGGAAAATCCCGATATCGTCATCACAGACATCAGGATGCCTGGCTATAACGGGCTTGAGATGATCGAAAAGGCAAAGGAAATGAACGATGATCTGGAATTCATCATCATCAGCGGGTATGGTGAGTTCGCCTATGCGCAAAAGGCGATAGAGTACGGGGTAAAGGACTATTTGCTTAAACCGATCAACAGGGACGAATTGCTGAAGGCGCTGCAGCATGCCGGCGCTTCAATAGAAAACAGAAGAAAGAATCATATTTTGGAGCACAAGTACCAGGCCATCATTGAAAATGACGTAGAGAAGGTAAGAGAGTCTTTTTTAAACAGCTTGATCCTGTCTGAATCCGACGGCTATAAAAAGTATACCCTGCAGGAGATAAACGAAAAATACTACTTCCATTTTCACGAGGGCGTGTTTCGGATCGTCGCCATAAAGGTGGATTCTTTGAGGAAGCTGGCCGATAACGATCCTTTGGATACTTTCGTCAGGATCATGAAAGAGGTCAGGCAGGCCATAACTGATCTTACATATGATCTGGAGTTTTTCAAAGTTGAAAGCAACCTGTACATGATCATAAACTATAGCCCGGGAGAGAAAGACAGGATCGAAGGAGCATTTCTTGACATCCTGCAGCAGATCAACAGGAAGCTGCATGCAAGCGGCCTTTTGATGACGATCGGATATGGGCAGGATGTGACGCAGCTCAAGGATATTTCAGAATCCTATGAAACCGCCAGGTTGTCAATAGACAACAGGATATTTGAAGGGATCGGCAAGGTGATAGCTTTCTCAGGCAAGCCGGTCACAAGGTACCTGATGGAGGATGAGTACTATGATTTTACAAGAAAGCTCATAAAGGCAGTTGAGTTGATAAATATCAATGAAATCAAAAAGGTCATCAGTTCCTTTCAGGAATGTATACTTGGCAGAAGCATAACCGGATCGGAGCTGAAAAGACTGGCCAATGAAATAGGAAACATATATTATGTGACCATGAAACGGAATCAGATAAAGATCCCAAATCACTTTGAGGAGCAAAAAAGACTGGAGAACACGATAGACAATTGCTACTCTGTCAATCAACTGTTCCAAGAACTCATAAATCATATTGCATTATCCTTATCCAGGCTGTCGGACGCCAAATCAAAGAAGAATTTAAGCCAAATCAGCCAGGCCAAAAAATACATCGAAGAGAATTATATGAAAAATATCGCATTGGAGGACCTGGGCTCTCACCTGGGTTATAATGCTTCCTACTTCAGCAGCATTTTCAAGAAGGAAACAGGCATTTCATTCATAGAATACCTTTCAAGGGTAAGGATCGAGAAGGCTAAGGAGCTGCTAAAGGAGCCGGGCCTTAGGATCCAGGACATATGCCTGATGGTGGGCTATAACGATGTAAAGTATTTCACCAGGCTGTTTTACAAGTATACCGGGCTGAAGCCAAATGAATACAGAAAGCTGTTTGCCTGAGGAGGTTCGACATGAAGGACAAAAAGCCATTGTATATTGCTGATCGGATCCTCATTAGCTTTATTGTCACAGCCCTGCTGCATACGATCATCCTCATATACCTGTTTTTCACGGCTGTGACCTTTGGTACCCGGCTTTTTCTGATCGTCTATATCATAGCAGTCACAGCCGTTTTCTACCTTTCTTATGAATGGATATACAAGCCCTACCAGGAAAGCAACAAAGTTCTCAGGCTGTTTTCCGATGGCTTCATTTTAAAGGGCATTTTCGACCTGAAGGTCCATTTCAACCATGAACTATCCCTTGCCTTCCAGAAATTCAAGGAGATAATCGATACGAAGGAGCTGATAGAGGGTTCAAAAAAGCATGCCGAATATTTGGCTCTGCAAAATCAAATCAACCCGCATTTTCTTTATAACACCCTGGAAGGGATCCGGAGCGATGCCATAATTGCCGGGCTGGACAGCATAGCCAACATGACTGAGGCGCTAGAAACCTTTTTGAGATATACGATCTCTGATATGGACAAGCTGGCCACCCTGGGAGAAGAGATAATCCATGTGGAGAACTATTGCAGGATACAGAGATATCGGTTTGGCGAAAAAATAAACTTCAGGATCGAATGTCACGATGACATCTATGAAGAGATCATGCAAGCCAGGATCCCGAAGCTCACCCTGCAGCCCATCGTTGAAAATGCCATTTTTCATGGGATCGAGCTGAAAATAGGGAACGGCACTGTTACGGTGAAGGTGGTTGCGACCCGTACAAGGCTCTTGATCACTGTGTCGGATGACGGCGTCGGCATGGAAGAGGAACAGGTGCAGCTACTCAATGAAAAGTTAAGAGGGGCCTCGCTCACCTATATAAAAGAGGATAAAAAGAAAGGCGGCATAGCCCTGCTCAATGTGAACAACCGTATCAAGCTTCTTTTCGGAGACGAGTATGGCATCTACATATACAGCAAGCCTGGCATAGGTACAGATGTAGAGATCACTCTGCCCATTATTCGCTGAGGTAGATGACGATGAGGGAAGAAATATTGAGGATCGACAATGTTACTCAGGAGATAAACGGGATCACCTATCTTGATAACATCAATGTCAATATATTCAAAGGAGAGATCCTCGGTCTGATCCCCCTGGACAATCATGGTATGAATCAACTGATAGGCCTGATACTTTAAAATGTATCCATCACCTTTGGCAGGGTATATTTCGACGAGCAGCTTGTCAATTACTATGAGCACAGCAATATGACCAACAACAGGGTCGCTCTCCTTGATAAGAATACCAATCTTGTACAGGATCTGAAGGTGATGGACAATATCTTTGTCCTGAATCATAATTACAATGCATTTATCGTCAATAAACGGGAGCTTAGGCGCAAGACCGATGAACTGCTGAAGCAGTTGGATCTGCAGATCGAAGCCGATCAATTCGTTTCCGAGCTGACGGTTTATGAAAAGACAGTCGTAGAGCTCATCAGGGCCGTTATAAACGGAGCTCAGCTGATCATACTGAATGAGTTGTCAGATTTTCTAAGTACAGAAGAACTGGCGCATTTTCATTGCTTGCTAAGATTTTATATCAGGCAGGGCATATCCTTTTTGTATATAACCAATCATCATGAAGAGGCATTCATGATATGCAACAGACTGGCGCTTTTTGACCGGGGCAAGATCATCAGGATCATCGGTGAAAAGGATTTTTCATCCAGGACCCTGGCCCCCTATATCATATCCCTTGATCACCACCAGGCCTCATATGATCAAATCAAGCAGCCGGGGGTGTTCAAATGCCAGAACCTTTATACGGAGAACCTCAAGGGCATCAGCTTTTCTGCAAGGAAAGGACAATGTATCACCATTTTAGGCATGAACAACAGTGAGATAAAGGACATCGAGAGGATCCTTCTGGGACGGCTCAAGCCCATAAGCGGAGAGTTTTTGCTGGATGGCAGGGAGCTAGACCTGTCCAGCCAATCCGGCATGCTGCTCGATGAAGTGGCATATATCCCGGAAAACCCTGTGCAGGAGACATTGTTTTATGATGCCACCTACCTGGAGAATCTGACCTTTCTCATTGACAGGAGGCTCAATAAAAGCATCATAAGCAAGAAAATCATAGAAAACATAAGGGAGGAGTTCAGGCCGCTCGTAGGAGAGGCAATAGATGCAAAGGAGCTTTGGGGGCTTGACATGACATCCCTGTACAACCTGGCATACCTGAGGATACTCATCTTCAGGCCAAAGGTCGTTTTCATCATGCAGCCTTTCTCACAGGCGGACATGTACCTGAGGAACAGGATCACAGAGCTAATCCATATACTCAAGCAAAAAGAGATCGCAGTCGTTATCCTTGCGGTTGGTTCATACGATATCCTGACGGTCGCAGACAAGCTTTATACCATAAAAAACGGGCGCCTGCTAACTTTCAATAATTGTCCCCCTTTTTCAAAATAACCTCCACCATATGTAAAATCCAGTTGTGCTAAACTCTGTACACGGGATACTTTATAGTTTCCCGATTAAATGTACAAAGTCCAGCGGTTAAGTGTCAAGACCCAAATTGGAAATGAACCTTGAAAAATTCATATGATATTGCCTGGAAAACACAAAAAATGAGCATGACAAACTAAACCTGCCCCAAATAGCTGGAAA
>Ga0116169_1002444_pt1 | contig 13614 bp, 10 predicted proteins | sample AD_UKC130_MetaG_FD_89796 | JGI IMG/M metagenome (GOLD analysis project Ga0116169, IMG submission 89796) | Active sludge microbial communities of municipal wastewater-treating anaerobic digesters from Canada - AD_UKC130_MetaG | ecosystem: Engineered > Bioreactor > Anaerobic > Digestate | place...
GTAAACTCCATATAGGCCACACCATCCTCAAAAGTGGTCAGACGCACCGGCACTTCGCCGCGAATCGCGCCGATGAACTCTTCTTCCACACGCCACCGCCCCTCCTCTTCGGGGGCGATAGGAATCTCGGCGAGCTCCTGGTCGCCGCGGCGGCCGCCCAGGAGGCGGTCGTTGTCGCCGTCGAACACCAGGGTGCCCTCGGTGCCATAGAGCGCGATGCCGGAGCCGCCGCCCAGGCCGAGAACGGAGCTAAACTGGTAGGTAGCCTGAGCACCGCACTCCAGGTCGGCGATGATGTCGATGTGGTCGGGCACGCAGACCACCCGGCGCAGGCCGGTCTCCGGATCGGTGCGCTCCGGCACGAAGACGCGGCGCCGGGCTAGGACGCGCGAAGCATTCCCCACCCAGCGCATCAGGATCTCGTGCCAAATCCCCATCGTGAGCGCGTTCAGCCCGCTGAGGCGGATATCCTGACGCCAGTGCAGCGGGGCTTCCGGATCGACAAACGCGCCAGTCACGCCCCGGACGTTCGCGACGAGCAACTCGCCCAGGTAGCCCTCGTCCAAAAGCCGGCGCACCGTCGGATCCACGCGCAGGCTCATCGGCGCGGGCACCACCTGCGCCACGAGGTCCGGATGGGCGCGCGACGCCTCCAGCATGCGGTGCGCCTCCGCGGCGTTCATCGCCATGCGCGCCTCGCATAGGACGTGCTTCCCCGCCTCCAGCGCCGCCACGGTCACCGCGCAGTGAAGATAGGGCCAGGTGCCGATGACGACCGCATCCACCTCCGGCGAGCTGACGAGCTCTTCCCAACGCTCGAAGGTGAGAGGAATCCCGAACTCCTGGGCAACCCGCCGGGTCGATTCCGGCCGGCGGTTGCACACGGCCATCAGGCGCACTCCCGAGATGCGCTGCAGCAGGGGAATATGCCGGGCGCGCGTGTTCGCTCCCGCGCCCACGATGCCGATGCGGATCGTGTCATCGCTCATCTTCCACTCCCTCCCGCAGTGTTCCGATGGAAGCAGCGACGCGTAGACCAGCGCGGCGAGGAGGATGGGCCCGCGCTCCTCCGCGACCTGCCCCTCTCCCGGTTCTCTATGAGCACACCGTGCCTCAGATCAGCAGCGTCATTCCTTCCTCGGCCAGATCGGTATCACTGAACACCTCGCGCGCCTCCTGGAGGAGCGTCGGGCCATCCTCCTCGCGATAGTGGGTGAGCAGGAGCCGGCCGACTCCGGCATCACGCGCGATGGCGGCCGCCTCGCGCGCGGGCGTGTGCGCCCCGTCATGGATCAGCACCGCGGCCCCCCGCGCGAACTCCGCGAGCGGCGGATGTGGGTGCGTATCGCCTGAAAAGACGACGCTCTTCCCCGCCGCGTTCGTGAAGCGATAGGCGAGCGTCGGCTCGTGCCGGTTGTGCCCGGAGACATGCCGCGCGCCGAACGTCTCCACCGTCAGGTCATCCAGCGTGAAGCGTTCCCCCGGCGAGAGTGGCAACAGCGTGAGGTTCGGCGTGATCTCCGGGAAGCGCTCGACCTGGAGAAACTCCAGTGCCGCGCCGACCACCGACTCCAGGTACTCTCTCGGGCCGGCAATCTGCAGGGGCGGGCGCTCCCCGCGCCCGCGCAGGCCGTGATGGAAGAGGAGCGCAGGCAGGCCGAGATAGTGGTCCTGGTGCAGGTGCGTCAGCAGGATGCTCTCCAGCGCCAGCGGGTCGAAGCCATACGGGCGCATCGCCTGGGCGCTGCACCACCCGGTATCCACCAGGTGCTTGCCGTCGATCAGCGAGCAGGCGGTCTCGCGCTCTTGATCGGGAATGCAAGTCGACTGGCCGATGATCGTGATCTTCATCTCAGCGCGGTCCCTCTTCCGCCGGCCGCCACTCGGCCATGCTTTCGAGAACGCGAAAGCGCGTTGGGGTCTCACGATCGATGTAGACCTGGCGCACGCGCTCGTAGGCCGGGGGCATTGCGCCCACGAAGGTCACCGGGCGCGGGTGCATCAGCGCCAGATTCTCCGGAAGGTCACCGACGCTCAGGATGTTGAGGAACTCGGGCGCCTTCGGATCCTCGTGCGTCTCGGGCGGGGCTTCGAGGATCACTTCGCTCACTTCCGGGTCGAGGAGCGCCGCGTAGAGGGCCAGGACCGCGGTCCATCCCTTGCCGTAGAGCGCGATGGAGTGAACCTGGGCTTCCCGGCGCAGCGCCGCCAAGCCGCAGAGGAGATCATACGTCTGGCGCTCTGGGAGGGTACACCCGATGAGGGGATAGGAGCGGCGCACCGTCCACAGGAGGCCCTCCCCCAGCGAGGTTCCGCCCGTGCCGCGCACCTCGACCGCGCCCCAGGCCATATCGGCGGGCAGAGGAGGCCGACAGGAATGCCCGGCCATGAAAGGAGAGCGAGCAGCCGCGTCGAGGGCGAAGACCACCATCGCGCTCCCTTCCCTGCCGTCCGTTGAAACCGCGGCGCGTGCCTGCAGCGTCAGGCCATCCGCCGTGTCGAAGACGTAGGTCCGCAAGGCATGAGTGCCCAGCGAGCCATCGGCGCGCACGTCGCGCACCACCGGCTCCACTCGATCCGGGATCTGCCGGAAGGAGACCTCGCGCAATCGGACCAGCGGCGAGACGCCCGGGTCGGTGGATGGGGAGGCGGCGGCCGGCGCGCGTGACGAACCGGAATCTCCCCCCGCAACCGTCTGGCTTCGCGGCTCTGCCTTCCGCGCTCTCGCGCCCCCCAGGAGGGTGTCTATCACCCGCATGCGGTCGTCCGCCGGGATGCGCCCCCCGAAAACGAGGAGGTTCTCCTCCGGCTCCACAAAGTCGGTGACGTCATCCTCGACGGGCGCTGTGTCGCCCTTCAGGTAGCGGTTGAACCACTCGAAGATCGCCTTGCGCAGTTTCGGGGTGTAGCCATGCGGCGAGAGATCCTCCACGAGCTCAACCTTCTCCGGAACCCCGAGCGCCTGGTAGAGGTGGCGAATGCGGTGGAGCACATCGCGGAAGGCGTACGGCCGCCAGAGCACATCCTCGGTCCCCGAGGCAACTAGGAGGGCGCGCGGCGCGATCAGCGCGCCCAGGTCGGGCGTGCACCAGCCGTAGGTGTTGATCCAGAACGCGCAATCGCAGTGGCCATCCACGGCGCGGTCGCTCACCAGATGCTCGATACTTCCCGTCTGGCACACCGGAACCACCACGCGGACGCGCTCGTCGGCGGCGCCCAGGAACCACGACATCGCACCGCCGCCACTCAGGCCGGTCACGCCCATGCGCTCTGGATCCACATCCGGACGGCTGGCGAGGTAGTCCAGGGCGCGCATAGCATTCCACACCTCGGTGCCCGCGGGTGCGTAGCCCCGGCTATACCAGTCCCAGCGCCCGCAATGATAGGTGCCGTGGTGCATCCCCTGCGACTCGCCGAGCTGGATTGGGTCGAGCACGAGGGCAACATAGCCATGCTGACCAAACCACCGGGGGTTGGCCTGGTAGGTGGGGTTCACCTTCCCCTTCGTGTGCCCGCACAGGTAGAGTACGGCGGGCAGCCGCCCCTGAACATGCGCCGGCCGATAGAGATTGCCCACCACGTAGGCGCCAGGCAGACACTGAAAGTGGAGCTTCTCCACCACATAGTCCCCCCGCTCCAGAACGCCGGTCACTTCCGCGTTGAGTGGCGTTCGCTCTGGCAGGGGAAAAAGCCCCAGCATCTCCAGCCACTGCTGGCGGCGCGCGGCCAGGGATGCCGACCATGCTTCCGGCGAGGGGAGAGACGCAAGCGACGCCTGCGAAATCGCGCGCGCCCTCCGCGCGAGAGATGAGAGCACCATGTTGAGGGACTCCTTCCCATTACTCCCAGGGTGAGTTCGTCCCTCGCGGGCCAACTCCTGCCGGCCACCGCGCTCCAGGAGCCCGGAGGCTACCCGGGCGGTTCGTCGCGCTCGTCACGAGGGGGTATCTCCTGTGAGGAGGCTGAGGGGAGCAGGATGAGGAAGCTGCTCCCCTTGCCGGGCTGGCTCTCAACGCGGATGGTGCCTCTGTGGCCGCGCACGATCCCCAGAACGGCAGCCAGGCCCAGGCCACGGCTCGCGAACTTCGTGGTAAAGAACGGCTCGAAGATCCGCGTCTGCATCGCCGCATCCATGCCGCATCCGTCGTCGGTCACTCTGAGGAAGGCATAGCGGCCTTCTGGAAGCCGGTCGCCGGGGAAGGTCTCTGAGAGCAGGCTCCTATCCACCTGCATGGCGCCAGTGCTCACGAGGATGGTGCCCCCGGTCTCCTGCAGTGCCTCTGAGGCGTTCGTGACCAGGTTGAAAAGGATCTGGCGCATCTGGCCCTCATCAGCCCGGATCTCGGGCGCCTCCGGATCGAGCTCATAGCGGATATTCACCTCCGGGCCGAGGACCGCTTCGAGCAGGGGCGCCATCTCGCGAGCCAGGCGCGTGAGATGGACGTGGCTGATGACAAAGTGGCCTTTGCCGGAGTAGGCCAGCATCTGGCGGGTGATCTCCGCCGCCTGTTGGGCGGCCTTCTCCAGCTGCTGAAGGTGCTCGCGCGCCGGTGAATCCTCCGGGAGGTACATCAGCGCCAGGTTGGAGTTGCCGAGGATGCCCACGAGCAGGTTGTTGAAGGTGTGCGCCACTCCCGCCGCCAGAACCCCCAGGCTCTCCAGGCGCTGCGCTTGCTGCACCCGCGCATCCAGGCGCCGGCGCTCCCCCTGAGCCCGGCGGATCTCGGTGATGTCGCGGAGTACGACCAGCCGCCCGCGCAGGTGCCCGCGACGGTCCAGGAGCGGGGAGACCAGCGTGTCGCACCGCCTCTCTTTCGGCGCCTCACCCACTCGCACCTCCAGGCGTTTCTCCTCCGCGCTCTCCAGGCACCCGAGCAGCTCATGGCAGGCACCCAGCATCTCCTCGGCCTTCCGCCCGATCGCCCCATCCTCGGCATCCAGGAGGGAGCGCGCCGCCGGGTTCAGGTCCACGACGTAGTTCGAGGTATCCAGGACCACGACCCCATCGCACATGTTCTCCAGGACCGCGTCGCGGGCGATGGGGACAATGTCCATCAGTCGGTAGCGAGAGAGCGCCCACGTCCACACCAGCCCCGAGCATCCAAACGCGATCGGCGTCGGGTCCATCTTGGGGAGGGGGCTCAACTCCATCACATAGAGGAAGTTGGCAAACCAGGGAAAGAAGATGGCGCAGCCCATCGCCACCGATTGGCCACGGTAGAGATGAAACTCCCCCGCAAGGGCTCGCCCGAGAAGAAGCGTGCTCAAAAACAGCAGCGTGTACGTGTAGGCAACCCACAGCCAAAACCAGGGCCCGTACCTTTTCCCGACGGTGGAAAACGGCCCGGAGGTATCCAGGAAGACACCCTGGCGCATCAGCCCGTGCCAGTCGTTCGTCCACACCAGGATGAGGGTCACGGCGGGCACCACCAAGAGGCCCACCCAACGCCGCGGGGTGAACCAGTTCTCTTGACCCGAGTAGTAGACCGCGAAAGCCCACCAGGCGGTCGGAATAGTGACAATCCCGATGTACTCGATGTTCGCCCAGAGGAGCTTCGCGCCGAGCTCGACACTCGCAATCTCCAGGGTATTTCCGGCACACCATCCGATGACGGCGACCATCGTCACCACAAGCGCGACGGCGCCGGGCCTCTGCCGGCGCCGCCACGCCACATGGACCATGGGTACCAGTAGCAGCCCTGTGAAGACATAGGGAAAGACGTAGGGTGTGTACTGCAGGTGCACTACTTGAACTCCGGCACCTCCACCGGAACGCCGCCGCGCTCGCGGGAGATCTCCGACATCAGGCCGGGCGCAGTCATGTTCAGGGCATCAACCACGTCGATAGGTGGGCGCGTGTCATCCAGGATGCAGCGCGCAAAATCCTCCAGCATCAGAGACGCGCCCCCGTCGTAATGGTCGTTGATTGCGTCCGCCGGCATCTTCTTCCACCCCTCTGATAGATACTGGTCGTACTCCCAGAGGTTCTGCCAGGTTCCCGGCGGCGTCTGCCCCTCCACGTGGATCCGGTGAGGTTCCTCAGGGGTGCGTGGCGCCTCATAACACGCTTTCGTCCCTTGCAGCCCGTAATACTCGTAGTTGTTCGGCCGCCGGGAGAAGAAATCGAGGCGAATCCGGATCAGCTTGCCGCTCTCCGTCTCGCACAGGACCACGCACGTGTCATCCGCCTTCGCCCACGAGACGTGGTGCTGCCCCGAGCCCAGGCAGACAACCTGGCGCACCCGCTCGCCAAACGCCTGGTAGAGCGGGCCCAGGTCATGGGTGATGTACTGGTGCCCCTTGCGCATCGCCAGCTCCGACGTGCGCCAGTTGGCCACCGTGTCGGGATGCGGCAGGCGCGACGCGAAATCCTGAAGCTGGTCCGACTCGCCATAGTAAAGCTCGCCGAAGAGGCCGGCGCGGACCATGTTGAGCACGATGCTCCAAGGCCGCATGTAGCAGTAGTTCTCCGCCAGCATGTATTTCAGCCCGGAATCGCGAACCGCCTCGAACAGCTCCCAGCACTCTTCGATGCTCGTCGCCGCCGTCACTTCCGAGAGCACGTGCTTGCCCGCGCGCAGCGCCTGCACCGCGTGCTTCACGTGCAGCGGCATCGGTGACGCCACCAGCACCGCATCCACGTCCGAATCGAGCATTGCCTCGTAGGAGGTGTAGGTCGCCTGCACGCCCATCGTGGCAGAGGCCTTTGCCAGGCGCTCTTCACTCATGTCGCACAGCGCCGCGAGCTCCACGCTTGGAGCCAGCCGCGCCGACCTCGCCAACCCCGCGCCCCGGCCCACGCCCAGCACGCCGATACGCACCTTCTTCATCTCAGATCACCCTCCAGGACCGCTATCATGCGCCCAGACCCGCGCGTTGAACCGCGTTGCGTCCGGCACGCTTGCGTTCTCCCTCCGGGGTTCGCCCGCCGGCTTCCCCATTCCTTCGCGCCTGCTCGCCAGGCGTCCGGCCCAGCGGATCCTTCCGGTATCGCAGGGGGATCTCATGCGGTTGCCTGCCCCCGGATCTTGTCGGCGCTGGCGCTGCCGGGTACGAAGACGCGCTCCTACGGCCGCCTTCCTAGCTTCAGGGCCAGCGCGCGCTCCAGCGGCTTCGCGCTGTGCACGCCAACTAGCAACGATGCATGCGCCACGTCCGCCTTGACCTCCCACACCTGCTTTTCAACCGCCTTCAGCATCTCCTCCGCCGGCAGATACTCCTCTTCCTCCCAGCGGCGCACCGGCAGGCGGGCCAAGATAACGCACTCGCCGTCTTTCCCAGAAAGCGATACCGTATCGCCCTCCAACGCCACCTTCAGGTCGAACAACTCGGCAAAGCGCACAGGCATCCATAGCTTGCCCTCGTCAACGCGCGGGCGCAGCATCAGCACCACAATGGGAATCGCTGGGAGCATCCCCCAGTCCTGATGGAGTACACACTGGTTCTCCTCCGCCACGAAGTAAGCCACGCCATAGGCAGGCTCGCCAACGACGCCCCCCTTGAGCGCATCCACCCACACCGTGACGCTGTTCGCGCGGTTGCGACCGAGGTAGCCCTTGAACGACACCGCCCACACCAGTGCCGGACCGTCTGCAAATATGGGCCTGGTCCACGCCAGTTCTACCTCGGGGCGGCCATACACACGCAGGAACTGTGTCGCTCCTATGGCCGTGTCAATAGCAGCCTTGCGTGAGACGTTCGGCTTGCGCCTCGCTTCCGGGGGTAAGGGCCGGTACTTGTACAAGAACACTGGCTACCCGACCCGTTGTGCGGTTTGCCTCGATGAGCAGGCTGCCCATACGGTTCAGCGCCCCGTTCTCGGGAATGCGCTCGATATATATGACCCACACATTCTTACCGCTGGAGTTGGCTCTAACCACCAGGTGCCGCTCTAGCACATCGGGATAGTGCTCTTGCGCGAAGCGCCGGATCTCTCGCTCCGTATCCGCCTCCGAGACCAGGACGGCCGGTCGCTGGTCGAGCTCCGCGCTACGGTCATAGTACCACTCGACCCGCCCAGTGCTCCGGTTCACCGCCACCGTACGGCCATCCGGCAGCTCATAGGAGAACGACGGGTCATCCCCGGGCCCCACCATACGCGGCTTCGGCAGCGCTATCGTTGGATCCCCAAGGAAAGCGCGCGCCACGCGAGCCGCCTCCTGCTCCATGATCCCCTCCGGCGGCATACCGGCCGCCGCACCCCAGCACAGCGCGAGCGCAAGACAAAGAGCTTCCATTCGTGGCTCTCCTTCCGCGGGCTGGATCTGCACATGAGCAGGCACGTTCGTCACTCCCACAGCCTGCAGCTACCCTTCACCACGAGGCTTTCGATGCCACCGTACCGCTTGGGATTGCCTTTCGGATCCATCGTCAACTCCTCCTTCGCCATATTGGCCGCTTAGCCAAGCTCCACGCCTTCCCGCGTGGCTCTGTCCCACATCCGCTTCGCCCACTCGGTTGCCGGACTGTTCGACACCGGTTTCTCAAACCCGATGGCGCACGGTCCCTTGGCGTGTATCACGTCAATCAGGCTCGGGCCAGAGCCGGCCGGCAGAGCCGTGAGGCAGGCGTTGTGGATGGATGCCCGTGCCCCGCTTAGATCCGCGTTCGCGAGCTGTGACCTCGTGATCACCTTCACGCTGCCCGGCGCCGGCCCGCACAACACAAATCCCGCCTCGGCGCCGAGCACCGTCGGGTCGCCCGGGTGCATGCCATGCCCCGAGAAGTACCAGATCGGGCGCTCGCGGCCTTTACATCACCAGGCGATTCTGCTAGAATCTTCTCCATGCAGTGATGTTGGACGAAACCGCCGCTTCACGCGGCGACCTGGAGCGCCCCCCACGGCCACCGTGCATCGCGGCGCGCCAGCGTGGCAGGGTACCCCGGCCTCTCAGCTCCTATCGCGCCCGCTCGCGGGCTTCGGCATTGAGGGCCGCCCCGGCGTTTCGGTTGTGCCCGGGCGCGCCGTTCCATTCGCACCCTCCCGAGTGTGCCCTCTGCGGTCGTGCGATTCCACGTAGCCGGGCGGCAGCCGGGCCAGGCGTGCGATTGGCGGCGGAATCGTGGGGTAGAATGCGCAACGGCCAGCAGCCAGCCGCTGGGCCAGGCGGGTTGGTGCAAAACGGACAGAGCATAATGAATCAACTGTTGAAGGAGATCCAGCGGCGGAGGACCTTCGCCATCATATCGCACCCGGACGCGGGGAAGACCACGCTGACGGAGAAAGTGTTGCTCTACGCCGGCGCGGTGCGCCTGGCTGGGTCCGTCAAAGCGCGAAAGGGTCAGCGGCATACCGCGTCCGACTGGATGGAGATGGAGCAGGAGCGCGGCATCTCCATCTCCTCGACGGTGCTTCAGTTCGATTACGGCGATTATCACATCAACCTGCTCGATACGCCTGGCCACCAGGATTTCAGCGAGGATACCTATCGCGTGCTCACCGCCGTGGATAACGCGGTGATGGTGATCGACAGCGCCAACGGCGTCGAGTCGCAGACGCGCAAGCTGTTCGAGGTATGCCAGCGCCGGCGCGTGCCGGTCTTCACCGTGATCAACAAGATGGACCGCCCGGGCAAGGAGCCGCTCGATTTGCTGGGCGAGATCGAAGACGTGCTCGGTATCGCCACCGTGCCACTCAACTGGCCGATCCGCGCGAACGGCGTCTTTGTGGGCGTCTACGATCTGCGCGAGCGCAAGGTGCACCTCTTCGAGCGCACTCACCACGGCAGCCATCCTGCCCCGGTGCAGGTGGCCGATCTCCAGGATCCGACGCTGGAGAGCCTGCTAGGCCCCCAGCCGCTTCAACAGTTGCGCGACGAGGTGGAGCTGATTGAGGCCGCGGGCGACCGCTTCGACCGCGAGCGCGTGCAGCGCGGCGAGCTGACCCCCGTCTTCTTCGCGAGCGCGCTCACCAATTTCGGCGTGCAGCTCTTCCTCGATGCGTTCCTGGAGATGGCCGTCGGACCGGCCCCCCGGGTCTCGAACGACCGCGTGGTGCCGCCGGATCACCCGCACTTCTCCGGGTTTGTCTTCAAGCTCCAGGCGAACATGGACCGCCGCCATCGCGACCGTCTCGCCTTTGTGCGCATCTGCTCGGGGCGTTTCGAGCGCGATATGGTGGTGACGCACGTGCGCACCGGCAAGAAGATCCGGCTCACGCGCACGCTGAAGCTGTTCGCCCAAGAGCGCGAGTCGCTCGATGAGGCCTATCCCGGCGACGTCGTGGGCCTGATCAACCCCGGCATCTTCTCCATTGGCGACACACTATGCACTGGCGAGCGCGTGGAGTTCCGCGAGATCCCTCGCTTCCCGCCGGAGCACTTTGCCACCCTGTCGCTGCCAGAGGTTGGCCAGCGCAAAGCGTTTCAGAAGGGCCTGGATCAGCTCCACGAGGAGGGCCTGGTGCAGATCTTCTATCCGGTCGGCGACGTGATGCGCCAGCCGATCCTCGCCGCGGTGGGCCCGCTGCAGTTTGAGGTGCTGGTCAACCGCCTGGAGAACGAGTACTCCGTGAACGTCACGCTGCACCCGCTGCCGCACCAGCACGCGCTCTGGCTGGAAGGCGACGCCGCGGCGATCCAGGGGATGCGCCTCGTGCCGGGCTGCATGCGCGTCGAAGATTGCGAGGCGCGGCCCGTGCTCCTGGCCCCGGATGACTGGTCCGTGCGCTATATGACCGAGAAGAACCCCGAGGTCGTGCTCCACCGGATGCCGGTCACGACGCAGGAGTAACCAGTGAAGCCCGTGGCAGGCAGGCATCCGGTTGCCCTACGGGCCGGAATCTGGTATAGTTATCTTTGGAAAGGCCCGACATGATGGGGTGGTGGAACCGCAAGAGAGAGAGCTCGGCGCCAGCAGAAGAGGCATCGCCAGCGGTGTCATCGGACGCGCCTTCTGAAGCCCTCTCCGAGGGCCTCAACGCCGCACTGGATACGCTTGGCGTTCTCCTCTTGGAGTATGGGCGCAATGGCTTCGACACCGATGAGATGACGGCCCGCCAGCTGCATATCCGCTGCGAGCAGTGGGCTCGGCACCTCCTCTCGGGGGGGCCAAAGCCAGGGGAGGAGGCCGCAAAGCAGGGGCTGCCCATCCACCAGCGCGATTGGCGCGGAGTATGTCAGTTCTTCGTCGCCCATCGCCGCGAGGAGTGCCGCTACATCAACCGCTCCTCCGTGGATCTGCGGCAGTCGCTATGGACTCTCATCCAGGTGCTCGATGCCACCGTCGCTCAGGATGAGGAGGCCGACCAACTCGTGCAGGCGGAGTTGGAGCAACTGAAGAGAGCGGCCGAAAGCGATTCAGCAGAGAGCATCCGGCGCGCCGTGATCTCCGCGGTCTCCGCCATCGGGCGGATCGCTCTCGAGCGCAGGCTACAGCAGCGTGAACAGATGCAGGGCCTTCACTCTCGCCTGAGAGAGCTGGGCGAGCAGCTGGAAGTGGCTCGCCAGGAAAGCGCCCTCGATCCTCTCACGGGCCTCTACAACCGCCGGGCGTTCGACGACCGCTTGGCGCAGGCGCTCACCATGCATCGCGTCTTCGGCCAATCCGCCTGCCTGCTGATGATCGACCTGGATCACTTCAAGCAGGTGAACGACACTTATGGCCACGTGGCCGGGGATGAGGTGCTGCGGAGCGTCGCCGATTGCCTGACTCGGACGTGCCGCGTCAAGAACGACTTCGTCGCTCGCTTTGGTGGCGAAGAGTTCGCCGTCATCCTCTGGAACACGTCGCTCAAACGGGGCGTCGTCTCGGCAGAGCGCATTCTCGATTCGATCCGCGGCCTGCGCGTCGCCTATGAAGCGCACACCATCGCCATCACCGCGTCCATCGGGATCGCCGAGGTGCAATCGGGCGACACCACCACCCGGTGGGTGGAACGCGCAGACCGCGCGCTGTACGACGCGAAGGCGAGCGGGCGCAACTGCATCTGCGAAGCGCCCTCTCCCTACTGACCCGGGTTACGGCCGGACTTTGCCATTCTCCAGGGCGCGCCGCAGGCCATCGATGCTCCCCTGCACATGCTGTGAGAGGAACTGATTCAGCCCCGCGGCCCGCATGACCACGGAACCCAGGCCGCTGAGCCGATACTCGAGTCGGAAACGCACGCGAGTTATCTGACCCTCGCTCTCCAGCTCCCAGCGTCCCCGGTGCTCCACGCCGGAGGTGCTTTGGAACTCCAGCATCCGGGGGGGATCCATCGCCGTGATCTCCGCCTCCGCCGAAACGCGCAGGCCAAACGGCGCGCGCGTCACGAAACGGAAGCGAGAGCCAGGCCGGTTCGGACCCTCCGTCAGCTTTTCGCTCTCCACAACATCCGGGATCCACTCCTTGTTGTTCTCCGGCCGGCCAATGTAGTCGAAGACCTTTTCGACTGGCGCCTCAACACAAATCACCTGCTCAATAACCGCCATCTTCTCCCTCATCCACTCCATTCGACAGCATGCGCCAATTGCCTTGTGATCACGTTTGGCCTCGTTCGGCATGGGGCAGACTCCCTCTACCAGGGCCTGAGGGGCACTGCAACGGCCCTCGCCGAGAGGAGCTGCGCCATGCCGGCGTTCGAGGTAGCAGCGAAGGAGATGGAGGTTTACGTCTGTGCACGAAACGCCATCGAGCACGCCGGGATTCCCTATATGGTCGCAGGCGGATACGGCGTGGCCTGCTATGCGCACCGCCGGCCGACAAAGGATATCGATTTCTTGATCCTGCCCGCGGATGCCGAACGTGCGATCACGGCGCTGGAAACCGCACGCTTCTTCATCCGTCGATCCGATCCACGCTGGCTCTATCAGGCGCAGTGCGATGGCATCATGGTCGATCTGATCTTCGGCAGCACCACGCACCGTGGGATCGTCCCAATCACTCAGGAGTGGCTGGATCACGCCCGGCCGATTGCCATCGGCACGGAGACGTTTCTCGTCGCCGCTCCCGAGGAGCTGATCGGCCAGAAGATCCTGGCGCAGCATGAGAACCGAGCGGATTGGTGGGACGCGGAGATGATCCTGGATCGCTGGCACGACCAGGTGGATTGGGACCGCATCGTGGCGCGGACCGCCATCGACCCGGTGAAGCGCCTTTCCTTCTTGCTCTTTATCGAGTCGCGTCATTCTAGCGCAGGCTGGTATCCCCAAAGCACCCTGGAGCGCACCTGGCGTGAAGCCGCCGCCATGCTCGGAATCTGAGCGGCTAAGTTGACGTTCCCTCCCCCGTTCCTTATAATAGGGCTGTGAACACGGAAGCAACAGCTCGCCCCAGCGGCCGCGTCAGCGCGGTTCTGTTCGATCTGGATGGCACCCTGGTGCTCACCCATATCGATTTCGTCGCCATGCGTGCCGCGGTTCAAGAGGTGATCGCCACGGCCGGCGTTCCCGCCGAAGTGGTGAAGGACCTGGATATCCTCACCATGGCAACGCGGGCGGCCGAGTTCGTGCGCGCGCGCGATGGGGAAGCCGCCTCGCAGGAGCTTATCGCGCGCGCCGAAGACGCGATGGTCGAGGCGGAGATGCTCGGTCTCGAAGGGGCGGGGGCGGCGCCGTTCGCCGCGGAGGTACTGGAGACGCTGAGCGCGAGGGGCGTGGGCGTGGCCATCGTCACCCGAAACTGCCGGCGCGCCAC
>Ga0116169_1002453_pt1 | contig 13580 bp, 11 predicted proteins | sample AD_UKC130_MetaG_FD_89796 | JGI IMG/M metagenome (GOLD analysis project Ga0116169, IMG submission 89796) | Active sludge microbial communities of municipal wastewater-treating anaerobic digesters from Canada - AD_UKC130_MetaG | ecosystem: Engineered > Bioreactor > Anaerobic > Digestate | place...
AGGAGCATGACGCTCTCCTTCGACGCGTCCTTGCGCAACCCCGCATACAGGTCCACAGCAATCGCCGAGCTCGAGACCAGGACGAGCGAGGAGAGGCTCGACATCGATGCGGAGAAGACCAGGAGAAGGATCACCATCGACACCCATGCCGGCACGTAGTGCGTGAGGAAGTGCGGCATCAGGTCATCAAGATTGGCCGGCACCGGAGTCATCCCGGCGGGCGCCGGCACGCCCTCCACCGGCGCATAGTAGAACAGGTGCGTGAGCGCCCCGGTGAAGTAGGCACCAAACGAGAGGACGAGCGCGAACGCCGATGCCACGACCATCGCCCGCTTCACATCCGCCTCGCTCTTGATCGAGTAGAACTTCTGCACCATCTGCGGAAGGCCCCACGGCCCGAAGCTCGTCACGAACACCAGCGACCACAGCACCACCCAGCCGGGGAAGGGCCCTGGCGCGCTCAGCGCCGGTGCCATCTCCGGTTTCGAAAGCGTGCTCACCGCCGCGCTCATCCCGCCGCCGAGGTGTACCAGGAAGAGCACCATCACCACGACACCCGCCAGCTCGATAATCCCTCGGAGGAAGTCGGTGACCGCAAGCGCCAGATACCCCCCCATCACCAGGTACACCCCGGTTAGGAACGCCAGAAAGCCAACGGCGAGCCCATATGGGATCCCCAGGTTTTTTTCGAAGAGAAGTGACAGTCCCTGATAGACTGACGCGGAGTAGGGCACCAGGAAGACGAAAATAACAAGCGCTGAGGCAAACTTCAGGAAGGGCGACCCGAACCGGGCGCCCAGGAACTCGGGCATGGTGAGCGCATCGAGGCGTGCCGTCATGCGTCGCGTGGGCCCCGCGAAGATCCACCACGCCAGGATGCTCCCGAAAAGAACGTTTCCGGCGGCGATCCAGAGCGCGTTCAGGCCGAAGCCCCACCCCAATCTCCCCGCGTAGCCCACGAACAGGACCGCGGAGAAATAGCTGGTGCCATAGGCGAAGGCCGACATCCATGGTCCCAGATTGCGCCCCGCCAGGAAGAAATCGCTCACGGTGCGCGTCCTGCGCATACAGTAGTAGCCGATGCCAAGCATCAGCGCCACATAAACCACGACAATCAGCAGCTTAAACAACAGATCCTCACCTTTCCCCGTGGGCCATACCATGCACTCGCGCTGCCGTCGCATCCCAGAGTGCCACACACGCCCGCTTAGAGTCCATTCCGGAGGGTCGCCCTTTCCTCTTCACCAGGCACGAGGGGAAGCAAGCAACGCAGGTTATCCCCTTCACATCTGGGGGTCGTTAATCGAGGCTTTGGAAGAGACGAGGAGAACCATGCTATCCACCGATGATGGACCCTGGGGTGAGCATTCACCATCCCGGCACAGAACTCCTGCCCGCAGTCAGCGCCGCCTCTTGCGCCGCTCGCGACCGAGATGGCCACATCCGCCAGGCTAGCCGCCCCCATCCCCGGCACCCGCAGGAGGTACTCGAGAATCCGAACGGGGAGGGGCACGGCCCCGATCCATTGGGGTGCGGGGCAAGGGCGGGCACGCCCGCCCGCGCATTGCTTACGGCCGGCCCCAAGCCGGCCGCTTCCGACGCGGGCTGGGCATCCCCTCTGTGGCTTTAGATCTTACGGTTATCCACCACGCGGCGGGCCTTGCCGAGGCTACGCTCCAGGCTCCGAGGCTCCACCAGTTTCAGGCGCGGCGTGATGCCGATCACCGAGTGCATCCGGGATCGGATCTTCGTCTCCAGCTCCACCAGCCGGCTCATCTGGCCAGTGAACAGCTCGCGCGAGACCTCTACCAGGATCGTCATCTCATCCAGCGCGGCGCGGCGCTCCAAGACGATCTGGTAGTGCGGCTCCACGCCCTCTACCTCGAAGAGGACCTGCTCGATCTGCGAGGGATACACATTCACGCCGCGGACGATCAGCATGTCGTCGGTCCGGCTCAGGACCTTCTTCATGCGCACGTTCGTGCGTCCACACCGGCACGGCTCCGGGTTGAGCGAGGTGAGGTCGCGCGTCCGGTAGCGGATCACGGGGATGCCTTCCTTGGTGAGCGTCGTCAGCACCAGCTCGCCTTCCTGGCCGTAGGGCACCGGCTCCAGGGTTTGCGGGTCGATCACCTCCGCGATGAAGTGGTCCTCGTTGATGTGCATCCCGCACTGGCACTCGCACTCGCCGGCAACGCCCGGACCCAGCACCTCGCTGAGCCCGTAGTTATCCGTCGCCATGATATCGAGGCTCTCCTCCAGCTTCTTGCGCATCTGCTCGGAAGAGGGCTCGCCGCCGAAAAGGCCCACTCGAAGGCAGAGTGACGACCGATCAATGCCACGCTCCTTCATCACCTCGGCGATATGGAGCGCGTAACTCGGGGTGCCCACCAGCGCCGTCGTGCGGAAATCCCGCATGATCTGGATCTGACGCTCGGTGTTGCCCGACGAGACCGGGATCACGGAAGCGCCCACGCGCTCCGCTCCATAGTGCAGCCCGAACCCACCCGTGAACAGCCCGTAACCGAAGGTGATCTGCACCACGTCCTGGTCCGTCACGCCTACGGCGCTGATGATGCGCGCCACGAGCTCGGACCAGGTGCGCAGGTCATTGCGCGTGTAGCCCACGACCGTCGCCCGCCCGGTCGTGCCCGACGAGGAGTGAATGCGCACAATCTCTCGCAGCGGCACGGCGAACAGCTCGTAAGGGTATGCCGCACGCATATCCTCCTTGGTGGTGAACGGCAACCGGCGAATGTCGTCCAGTGACCGGATCTCCTCCGGCTTCACGCCCAGTTCCTCAAACCGGCGCTGGTAGAAGGGCACATTCCGATAAACCCGGTTCACCGTTGCCTGAAGCCGCTCCAGCTGCAGCTGCTCCAGATCGGCTCGCTGCATTGTCTCACAACGCTCATTCCAGATAGGCACTTTCTCTTACTCCTCTATCAGAAGCGCGTCGCCTTTCCCACGGTCAGCGCGGCGCATTGCACTCTCCACCCTTCCCCCGAAGGATGACCGGTCCAATCCCCAACAGGCGCCTGATGCACCACCCATCCTCGCCCGGCAGATACTTGCCGCCCTCGTAGAACGGCAAAATGCACGAAGCCGGCGCCCCAGGACTTGTATCCCACTCGCGGGATGCTCGCTCCCGCCCGGCTTCGTCTCAAACCGCTCTCTCGTCGCTGCGGGCCGCTGTCATGCCTCACGCACGGCCGGGCACGCTCTTCGACCCCAGACACCACGGGAAACCGCTTGCCAGAGATACCCGGCGCCCCACTGGTTCAGCCGGGCGTACAATGCACGCCCTGGAGCGCAAGCGATCTGAATTGCAGCTGAGCGGGCGGTGAGGGGATGCTGCGCCTCCGCGTTCAGGCTGGCCACAGCGAGGAGGGTGCCCGTCGGGCGGGGCTCGGTGCCGGGCAATCACCGAGTCGTTGCGCTCGAGGCGGCTATCGCCCCCACACGCTTCGTTTCTCTACTTCGATGGCCACTCCCGTCAGCAGGAAGCAGGCACCGATATCGGCGCCTGCTTCCTGGAATGGGTGATCCTTCTGATCGTATCTCGCTCATCCAGCGGCCGCACAGGGCGGAGCGGAGACGACTGAGTGCCGCACCGCCTATCGCTGCTTTAGGCCCGCGCGCCCATCACCCATCGGAGATAGGGCGCGTCATCGCTCATGCCCGGTGTCATGCGCGATGTAGACCATGCGCCGGCGCAGCTACCTGTGCGACCGACCGTGTGGAGAGGATCCAGGTCACAGCGCGTACAGTTCGCTGCCGGTCAGGATTCTCGCCCCACCTTCTTTGAGCGCCTTGATCGCCTTATCCACAGGCTCAATCCGGAAGATCACGATGGCGTGCTCCCCGGAGCGCCCCACAAAGGCGTACATGTACTCGATGTTCAGCCCCTGCGATGCCAGAATATCAATGATGCCCGCCAGGCCCCCCGGTCGGTCCGGAATCTCGATCGCCAGGACCTCCGTCTGGGCCACGGTGAACCCCTGATCCGTGAGGACCTTCGCCGCCTGTTCGGGATCGTTCACAATGAGGCGCAACAGACCATAGTCGATTGTATCGGCGATGGAGAGCGCGCGAATGTTGATCCGGTGATCGGCAAGTACCCGCGTGACATCCGCCAGTCTGCCCGACTTGTTCTCCAGGAACACCGAAATCTGGTTCACCTTCATGAGCCCAGCTCCCTCCTGTCGATGATTCTGCGCGCCTTTCCCTCGCTGCGCGCAATCGTCTTCGGCTCGACCAGACGCACCTTCAGGGAGAGCCCGAGGACGCTCGTCAGCTCGGCCGTCACCTTTCGCTCGAAGAGCTCCAGCCGCCGCACCTCGCCCGAGATCAGCTCTGGCGAGACCTCAACCCAGACCTCCAGCTCATCCAATCGGCCCTGGCTGCGATCCACCACGATCACGTAGTGTGGCTCCGTGCCCTCGATCCCCATCAGAGCGCTCTCGATCTGCGACGGGAAGACGTTCACGCCCCGAATGATCAGCATGTCGTCGGTGCGCCCCGCAACTCGCTGCATTCGCGGGTGTGTTCGACCACATGCGCACGGCTCATAAGAAAGCCGCGTGATGTCGCGCGTTCGGTAGCGAAGGATGGGGAAGGCCTCCTTCGTCAGCGAGGTAAAGACCAACTCTCCCTGCGTTCCGGGGGGCAACACTTCCAGCGTGTTCGGGTCAATCACTTCCGGAACAAAGTGGTCATCGAAGATATGGAGGCCGTTCTGGGCTTCGCAAGCGCTCGCCACCCCCGGGCCAATCACCTCGCTCAGCCCATAGATGTCGGTTGCCCGAATCCCCAGGCGCGCCTCGATCTCCCGGCGCATCTCATCGGTCCACGGCTCCGCGCCGAAGACGCCATACTTCAACGGGAGCTTATGGAGATCGACGCCCATCTCGGCGGCGGTATCGGCGATCACCAGGGCATAGGAGGGCGTGCACGCCAGCATCGTGCTCCCAAAATCCTCCAGGATCATCACCTGCCGCTTGGTGTTGCCGCCGGAAATCGGCACCACGGTCGCCCCCATCCTCTCGGCGCCGTAGTGGATCCCCAGGCCGCCCGTGAACATCCCGTAGCCGTAGGCGTTCTGGATGATATCGTGCGGCCCGGCGCCACCACAGGCGAGCGTGCGCGCCATCACCTCCGCCCACGTCTCCACGTCGTTCCGGGTATAGCCCACGACCTTGGGCTTGCCTGTCGTGCCCGAAGAGGAGTGAACGCGAACCACCTCGCTCAGCGGGCAGGCAAACATGCCGAAGGGATAGTTGTCGCGTAGATCTTCCGCTGTGGTAAAGGGGAGGTATTTCAGATCGGCGATGGAGCGGATGTCGCTTGGGCGGATCCCCGCTTCGTCCAGCTTCTTCCGGTAGGCTGGCACATGCTCGTAGCAGCGCCGCACCGTCTCCCGGAGGCGTTCACTCTGGAGTTTCTCTCGCTCCTCGCGTGGCTGGCATTCGGCTTCCTTGTTCCAGATCATCCTCTTCTCCGTCATTCGGCCGCCCGGCCCAGAGCGAATGCCTTCAGGTTGGCCGCCAGTCCCTTCTCGCGGAATCGCTCTGTGAGCACCGCTTCCCACACGCTCTCTTCCACCGCGATAAAGCGAGACAGCACCCCCAACAGGCACACATTCACACTCCGCAGCGATCCTGCGTCCTTGGCGAGGCTAAGGGCATCCAACGAGATCACGGTGCCCGCGCGCTGCGCCACTCTCGCCACCACATCCTCGGGATATGCGGCCTTCCCCGATGCCACCGCCGAGGGGAGGATACGCTGGGCGTTGATCACGACGACGCCCCCCTCCTTCACGGAAGGGAGGTAGCGCAAAGCCTCCATCTGCTCGAAGGCCACCAGCACATCCACCTCGCCGTGCGGGATAACCGGCGAGTAAACCTTCTTCCCAAAGCGCACGTCGCTGTTCACCGTGCCCCCGCGCTGGGCCATGCCGTGGATTTCACTCTTCTTCACGTCGTGCCCGCAGGCCAGCAAGACGTCGCATAGCACCTCGCTGGCGACCAGGATGCCCTGGCCACCCACGCCAGCCAATCGGATACTTGTTACCGCTTCAGACATTCCTGCCGCTTTCGTATTCTCTCAAGAGCCCAACACTCGCGTGCAGGGGTGGAATCATCAGTGGGAGGAGACAAAATCTCCACCCGGCCTCATCGCGCACTCCGCGCGCCCCGGCCGATGCCGCTTCTTGCCTATTCGCGGCGCCGGATCGCCCCAGACCGGCACACCTGGAAGCAGACACCGCAGCCGTTGCACATCGCCGGGTTGATCGACGCCTTCAGCTTCCCATTCTCATCCCGGACCGACTCGATCGCCGGACACCCGATGCGGAAGCAGAGCTGGCAGCCGGTGCATTCCTCCAACGATACCGTGAACACTTCCGGGCGTGCGCCCCCGCGCTTCAGCACGCACGGCCGCGTGGTGATGATCACCGCCGGCTTTCCACACTGAGTCGTATAGCGCAGCGCCTTCTCCACGGCATCCAGGTCGTACGGATCGACCTGCAGCACATCCTCGACGCCCACCGCGCGCACAAGGCCCGGCAAATCGAGTTGCGGCGCCTCGGTCCCGCGCAGCGTCTTGCCAGAAGCGGGATGCTCCTGCCCGCCGGTCATCGCCGTGGTCCGGTTATCGAGGATGCAGACGGTGACCGGCGTGTTGTTATAGACGGCGTCAATGAGCCCGGTGATCCCCGAGTGGATGAACGTGGAGTCGCCGATCACGGCGACCACGGGGCGCGTGTCGTCCGGCGCCTGCGCGCGGCGGATCCCGATGCCGTTTCCGATGGACGCCCCCATGCAGACGCAGGTGTCCATCGTCGTCAGTGGCGGGAGCACGCCCAGAGTGTAGCAACCAATATCGCCCGTGACAATCGCCTTCAGTTTGCGCAACACCGTGTAGAAGCCGCGGTGCGGGCACCCCGCGCAGAGCACGGGAGGCCGGCCGGGCGCGTCCTCGACCGCCGGCGCCTCCGCCTGCTCGCGTTCGATCCCCAGGCCCCTGGCCACGATCACCGGATCCAGCTCGCCCACGGATGGGAACCGCTCCTTGCCAATCACCTGGATCCCCATCGCCCGGATCTGATCCTCAAGGAACGGGTCGAGATCCTCCACGACGTAAAGCGTCTTCACGCGCGAGGCAAACTGCCGGATTAGCTCCTCGGGAAGCGGATAGGTGAGCCCCAGCTTCAGCACAGAAGCCTCGGGCATCGCCTCCTTCACGTACTGGTAGTTGATGCCGGACGTAATGACTCCCACCGCCAGGTCGCCCATCTCAACCACGTTGAGATCGGTGGTCTCGGCAAACCGGCGCAGGCGCTGCAGGCGTTCCTCTACGAAAACGTGGCGCACCCGCCCGTAGGCGGGGATCATCACGTACTTCTGCACGTCTCGCTCGAAGCGGCGCTCCGGTGGCGCCACCGGCTCGCCCAAGGAAACCACCGACTTGCCGTGGTTCACCCGGGTGGTGGTTCGCAGGAGCACCGGCGTGTCGAACTCCTCGCTGAGCGCGAACGCGCGGAGCGTGAACTCCTTCGCCTCCTGGCTATCCGCGGGTTCGAGCATCGGAATCTTAGCAAAGCGCGCGTAATGCCGGTTGTCCTGCTCATTCTGCGAGCTCTGCATGCCGGGGTCGTCCGCGCTGACAATCACCAGGCCGGCATTCACGCCGGTGTAGGCCGCGGTGAGGAGGGGGTCGGCTGCGACGTTGACGCCGACGTGCTTCATCGTCGCCAGCGCCCGCGCGCCGCCGAACGCGGCTCCGATGGCGACTTCGAGCGCCACCTTCTCGTTCGGAGCCCACTCGGCATAGATGGTCTCGTAGTGTCGGGCGATTGTCTCCAGGATTTCGGTGCTCGGCGTGCCGGGATAGCCGGCGGCAACGCGCGCGCCGGCCTCATACGCGCCACGCGCGATTCCCTCATTTCCGGAGAGCAGCATGGTTTTACTCAAGGATTGATAAACCTCCGCAAACTGATCCGAGGCTGCACGGGGCAGTCACGTGGGGCGGGACCGCGGCTATCGGCAGGGCACCCGCTCCACCCAGTATAACGGGCTTTTCACCATTCGTCAATGATAGAGATTCTCAGCGCGGCGCAACCGCCCGCGCGACAAAACCAGCGCAGGTGTTTTCACCTGCGCACGCCTCCAGCATGATCACCTCGCGTCAGCCCGAGCCGCTCGGCGTGATGAGTACTTTTCTCAGAGGCACCTTTTTTCCCCGCGCGTAGACAGGAGTGACGACGCCGAGTCCACGGGCGCGGCGAGCGCGAAAACCCCCGCACCACTAAGGAGGGGGCGAGATGCCCGATTGTTCCACCGTGATCAACCGCGCTGGTGATGTACCTCATCGCCGACGGTGTCGCACCGGGACGAAGACAGCAGTGGGCGGGAGCCAGAAGCGCGTGCTCTGCTCCCAGCTCGTGGAAATCGAATGGGAGGAGGATGTGCAGGCGAAGGCCAAAGGTTTCTCTCTTTTGATCGCGGGCGTGCTGCTGGCACTCTTTGTCTCTGCCCGCGAGCAGGCGCCCTCGGCAAAGAGCGAGGGAACGCCCGAAGAAGAGCCGGTCCGGTCGGCCAAGACAGCCCCGACCGTGCCCAAGTTTCTTGAATCTGGAAACGCCGGTTGCCAGGAAGCGGCGAATTCCCCGCGCGAGAACGCGGAGGACCAGGTCAATTCCCTGAATCAAAAGGAGTTCCTGGCTGCCGTGCAAGCATCGGACGACCCGGCGGAGTGGAACGCGCCCGAGGCGTTCGCAGCAGTTTATATGAAGATGCTTCCTCATGATGAGCGGCGCCGGCGGCTCGCGCGGCTGGGTGCCGGCCCGAAGTGGAGCGAGGCCCGAATCGAGGCGGTGGACATCTACAACGCCGCCATCCGCCTTCAGCTGGGCACGCGCCGGCGCATCCTGGCCGCCAGAGAGGGAGATAAGCAGTTTCGCCGGGCGCTCCGGCGGGAGTTCCCGGAAGTAGCGGCGCTGATTGTCCGATCCGCTCGAGAGGAACTCACCAATCAAGGCGGCGGGGTTCAGGCCGACTATCTCGCCGGCGGATCCTACAGCTGCGTTTTCGACCTGTCATCACTCCCGCGCACGATCGACGTGCGCCGCGTCGAGTTTGTTGGGCACATCATACTCGGCCCAACCTGGAAGACCCAGGTATACGACGCCACCGTCCGGGAAGTCTGGATGACTTTCCCCTTTAGCGGGCTCAAGAAGCTGACGTTCGACCGACATTCCAACCATCCCGTATCTGTCGTGGGATGGGGGCGAGGCGGCGTGCGCCTGGGTCGAGGAGAACGCCGGCAACCCCGCGGCCAGCCCGGGTGGCGGCTCGTGGGGGATCACCGGCGAGCTAAGAGAGTGGAACGGAGGGTGCTGCGTGCTATGGCTCATCCTCGATTACGACTGCTGGTGATCCCCGTGCGTGCCAGGCGCGCTGCCAGCAGCCGCCTCAACCGTGAGGATCGACCCAGGCCGCCCGCGCTCGCGTGTCGGCCACCGCCCCGGCGCGAGCGCCCCCCGCGGCTCCGCCGGGGGTTCTCGGCCAGCCCAGGGTCAATCGCGCCCACTTCCTGCCTGCATCGATACCGCAGATAAACGAGATGAACGCGGATGGAACGCGCGCTCATTCTTCGTTTGCGATCCATGCAGGATCGTGATGGCCCGCGCGACACTCTCTCGAAAAACACGATGTGGACATTCGCACCCGCACGATACAACCCGTGCGGGTGCTTGCGTGTACCAGGTGCAGAAGATGCTGTCAAGAATGCTCGCACTCCCCTTGATCGGAGTCATACTGCTGGCGGTTTTCTTCCTCGCCGCCAGGCTCGTGCTATTGCAGAAGGAGAGAACGGCAATCGAGGAGCCGATTCAGGCGGCCAAGACAGCCCCGGCAGCACAGGAGGCGTCGCGGCTTGGGCACACCAGTTGCCAGGAAATAGAGGAACGCCAGAGCGAGGAGAGAGCACGCCAGGTAAGCGTGCTGGACCAAAAGCAGTTCACCGCCGCCATGCAGTCATCGCAAGACCCGGCAGCGTGGAACGCGCCCGAGATGGTGGCAGCGGTTTACATGAAGCTGCTTCCCGAAAGCGAGCGCCGCCGGCGCCTGGCACAACTGGGCGTCGGCCCAGAGTGGAGCGAGGCCCGGATCGAGGCGCTCGACATCCACGCCGGCACGATTCGCTTGCGGCTAGGCAATCGCGGCATCCTCCTGACGGGCGACCTGGAAAGAAAGAAGTTCCGGAAGGCTCTTCGTGCCCAGTTCCCAGAGGCTTCGCTCCTGCTTGTTCGAGCCGTCGAGGGAATCTTCCCAAATGCGCCGGGTCTTGCCTCCGGTGGCGATTACCAATATAAGGGAGATTACACCTGCAAATTCGACTTGTCCACACTCCCGAAAAACGTCGACGTCCGTTGTGTCTGTTTCACGGGAAACGTTGGATGGGGGCATTCACGAGTCACAGGCCAATGGGACGCCTCTGTCAGAGGAGCGTGGATGGAGTTCCCGTTTGGCATCTACGAGGAGATCCGATTCAACCCGCCGGTGATGGAGCACAGCGAGCTCCCCCCGGGCCTCATGAGAACCTCCTCCGAGGATTGCACGGACGAAATGTGCCTGTGGGCCGAAGCGAACGCCGGAAATCGCGCGGCCAATCCTGGAGGTGGCCAGTGGGGCGTGATCGGAGAATACACCGAGTGGTTTGCCGCCGGTGGCGTGTATGAGATGAGAATCGAATACGAGTTGTGCTGGCGGCTGAAGCAGCGCGGGGATTGATCTCCTCGCGATGCCTGCGGGGCCGGTGCTCACCCGCGCTCGCCTCAGAAGAAGTAGGAGCGGGACAGGAGACTCTGGACGAGGAGGACGCTAATCCCAATCTGGAGCATCGTGGAGAGGATGGAGACGATCAGGCAGGTGGTGCCCAGCTGGCGGTCCGCCGGATGTGGCTTTGCGCGACAGGTGAACGCGGCTATAAAGCCAAAGGGGATGGGAAAGAGCAACGCCGCCAGGTAGTACAGGCACCCCACCGCCAGGGGCAGCGGCCGATCCGGAGCGCCACGAGCGCCTGGCGCGCCGGTGGCCGGTGGCAGGATCACCTTCAGACGGATCGGTGGGTCGGGTGGCGCGGGCACCGGCAAGAGCTGGAAAACGCTCGCACCCACCTGAACGCAGTCGCCCAGGCGCAGGTGCGCCTGCGCCGTTCGCTTGCCGTTCACCCACACGCCATGCAAGCTCCCGGCATCCTGTACCTGCACCACGCTCCCAGACACCACCAGAATCGCGTGCGCGCGCGAGACGGCGGCATCCTGGGCGAGAATCAGATTGCATGCTGGGCCCCGGCCGATGGTCGTGCGTCCATCCTTCACCTCGAAGGCCTGGTCGGTGTAGGGCCCCGTCAGTCCGACTAAGTAGGGCATGTTGGCCCCGTCATCAGCGAGCGAAGGAGAGCTAGGTTTACCGGATCCATCTCCCGCTTCTCGGCATCTAGCTTCGGCGTCTCCAGGATGCCAGGCAGATGTTGCAGGCGCGGGTCGTTCACCACCCACCGAAACGCATCCAGGCCGAGCATACCCTGGCCGATCTGCTCGTGCCGGTCGACCCGGCTTCCCAGCGCCTTCTTGGCATCGTTCAGGTGGATCGCGCGCAGGCGATGGATCCCGACTAGGCGGTCGAACTCCGCCATCACCTCCTCGTAGCCCTCGCGCGTGCGGATATCGTAGCCGGCCACGAAGATGTGGCAGGTATCCAGGCAAACGCCCAGCCGCGAATCATCCTTCACCCGATCAAAGATTCGCGGAACTCCTCGAAACGGCTCCCAAGGCTGTTTCCCTGGCCGGCGGTCGTCTCGAGAACGACATCCACCCCCGAATCGGCGGTCGCGGCGAGCACCTCGTCCAGGCTGGCGCACAGGCGCTCCAGGGCTTCGTCCATCGGCTCCTTGCCGGCGCTCCCCATATGCGTCACCAGAGCCTTCACCCCAAGCATGTGGCAGCTCCAGACCTCGCTGATGAAGCCCTCCACCGACTTGCGGCGCAACGCCTCATCGGCAGACGCCATGTTGATCAAATAGGAGTCGTGGGCGATGACCGGGTAAATCCCCGCCTCGGCGCACTGGCGCTGGAACTCCTGGCCCTCCGCTTCGGTGACCTCTCGTCGCGCCCACTGCTGCGGGCTCTTGGTGAAGATCTGGAGCGCCTCGCAACCGGCTTCCACGGCTTCGCGAACCGCCGTGCCGAAGCCTCCCGCAATGCGCATGTGTGCCCCCAGCCTCATTCCATCTCTCCTCTATATCCCCACCAGGAAGGGGTTCATCTGCCGCTCCCGGCCGATGGTCGTTCGCTGCCCATGCCCCGGGCAGACCACTGTCTCATCAGGCAAGGTCAGGATGCGCTCCCGCAGCGAGCGCAAGAGCACCCCATAGTCTCCCCCCGGCAGGTCGGTACGCCCGATGGAGCCGGCAAAGAGCGTGTCTCCACTGAAAAGGACGCCGTCCCCGAGCAGGCAGATCCCTCCAGGCGTATGCCCCGGTGTGTGCAGCACCGTGAAACTGAGCTTGCCGATCTCGATAGTCTCTCCATCCTGCAACAGGCGCGTCGGCACTGGCCGCACCGGCGGCTCGCATCCCAGCCACGCCGCCTGTTCGTCCGCGGCCTCGAGGACCGGCAGGTCATCGGCATGGATCAGAAGGGACGCCCCGGTCTCCGCCATGAAGAAGGCATCGCAGTATACGTGGTCAATGTGCCCGTGCGTGTTGATCACATAGCGGAGATTGTATCCCCCCTCGCGGATATGATCCAGCGCCGGCTCACTCTCGATTCCCGGATCGAGGATCGCGGCATCCTGGGTCTCCTCATCCACCACCAGGTACACATTATTCGCCAGGGGTCCGAGCACATAGCACTCTACCTTCATCTGCGCCTCCAGCGACAGGATTACCGCTACGTTCGCCGCGCCCGCCGCGGATCCCTGGCAGAGCCGTTACCCGCCCTGATCCCGGGCCTATGGCTTACCCTGATGTAGACGCCAACTCCCAGAATCGCATCGGTGGATCGCTTAGGTGATGGGCAAGAACGTGCGATCCGCCCGCCGCTCTGCGCTCCCGCATGCGCTCTCCTCTCGTTCCAGGGCAGGATCTCGCGTTGCAGTGCCCAAGAGAGTCATGCAGACGCGCCGGATCCGCGCCTGTCGGCTCAGCCGGGCGCTGTCTGAAGGGGGCACCATCGCGCGGATTCGCCGTCATTGGAGGAGGGACAACCCATGCCAGCAGGAAACTGTAGCGTTCTGGTAGTTCTCGATAGCCGGCGAATAGCCGAGCGCGCGAGCGCCGACCGGACCGTGTTCGCCGCCCTCGATCACTTCCGCCCCGCCTGGGAAGCGTTGGAGTGCGCCTGCCAATACGCTCTTCCCCCCGGCCACGTCTCGCCGCGGGCTGCCTACATCCTGGCGCACGATGGCGCCGGGGCCGGATTGCCGGCGCGCGCCGCCACAGAGATCGCCGAGGCAGTGAGAGCTGGCGCGGGCCTCATCAGCTTCGACCGCGAGGTGGAAAAATGGCCGGAGTGC
>Ga0116169_1002454_pt1 | contig 13579 bp, 9 predicted proteins | sample AD_UKC130_MetaG_FD_89796 | JGI IMG/M metagenome (GOLD analysis project Ga0116169, IMG submission 89796) | Active sludge microbial communities of municipal wastewater-treating anaerobic digesters from Canada - AD_UKC130_MetaG | ecosystem: Engineered > Bioreactor > Anaerobic > Digestate | place...
ATGCCGTGAGATGACCAGCCCAAGACCGCTGCCCCCGAACCGGCGGGTGGTCGATGCGTCGGCCTGGCTGAATCGCTGGAACAGCTGTGCCAGCTGGGCCGGGGCGATGCCGATGCCGGTGTCCTGGACGCGGACCCGAATCCAATGGCGGGAATCCCCGGCCGGAGCGTCCACGCAGGCCGCACTGACCGTGACGGTGCCGCCCTCGGCGAATTTCAGCGCATTGCCGAGCAGGTTGGTCACCACCTGCCGCAGGCGAACCGGATCACCGCCTGCCGCACCCAGGGATCCGAGCTGTATGTCGGTGACGATCGTCGTGCCGCGTGCGGCACCGACCTCGCGATAGGTCGCAACCGTGTTGCCCAGCACCTGCGCAGGATCGAAGTCCACCCGCTCGATCGTTATCTTTCCCTCCTCGATCTTGGACAGGTCGAGGATGTCGCCCAGCAGTTCGTGCAGCGCCTGTGCAGACGAGGAGATGGCCTGCGCATAGCGCGCCTGGTCCAGGTCCAGGCGCGTGCTCTGCAGCAGTTCCGACATGCCGAGAATCCCGTTCATCGGCGTGCGGATCTCGTGGCTCATGTTGGCCAGGAATCGGCTCTTGGCCAGGTTGGCGTCCACCGCGAGCTGGCGGGCATGCTCGCGTTCGGCCGCCACCGAATCGCTTTGCAGGCGCAGCCGGGTCATCTCGATCCAGGCCTGGTTGCTGCGCCAGGTCTCCTGGGTCAGCACGAGGCCATAGATGCTGAAGATGGTCACGAGGATCCAGGCGTCGGCATACCCATGCCAGATCGTCGAGGCCATCAGCGGCACCAGCATCACGGCAAAATTGATCACTGCCGTCCGAAAGCTGCTGACCAGGATGAACACGCCGATCGCGGTGATGCACATCACCCCGGCAAACAGCAGCGTCCCCAGCATCGTCGACTGGGCGGCGGGCAGGAATACGAGGGAGATGACGCTCCAGCACAGGTTGTCGAGGACGATCAGCACCTCGAATCGGGCCTGCCAGTATTTGACGCGCTGCACGCAATTCGGATCCCGATCGAATCGACGGGACTCCCAGGTGCGGCTGGCACTGATGCACACGCGGGCCGCCAGCCACCCGATCAGCCAGGCCGGTGAGACGATGCCCCACAAGGCATAGCAGATCACTACCGAAAACGCGACCGCACCGACCTGAGGCTGCGGCGCCAGCTGGTAGATCGAGCGGATGCGCTGAAACTCGATCTGCGCCTCGATTTCCTGCGCGGGATCCTGGATCGGTGCTGAAGGACTGGCCGTCATCGGAAAAAACACCCGTGCCGCAGGGAATGCGGGGGCGCCGGCGCAACAATGCGACCTTCGATCTGCAGACTTCTCATCTCGCTTCTCTGAACCGGCCCCGGCAAGGGCCGGTCACGCCTGGCGGCCAGGCGCCATTATCGATCGGTTTCGCCGCCATCGGGAGCGATCATGCAGCGATCCGCATGATCCACGACAGCGGATCATGCAGCCGCCAGACCACACGCCTGCCCGCGGGCCGCCAGCGGGCTGAAGGCGCCGGACCGGCGGCGACGGCCACAGTCGCACGCGCGACACGCTGCGCGGGCTGCGTCACCGCCTCACCCGCTGCGCCAGCAGCTGCAAGGTCTCGCGCATGGCTTGCGCCGGTGTCTGTGCCGCCAGGTCCAGGGCCTGGGAGCGGCCGTAATAGGGGCTGAGGTCGAGTCCAACGCCCAGCCCGTGAATGCGCACCCGGCCTTCCGCTTCGACCCGCCGCACCACATCCTGCAGATGGTGGTTCAGGTAGTCCGTGTCATTGGCCAGATTCGTCGCGCCGTCCGACGGGCAGGCATCCGAGACCACCACCAGCAGCTTGTGCCGCTCGGCGCGGGCCTCGAGCCGGGCCACGGCCCACTCGATCGCCTCGCCGTCGATGCCTTCCTTGAACAGTTCGGCACTGAACAGCGCCGCCAGCCCGGCGCGGCCCCGGCGCCAGCTGGTGGCAGCGTCCTTGAAGACGATGTGCAGCGCCTCGTTGAGCCGCCCGGGGTGCGCAGGTCGGCCTGCGCGGATCCATTCACGCTGCGCCCTGCCGCCGTTCCACGCACCCGTGGTGAAGCCCAGCACCTCGCTGGCCACGCCGGCCATGTCGAGCGCACGGGCCAATGTGTCGATCAGCGGGGCGATGCGCTCGGCGTGCTGGCGCATCGAGCCCGAGCAGTCGAGCAGGAATGCCAGCACACAATCGGCCTTCGGGTCCTGGCGCTCGGCACGGAACAGTCGCCGCTCGGTGGGCGAGGCGATCAGCTGCGCCAGCCGGCGGCCGTCGATGCGGCCCTGCTCCTGGCCGCCATCCCAGCCATCGTCCTGCGGTTGCGCCAGCAGCGTCATCAGCTCGCGGGCCAGGCGCTGCACCGCAATGCCCTGGCGTGCCACCAGGTCGTCGAGCCGCTCGCGGTCCTGCTTCAAGCGATCGGGGCGCGTCAGTGCCGTCGCCGTGGCTTCGCGGTCATGGGCGGTGGTGAAGACGCGGTATCGGCCCTCCGCTTCATCGAGCACACGGCTGCGGCCGGCGGCCGCTTCGGGCATGTTGTCGTCGATGCTTGCGTCCAGCTCCATCAGCAAGCTGAAGGCGGCGCGCTCGGGGTCGTCGCCTTCCACGGCGTAAGAGGCGCGGCCGGCTTCGTCATCGGCCGAGCGCACCATCTCGCCCACCAGGCGGGCAATGGACAATGCATGGACCGCGTAGGCGGCCTGGTCGTCGCGGGTGCGGCGCAGGCCGGCCAGGTCGGGACCGAGCACAGGCGCAATGGCGCCGCGGATGGTCTCCATCAGGTCTTCGGTCTCTTCGGTCACCGGCTCGCCGGTCAGGCGTGAGCGGCTGATCTGGGCCACGGTGTAGAGCAGGATGCCGCGTGCGCTCTCGTTCAGTCCGGCCCAGTGAAAGGCCAGCGACCACTGCTCGAATCGATGCCGCAGATTGCGCCTCACGCCCGACAGGCCGGCCGGCACCCGTGACTCCACGCGCAGCTGTTCCAGCAGATCGAACATCAGACGGTCAACCGGCTCGGTCGGGCACAGCCGCTGATGCAGCGCCGGGTCGGAACCCGACAGGCGCAAGGCCAGGCCATCGGCCGCACCACGGAACGAGGCGAAGTCGTCCTGCTCGATCTTCGGATGCAGGTGCGGCGCGAACAGGGGCAGCCGCTGCTGACCGCGGTGCAGTCGGCGGTTGCGGAAGTGCAGGTCGCGCTCGCCGGCCAGCGCACGGATGGCGGCCGCGCAGAGCTCCTCGGTGCGCTGCTGCTGGCGGGCCAGGGCTTGCGCGCTGGTTGGCGCCTCAGGCGGTGTGATCGAGCTCACGGTCGAAGCAGCGCTGAAAGTATTCGGCGACCACGCCGCGCTCGGCTTCGTCGCACTTGTTGACGAAGCTGAAGGCAAAGGCCACCGCCGCATCGCCGAAGATCTCGAGGTTCTCGGCCCAGGTGATCACGGTCCGCGGCGACATCAGGGTCGACAGGTCGCCGGCGGCAAAGCCCTTTCGCGTCAGGCCGGCCACCGCGACCATCGCCTGCAGCGTGGTGCGCTGCGCCTCGGCGGCCATCGATGGCACCCTCGCCGCCACGATGGCTGCCTCTTCGGCGGCACTGAGGAAGTTCAGCGTGGCGACGATGTTCCAGCGGTCGATCTGCGCGTGATTCAGCCGCTGGGCGCCGTGGTACAGCCCGTTCAGATTGCCCAGGCCCACGGTGTTGGCGGTTGCGAAGAGGCGGAACGACGGATGCGGCGTGATGACGCGGTTCTGGTCGAGCAAGGTGAAACGGCCGTCGCGCTCGAGCACGCGCTGGATCACGAACATCACATCGGGCCGGCCAGCGTCGTATTCGTCGAAGATCAGCGCCACCGGCCGCTGCAGCGCCCAGGGCACGATGCCTTCCTGGAATTCGGTGATCTGCTGTCCGTCGCGAATAACCACGGCATCGCGCCCGACCAGGTCGAGCCGGCTGATGTGGCCGTCGAGGTTGACACGCACGCAGGGCCAGTTCAATCGCGCCGCCACCTGCTCGATGTGAGTTGACTTGCCCGTGCCGTGCAGGCCCTGGACCATCACCCGGCGGTTGTGCATGAAGCCGGCCAGCAGGGCCAGCGTGACATCGCGGTCGAAGCGGTAGGCCGGGTCGACCTCGGGCACGTGTTCGTCGCGCTGGCTGAAGACCGGCACCTTCATCGCGCTGTCGAAGCCGAAAAGATCGCGCACCGCGGCGATACGGTCGGGCTGCATGGCTTGCAGTTCGGTCAAGAGCTGCTTTCAGGGGAGAGTTGGGAGGGGCTCACGCCCGGCGGGCCTTGGCAGGCAGCGTACTTGCATCGATCGCGGCCAGCGCCTGTGCCGCACGCTGCAGTGCCGGCAGTGTGTCGAGCGCGCGCTCGGGCGGCAGGCGCATCACCGGTGCCTGCACGGCCACGCACATCGCCGAGCGCCCACCCTTCGCGGCGGGCGGCACCGCCACGGCCACGCACAGCAGACCGGGCAGAAACTCTTCCTGGTCGAGCGCATAGCCCTGCTTGCGCACGCGCTGCAGTTCGGGTTCGAGATCTGAAAGCGCCGTGAGCGTCTGCGGCGTGTAGGCCTGCAGCGGCGCCGCGAGCAGCAGACGACGGCGCTGCGCCGGCGCCATCTGCGAAAGAAACAGCTTGCCGCTGGCCGAACAATGCGCCGGCACGCGCGAGCCGGGGCGCAGGTAGAAGCGCAGCGGAGCGGCGGTTTCGACGCGGTCGAGGTAGACCACCTCGCCGCCCGCCAGCGCGGTGATGTTGCAGCTCTCGCCCAGTTCGTCGACCAGGCGGCGCAGCACCGCATGACGGGCGCCGTGAAGCGTGCTGTTGAGCTGCAGGTTCTCGGCCAGCCGGCGCAGTCGCACCCCGGTGCCGTACTGGCGGCCGTCGCCTTCGCGCTGCAGGAGGCCGGCGCTTTCGAGCTGCTGCAGCATGCGATGCACCGTCGGCTTGGGCAGGCCGGTGGCTTCGACCAGACCTTGCAGCGAGTGCAGCTGGTCCTTGGCCGCGATGTGCTCGAGCAGCGATATCAGGCGCAGGGTGGGTGTGTCGCCGATCGACTCGGCGTGGCTGGGGCTTGCTGCGATCTTCATGCGCTCAATATATGCCAGTTCCGTCAAACGGTACAGAAAGTACCGGAATACGGAATATCCCGATATAGTTCGCCGCATTCCATTCCACGCAGGAGCCGCACGACATGACCAAGCCCGACCCGATCGCTGCCCCCTCCGTCGCGAATGTGACGACAGGCCCGACCCGCATGACCCCCTCCGAAGCCTTCGTCGAAACACTGGTCGCGCAGGGCGTGACCACCATGTTCGGCATCATGGGTTCGGCCTTCATGGACCCGATGGACATCTTCGCGCCGGCCGGCATCCAGCTCATCCCGGTGGTGCATGAGCAGGGCGCGGGCCACATGGCCGACGGCTATGCGCGCGCCAGCGGCCGCCATGGCGTGGTGATCGGCCAGAACGGCCCGGGCATCAGCAATTGCGTCACCGCGATCGCGGCGGCCTACTGGGCGCACAGCCCGGTGGTGATCATCACGCCCGAGACCGGCACCATGGGCCAGGGCCTGGGCGGCTTCCAGGAAGCCAACCAGCTGCCAATGTTCGAGGAGTTCACCAAGTACCAGGGTCATGTGAACAACAACAAGCGCATCGCCGAGTACACGGCGCGATGCTTCGACCGCGCGCACAGCGAACTGGGCCCGACGCAGCTGAATATTCCGCGCGACCTGTTCTACGGCGACATCACGGTCGAGATCCCGCGGCCGATGCGGCTCGATCGCGGGGCCGGCGGGGAGGCCAGTCTGAAGGCCGCGGCCGACCTCATCGCACAGGCGCGATTTCCGGTGCTGATCTCCGGGGGCGGCGTCGTGATGGGCGAGGCCTGGCACGAGTGCATCGCACTGGCCGAGCGCCTGGGCTGCCCGGTGGTGAACAGCTATCAGCACAATGACTCGTTTCCCGCCAGCCACCCCCAATGGTGCGGCCCGCTGGGCTACCAGGGCAGCAAGGCCGGCATGAAGCTGCTGGCGCAGGCCGACGTCGTCATCGCCCTGGGCACACGCCTGGGTCCGTTCGGCACACTGCCCCAGTACGGCATGGACTACTGGCCCAAGAACGCCCGGATCGTGCAGATCGACGCCGACCACAAGATGCTCGGCCTGGTGAAGAAGATCGACGTGGGCGTCTGCGGCGACGCCAAGGCGGCGGCCAAGGCGATGACGGCGCTGCTGGCCGGCAGGACACTGGCCTGCGACGCCACCCGCGCCGAACGTGCCGCGAAGATTGCCGACGAAAAGGCAGCCTGGGAGAAGGAACTCTCCGAGTGGACCCACGAGCGCGACGGCTACAGCCTCGAGATGATCGAGGAGGCCAGGAACGAGCCGGGCAACTGGCTGCACCCGCGCCAGGTCCTGCGTGAACTCGAGCGCGCGATGCCTCGCGACGTGATGGTCTCCACCGACATCGGCAACATCAACTCGGTGGCGCACAGTTATCTGCGCTTCGAGCGTCCGCGCAGCTTCTTCGCACCGATGAGCTTCGGCAACTGCGGCTACGCGCTGCCGACCATGATCGGCGCCAAGGTGGCCGCGCCCGAACGCCCGGCCATCGCCTACTCGGGTGACGGCGCCTGGGGCATGAGCCTGTCCGAGATCATGACCTGCGTGCGTCACGACATCCCGGTCACCGGCGTCGTCTTCCACAACCGCCAGTGGGGCGCGGAGAAGAAGAACCAGGTCGACTTCTACAACCGCCGCTTTGTCGCCGGCGAACTCGAGAACCAGAGCTTCGCGGGCATCGCACGGGCGATGGGCGCCGAAGGTATCGTCGTCGACAAGCTCGAAGACGTGGGCACGGCCCTGAAGCAGGCCATCGACCTGCAGATGAACCAGCGCAAGACCTGCGTGGTCGAGATCATGTGCACGCGCGAACTGGGCGACCCCTTCCGCAGGGATGCGCTGGCCAAGCCGATCCGCCTGCTGGACAAGTACAAGGACTACGTCTGACCCGGTCGATCCTCACCCTGAACGCCGGGTCCTCGTCGATCAAGTATTCGCTGTTCGACAGCGACGGCGATTTCTCGACGCCCTCGGCGCACGGGCAGATCGAGAACCTCGGGGTCGGTGCGCTCAGCCACGACCAGGCTTTGCAACAGGTGCTGGCCGCGACAAGGGCGCCACCGTCGTCGCGGTCGGGCACCGCATCGTGCATGGCGGCGCGGCATTCGCCGGTCCGGCCGTCATCAATGACGAGGTCGAATCGGCAATTGTCGAGCTGCAATCGCTCGCGCCGCTGCACCAGCCGCACAACCTGGGCGGCGTTCGCGCCGCGCGCACGGCCTTTCCGGGCGTGCCGCAGGTGGCCTGCTTCGACACCGCGTTCCACCGCACGATGCCCGATGTGCATCAGCGCTTTGCCCTGCCCCAGCACCTGCACGAGGCCGGCATCCGGCGCTACGGCTTTCACGGCCTGTCCTACGAGTCGATCTGCGCGCAGCTCGCCGCCGACGAGCCGGCGCTGCTGCAAGGGCGCGTCGTGGTGGCCCACCTGGGCAACGGGGCGTCGATGTGTGCGCTGCAAGGCGGCCGATCGGTCGCCACGACGATGAGCTTCTCGCCGCTCGACGGTTTGACGATGGGCACGCGCTGCGGCCGGCTCGACGCGGCGGTGGTGCTGCACCTGATCCAGCGCCAGGGCATGACCGTCGACGACGTGTCCGATCTGCTGCACAAGTTCTCCGGACTGCTCGGCCTGTCGGGGATCTCCAGCGACATGCGGGCCCTGATGGCCAGCGACCACGCTGCAGCTGCGCTGGCGCTGGACCACTTCGTCGAGAGCGTGCTGCGCGAGCTCGCCGGGCTGGCCGCGGCCTTGCGCGGCCTGGATGGCCTGGTGTTCACCGGCGGGATCGGCGAGAACGCGGCCGCGCTGCGGGCACGCATCGTCGAAGGCGCAGCGTGGCTGGGGCTGGAGCTCGATGCTCAGGCCAATGCGCGCGGCGCCGTCGACATCGGACGCAAAGGCGCCGCAGTGGCGGTGCGCGTGATGCGCACCAACGAAGAAGCGGTGCTGGCGCGGCAAGCCGGCGCCTTCGTCGGCGCCTGAACCATCCCCGGAGCGGCGGCTCCGGGTTCGCGCCAATCAGGCGGCGGGCTCAGCCAGCCGGGTCGCATACGCGATCACCGAACGCGACAACGCCCGACGCCGATTGAAGTTGGCGGTCGCGTCCGGATGCGGCGTGCGCGACAGCTCCCATGAGTTGAAGCTGTCGTACCAGGTGACCAGCAGCATCCGACCGCCTGAGGCAGTCGCGTCCGCGGGGCGGAAAAGGCCCATCGGCTCGCTGGCATAGCGGGAGTCGTCCTCGAAGGTCTCCCAGGCCGTGTTCGACAGCCTCACCACTTCGTCGACATCCCCGGCCGCAACATCGAAGAAGCGGAACACATACAGACCCGCGCGGGTCAGCGGCGTGTCGGCCGACGGGCGAACCGTGGCCTGCATCGGCTCGGCCGACACCAGTGCCACATCGGCTGGCAGGCGCTCGCGCAGCGCGGCCGCACCCTGCGTGCCAGCCGGCAGGCTGAGCAGCAGGAACAATTCATGATTGCCCATACCGAACACACCCATGAAGCTGCCGACCCGGCGCGCCGCAGGCCAGCCCGCCAGCAGGGTGTTCATGCGTTCGTTCAGCGCCTGCCAGCCGCCCGAGGCGGCGCGCAGATGGGCGAACAGGAAGAGTCGGTCGGAAACTGGCATGGCTGCGGGCATTCTGGATGGATGTTCGATTCAGCGACGACGCGGGTGCTTTGAAGTCGGTTCAGGGCGCTGAACGCCCGTTCAGGAATGGCCGATGGACAGCAGGTTCTCGACCGGACGGTACAAGGCCTCCAGATACGCCACATCCTCGGCCTCCAGCGTGATCTGCGTCGCGGCGACCAGCTCGTCGAGCTGGGTGAGCTTGGACACGCCCACCACCGGTGCAGTGACGCCGGGCTTGCCCAGCAGCCAGGCCAGCGCAATCTGCGCCGGCGACTTGCCGTACTTGGCGGCGACCTCGATCACGCGCTCGGCGATGCTGAACACCGCCTCGCCGCGATACAGACCCTCGGTGCGGACCCGGTCGCGGCCCTGCGAGCGCGCGGTGGACCCGCCATCGAAGCCGCCGCGATACGAGCCGGTCAGAATGCCGCGGGCCAGCGGCGACCAGGGCATCAGCGCGACACCGGTCTTGATGCAGTAGGGATTCATCTCGCGCTCTTCTTCGCGATAGACCAGGTTGTAGTGGTTCTGCATCGAGACGAACTGGGTCCAGCCGTTCATCTTCGCGGTGAGCTGCATCTCGGCGAACTGCCAGGCGAACATCGACGAGCCGCCCAGGTACAGCACCTTGCCGGCACGCACCACTTCATTCAGCGCGGACAGCGTCTCTTCGATCGGCACGTCCGAATGCCCGGGCACACCGTGCGGATGGCGATGGATCACCAGCTGATCGACATAGTCGACCCCCAGGCGCTGCAGGCTGGCATTGACCGCCTCGATCACATGCTTGCGCGACAGGCCACCCTGGTTCGCGCCCTTGCCCATCGGCATCGCGATCTTGGTTGCCAGCACGAACTGATCGCGCGGCAGCAGCTCGCGCAGCAGGCTGCCGACCACCTTCTCGCTGGCGCCCAGGCCGTACTGGTCGGCACAGTCGAAATAGAACAGCCCGCGGTCGATCGCCGCCTTGAACAGCGGCCGGGCTTCATCCAGGCCGATCGTCCAGTCGCCCTGGTGGCCGCGGCCCGGTTCGCCGAAGTTCATCGTGCCCAGGCACAGCTGGGAGACCTTGAGACCGCAGTTGCGTCCGAGGGGGATGGTCTTGAGCATGGCTGGCGGCTCCGCGGCTGAAATAAGGTGTGCTTGATGCTAACAGGCAGGCCCCGCCGCGGTCCGCAGCCGGCGGTTCCGATATCAGTGCGGTCGGCGGCAGCCGGCCGCCCGTTCGGCCCCGCCATTTGCGGACCGTCGTGCCGGGCCGCCAAGCTATCATCGTCGCTCCATGGCGCGCCGGCATCCGGTGGCGCCCTGCCGCGGTGGCAGACCCCTACAGGAGAACGAAAACATGCCCGCACTGCTTCACGGAATCCGCGTGCTGGACTTCGGCCGCTACATCGCCGGACCTTACTGCGCGGCACTGCTGGCCGAATACGGCGCCGATGTGATCCGGATCGAGAAGCGGGACGGCAGCGAAGACCGCTTCCCCACGCCGGTGGGCGGCGGAGCCGGCGCGCTGTTTCTGCAAATGAACCGCAACAAGCGATCGATGACACTCGACCCGGCTTCTCCCGAGGGTCGAAAGGTGGTCGAACGCATGGTCAAGCGCGCCGACGTGGTGATCGCCAATCTGCCGCAGGCCACGCTCAATTCGATGGGCCTGGACTACGCCACGCTGTGCTCGTACAAGCCCGACGTCATCTTCGTCACCAACACCGCCTTCGGCGCGGTCGGCCCGATGCACCGCAATGTCGGCTTCGACAGCGTCGCCCAGGCCATGTGCGGTTCGGTCTACATGACCGGCGAACCCGAGCAGCCCTATCGCGCCACGGCGCCCTGGGTCGATTTCGGCACGGCCCTGCACTGCGCCTTCGGCACGATGGCCGCGCTGATGGAGCGCCAGCAGACCGGCAAGGGGCAGATGGTGACCGGCGCCCTGCTGGCCACCGCGCTCACCGTCAACAATGCCGCGCTCATCGAGCAGTCGCTGATCAAGCCCGATCGCATTCCCACCCGCAACCGCGGCCAGACCGCCGCGCCGTCCGACATTTACAAGGCGAAGGACGGCTGGGTGCTTGTGGCCGTCACCGGACAGCCGCTGTATGCGCGCTGGGCCAAGCTGATGGGTGAGCCGCACTGGCTGACCGATGCCCGATTCGTCGACGACGAGGCGCGCGGCCGTCACGGCGAGATCATCAGCGAGCGCATGGGCCGCTGGTGCGCCGAGCGCAGCTGCGACGAGGCCATCAAGATCCTTGGCGAGGCGAAGATTCCCTGCGCACAGGTGCTCTCGCCGCAGCAGGCACTGGACCATCCCCAGGTGCAGGCTCTGGGCATTCTCCAGGACACCGACTACCCCGGACTGCCCAAGCCCGCGCCGGTCGCCGCGGTGCCGATCTGGATGACCGAGACGCAAGCTGTCGCACGGCGCCGTCCACCGCTGCTGGGCGAGCACACCGACGAGATCCTTGGCGAGTTCGGCTATAGCGGCGCCGAGATCGCGGCGCTGCGCGAGCAGTTGGTCATCTGACGGAGCAGACACATGAAACTCGCCAAGGCGGCCCTTGACGTCGGCCTGTACACGAATCAGCGCGAAGCCATGCTGGATTTCTGGCAGCACCGCGCCGGAGTGCCCTTCGACGAGCTGCTGCCCGTCGGACGGGGCGTGCAGCAGCACCGGCATCTGATTGGCGAGTCGATCCTGAAGATCAATCATTCGCGTGACCCGATGGCGGCCGCGGCCCCGGCGGGTTATCGCCGCCTGATCCTCGCCCGCGAGGGCCGCAGCAGCGTCGAGGACCTCACCGATCCGGACGGCAACAAGCTTCGGCTGGTTCCGAAGGGCCACCAGGGCATCGAGCAGTTCGAGCTCGAGATCGCGGTCCGCGACCTGGCCGCGACCACCGCCTTCTATCGTGACGCGCTTCAGCTCGAGCAGGCCGGCCCGGGGCGGTTCCGCTGCGGCGTCTCGCTGGTGTCGCTGCATCAGGACGGCAGTGCCGCGTTCGATCCGCCGATGCGCGCGCCCGGATTTCGCTACACCACGCTGCAGGTCTACGACGTGCTGGCCGAACATGCCGGCATCCTCGCGCGCGGCGGACGCGAAGGCGCGGCACCGGTCAAGCTGGGCGAGGTGGCCTACATCTCGTTCGTGCGCGACCCCGATGGCAACTGGATCGAGATCTCCCAGCGCAAGTCGCTGACCGGGTCGCTGGCCGCTGGCGAGCACGGCCATGGCTGAAGACATCGTCGATGTGCTGATCATCGGCTCGGGCGCCTCGGGGGCGGCGGTGGCATGGAGCCTTGCCGACACCCGGATGCGCATCGTGTGCCTCGAGCAGGGCGACTGGATGAACCCGGCCGACTACCCGAGCACCCGCCACACCTGGGAGGCCGAGATCACCGGGCCGTTCTCGACCAGCCCGAACATCCGCAAGCGCCCGCACGACTACCCGATCAACGACGCCGAATCGCCGATCGCCATCGTCAACTTCAATGGCGTGGGCGGCAGCACGGTGCTGTACTCGGCGCACTTCCCGCGCTTCCATCCGTCCGACTTCAAGGTCCGCTCGCTCGACGGCGTGGCCGACGACTGGCCGATCGACTACGCCACCCTCGAGCCCTATTTCGCGCAGAACGACCGCAACATCGGCGTGTCCGGGCTGGCCGGCGACCCGGCCATTCCCGCCCACCAGCCGCCGCTGCCACCGGTGCCGATCGGCCTGATGGGCGAGGCCATGGCCCGCGGCTTCAACAAGCTCGGGTGGCACTGGTGGCCCTCGGACAGCGCCATCGTCACGCAGCCCTACGAGGGCCGCGAGGCCTGCGCCAACCTGGGCCCCTGCCACTCCGGCTGCGCCAAGGGCGCCAAGAGCAGCGCCGACATCACCTACTGGCCGATGGCCCGGCGTGCCGGGGTCGAACTGCGCACCCGGTGCCGCGTGCGCGAGATCCTGGTCGACGAAAACGACATGGCCACCGGCGTCGTCTATTACGACGAGCACGGTGTCGAGCGGCGCCAGCGCGCCGAAGTCGTGGTGCTGGCCTGCAATGGCGTGGGCACACCGCGTCTGCTGCTCAATTCCAAGTCTGCCCGCTTTCCGGATGGCCTGGCCAATCGCTCGGGCCTGGTCGGCAAGAACCTGATGCTGCACCCGTGGGGTCTGATTTCGGGCGTCTTCGACACGCCGCTCGCCTCGCGCTTCGGGCCCTCGGGCTGCTGCATTCTCAGTCAGCAGTTCTATGAAACCGACCTGTCGCGCGGATTCGTGCGCGGCTACAACCTGCAGATCACCCGCGGTTCGGGCCCGGTCACCACCGCGCGCGCCGGCCTCGCTCGCGGTCAGATCCCCTGGGGCGAGGGACACCATGAGGAATTCGAGCGGCGCTACAACCGCACCGTGAACATCGGCGTGTGCTGCGAGGACCTGCCGGATCTGAACAACACGGTCACGCTCGACCCCGACATCACCGATTCGCACGGCATCCCCGCACCCCGGATCAACTACCGCCTGGACGAGAACAGCCGGCGCATGCTGCAGCACGGCCTGGACCGCGGCACCGAAGTGATGAAGGCGGCCGGGGCGACCGACATCTACACCGAGGGTCCGATCCGTCTGGCCGGATGGCACCTGCTGGGCACGGCGCGCATGGGCACCGACCCGCAGCGCTCGGTGGTCAACGAATGGGGCCGCTGCCACGACGTGCGCAACCTGTTCATCGTCGATGGCAGCGTGTTCGTCACCTCGGCCGGCGTGAATCCCACGTCCACC
>Ga0116169_1002455_pt1 | contig 13575 bp, 9 predicted proteins | sample AD_UKC130_MetaG_FD_89796 | JGI IMG/M metagenome (GOLD analysis project Ga0116169, IMG submission 89796) | Active sludge microbial communities of municipal wastewater-treating anaerobic digesters from Canada - AD_UKC130_MetaG | ecosystem: Engineered > Bioreactor > Anaerobic > Digestate | place...
GAGCATCGAGTGCAATGGATGCGGCCTCTCGTACGCCGGAGGCCGAGGATTTCGCAGCATCTTCGCGCAGCCTCGACGGCTCGCGGATCCTCGGTTTCTGCGCATGCTTATGCAGATTCCGCGCTTTCACAGAAAAGCGCGCCAACTACTCAACACTGGAAGCGAAATGACGTGGGGTGATTTCTTGAGCGAAGGAAGATTCAGCAATTACTTCATTCAGCACTTTGCGGTTCCACTTGTTTCGTGCGTCTGGTCCTGCGGCGACGAGGAAGCATTCGCATACCCCGCAAGACACCTTTTCGCTTTCCTGAACCACCACGGAATGCTCCAGGTGACCGGTTCGCCGACTTGGCAAACAGTCGTCGGTGGGTCCCACAGTTACGTTTCAAAGATAGAAAGCCGTATTGGGCAAGTCCGAACTGGTGACGCCGTGGCATCAGTCGAACGCTTCGAAAACCATATTGAGATTCGCACAACTTCGCGAACACACTCGTTCGACCGGGTAGTCGTCGCCACCCACGCGGACCAAGCGCTAGAGATTCTCGTTGATGCAACGCCCGAAGAAAAGGCACAGTTAGCAGCGATCGGATACTCGCGCAATGAGACCTGGTTGCACTCAGATTCCTCCTTGCTCCCACTTCCCTCTTCGCGGTCTCGGGCTTCGTGGAACTACCGCCTAGCCTCATGCAGTGGTGGAGCCGACAAGGTAGTTGTCAGCTATTGGATGAACCGGCTTCAAGGCATTGGGGAATCCCGGGACTACATCGTGACCCTAAACGCCACTGACAAGGTCGATCCAGAAACGGTTTCGGCGAAAATGACCTACTGGCACCCAGTTTTTACCTCCGAGGCAATAGCCGCAGCAGCGAAATTACGCACTTCAGGAGGACCCAGGCTGGCCTTCGCCGGCGCTCACCTCGGTTGGGGTTTTCACGAAGACGGCTGCCGATCTGGGGTCGAAGCGGCCGAGTCGTTCGGAGTGACCTGGTGACCACGACCTATCCCCTTCCGGAGGTGCCGTCGCTCGTGGTCGGCGAGGTAATCCACACCCGCCGGACCCCAATTTTCCACTCTTTCCGCTACCGCAGTTACCAATGGCTCGTCGACGTCGACCGGTTACCTCGCCTACCCTTCTGGTTGAGGCCGCTCGCCAGTTTTCGGGCCGAAGACCACCTTGCAGGGGGACAGTCTGGCAAGGGAATCCGTGGCGACCTCGAAGCATTCCTTGCAGAGCAAGAGATCGACCTGATGCCAGATCACCGGATCCTTATGCTCGCGAACGCGCGCGCACTCGGACACGTTTTCGATCCGCTAACCGTCTTTTGGGCCTTAGATGAAGACGGCGAATCCCTCGCCACCGTTTTCGAGGTGCACAACACCTACGGTGGTCGGCACAGTTACCTCCTGGAGTTCGGCGAAACGGACACCGCCCAGACGGAAAAGACCTTCTTCGTCTCGCCTTTTAACGACGTTTCGGGAACATACGAGATTCGACTCAGACTCGACTCGTCAAGCGTCTCAGTGACCGTGGGCTTGGACAGAGAAGGCTCACGAGTACTCACCGCGACCACTCGAGGTGTTCCGCAGCCAGCGACCCGCACATCGGTCGTTCGCGTGAGTCTGACCCACTTCCTAATGCCCCACCGGGTGAGCGCGCTCATTCGACTCCAAGGCATCAGGCTTTGGCTCCGACGACTTCCGCTTTTTCATCCTTCGGCCACCGCACGAGAGGCAACAAAATGACCGTCAACTGCCAAGACTTTGCGAACGAAACGAGCCTTCCCGTTGCCAGCCAAACTACGTGGACTTCCGGTCTGCGGGTGGCAGTTGCCAAACGAATCCTAAAATCCGCAATCAACCACGTTGGCGCGAACGTATACCTGGCCGATGGGACGAAGTTCTATCCAGACTCGACCCGGAGCCACCAAGGTCCGTCGTGCGTTTTGCAGAACCCCGACGGCTTTCTCACCAGATTGGCGCAAAGCCCGAAAATGGCAATTGGTGAGGGGTACACCGCCGGCGACTGGCGGCCGGGCAATGGCCAAGATCTTGCCGACTTCCTGACGCCCTTCGCCGAGAAACTAACCACGCTAATTCCAAGTTGGGTCCTGCGGTTCCGCAGACTAGTCGACCAGCGAATTCCGATCAATCAACTCGGCTCGATAGCTCACACGCGCGACAACATTTCTGCACACTACGACCTGAGCAACGAGATGTTCGCGGGTTTCCTTGACCCGAGCCTTAGCTACAGTTCGGCAAAATTCGATCCCGAACTTCCACTTGCCAAGCAAGACTTTCAGGAAGCTCAACTACGAAAGGTGAATGATGCCTTGGACCTAGCGCGCGTGGGGTCAGGCGACGAAATCCTTGAGATCGGCACGGGCTGGGGAACCCTCGCTATCGAAGCGGCGCGGCGCGGCGCTCGAGTCACCACTGTCACGTTGTCGGTAGAGCAAGCAGAACTGGCTCGCGAGCGGATCAATTCGGCAGGTTTCGGCTCCCAGGTCGACGTCCTGGTCCAGGATTACCGGAAGGTCGAGGGCAAGTTCGACGCTGTTGTGAGCATCGAAATGATCGAGGCCGTCGGCGAGCGCTACTGGCCTGAATACTTTGGAGCCTTGTCTAAGTTGTTACGTCCAGGCGGTGCCGTCTCGCTGCAGGCAATCCTGATGTCGCACGATCGTTACCGAGCCACCCGGAATTCATATGGCTGGATCCAGAAGCACATCTTCCCCGGGGGACTGATCCCATCGGCAGTTGCTATTACCGAAAATGCTCGAAACGCAGGCCTTGCCGTTACTCACTCCGAAGAATTCGGATCAGACTACGCCGAGACCCTTCGTCGCTGGAGATCTGCATTCATCGATGCCTGGCCAACAATCAAGTCCAACGAGTTCGATGAGCAGTTCCGACGTACTTGGGAGTTCTATCTGGCCTACTGCGAAGCTGGATTCCGCACGGGTTACCTAAGCGTCGCGCAGATCCGACTGGAGACAGTCCAATCGGAGAACCAATGAAAACAACCCTGATGTGGTTCCGCCGCGACCTTCGACTACGGGATCAGCCAGCGCTGGTCGCGGCGGCCAAGGGCGCCAACGTTCTGCCGGTTTTTGTTTTTGCAGAGCACAAATCTGGTCTCGACTCGCCTAAAGACCGGCTCGTCGCCTCGGTCGCAGCATTGCGCGAACAAACCGAGGGGTCGCTGGTTGTGCGCTTTGGCGATCCCGCTCAGATCCTGAACGAACTCGCCATTGAAGTGGGGGCTGTTGAAGTTCACATTTCAAGCGATGCGACGCCTAATGGCCGCGCCGAAGAGCGCCTAGTTGAGGAGCAACTTTCTACCGCAGGTATCGCCCTGGTCAGAACTGGAAGTTCGTATGCAGTGCAGCCTGGTCGTGTTACCAAGTCATCGGGAGAGCCCTATCGAGTCTTCACTCCTTTTCTAAAGGCTTGGCGGGAATTTGGCTGGAACGCACCTTTTGAACAGCCCTCGATCACCTGGGTGCGAGGCGTCCACTCCGACCGGCTGACCGAACCCGACGAGCAACCCGACGAGCAACCGGCCGGCGAGGAGGCCGCGATCATGCGCTGGCACGACTTCTGCAATGGCGACCTCGCCGGCTACTCGACCTCCCGCGACCGGCCCGACCTAAACCGGACTAGCCGACTTTCAACTGCGCTGAACTTGGGCGAGATTCACCCGCGAACTCTGCTGCATGACTTGGCAGAATTTGCCGAAATTGGCAGCGAAGCCGCGGGGATAGCCCGCGAAGATATTGACCGCTACATCGCTGAATTGGCGTGGCGAGAGTTCTATGCTGACGTGCTTTGGCATAACCCCGATTCGGCTTGGAACGACCTGCGTCCACAAATGCGAGCTATGCGCCATGACGAGGACGCCGATGCTCTCGAGGCGTGGAAATCTGGAGCGACTGGGTTTCCGTTCGTAGACGCTGGCATGCGTCAACTTCAGGCAGAAGGATGGATGCACAATCGCGTCCGGATGGTTGCGGCCAGCTTCCTAGTCAAAGACCTGCACATCTGGTGGCCAGCCGGGGCAAAGTATTTCCTAGAAAAACTCGACGACGGTGACCTCGCCTCGAACTCCCACAGTTGGCAGTGGGTGGCCGGCACTGGGACAGATGCGGCTCCCTACTTCAGGATCTTCAACCCGGTCGCTCAAGGCATTAAGTTTGATCCGCAAGGCGACTATGTCCGGCGCTGGGTGCCCGAGTTGCGCCACCTGCCCGGTGCTGCGGCGCACGAACCTTGGAAGCACCTAGCTGGTCTAGAGCACGGGTATCGGCAGAGAATTGTCGATCATGGCGAAGAACGGCTCGAGGCGCTGGAACGCCTAGCAGAATTGAAGGAGGCGAACCTATGAAGATCGGCCAACCCAAGAACTACGAGTTTCAAATCGACCTACCTCACCCGTTAGCCGAAGTTTTCGACTGGCACCGCAGGCCTGGAGCCTTTTCACGACTCGTGCCCCCTTGGCAGCCAACCAAAATCGGCGCCGAGGCAGCAAACCTCGCTGACGGCACAGCCATCCTTCTGCTGCCTGGCGGCCGAAAATGGGTCGCGCAACATCTTGGTGACGAGTTCGAAGATCAACACAGATTCGTCGACGAACTCGTCTCGCGGCCGTTTCTCGTCCCGGTTCCGTGGCGACATCGCCATGATTTCGACTCCCACCTTGGCGGCACCTCACTGGTGGATCGGGTGACAACGACCCTGCCTGCTCGGCTCGTGAAACCAATCTTTAGCTACCGCCACCGCCAGCTTTCCGACGACCTCTCGGCCCATCTGCTGACTGCTCACGAGCCACGACTAACGGTCGCCGTTACCGGCTCGTCCGGGCTGGTCGGGCGTGCACTTTGCGCGTTTCTCACCACTGGCGGCCACACGGTAATCCGGCTGGTCCGCCATGCTCCCACCGATCCGCTAGAACGCAGCTGGGACCCGTCGAGTCCGACTGTGGAGTTACTGCGCGGCGTCGATGCCGTCGTCCACCTCGCCGGTCAGCCCATTGCGGGAAGATTCAACGCTGAGCACAAGGAGCGAATTCGGAACTCTCGCGTGGAACCGACCCGCCTGCTTGCGCAAGCGGCCGATGTGGCCGGCGTTCGGTCCTTCGTAAGTGCGTCGGCGATTGGTTATTACGGCGCCGACCGGGGCGACGACCAACTGACCGAAAACTCCGAGCCCGGCAGCGACTTCCTCGCTCAAGTTGTCCAGGATTGGGAACAAGCCGCGCTTAGTTCAACCTCATCGAATATGAGAGTGGTGGCCGTTCGAACCGGAATTGTTCAAAGCCCCCGTGGCGGTGCGCTTCGACTGCAGCGGCCGCTGTTTTCCGCCGGGCTTGGTGGCCCGATGGGTTCTGGCTTGCAATGGCAATCATGGATTGCGGTCGATGATCTGGTCGATGTGTACCACCGGTGTCTAGTCGACGACGAGATCTGCGGACCGATAAATGCTGTTGCCCCCAACCCAGTAAGGCAACGGGAGTTCGCATCTGCGCTCGCCGCGGCACTGAAAAGACCCGCGGTGTTGCCAACTCCAAGATTCGGCCCCCGCCTGATCTTGGGCGCCGAAGGGGCCCGCGAGATTGCATTCGCAAACCAACGAGTCATCCCCCAAAAACTGCTCGACCGCAATCACCGGTTCCGATTCACTGAAGTTGAATCCGCGCTGCGGCACTTATTCGGAAACCTCGAGGGTGAATCCGACTCGGAAATATAACGGAGGATTGGATGTACTCGGACCGCGGAATCGATCGTCTTCTTGACCGGACGGTGGCCCTTGGCTACTCGCAGGTTGGTTATGCAATCCGGAGTCGAAAATGGCCTGCTCACGACCCCGGATCGAATGCACTCGCCGGCCAAAATGCTCTTGTCACCGGAGCGGGAGGTGGACTAGGAGAGGCCACCTCACTTGCTCTGGCACGCCTCGGCGCTCGGGTCCACCTGCTCGTTCGCAACCCAGAGCGAGCAGGTGGCGCGGTGGAACGAATCTCAGCCGAACTGGGCCGTACCGGGATAGTTGCCGACCTGGCTGTCGAGCAGTGCGATATTTCCAGTTCCGAAAGCATCGAACGCTTCGCCACTGATTTCGTGGCTGGAAAAAAGGGCAAGGGTCAACTCGATATTCTCGTCCACAATGCCGGAGTTATGCCACCAGAACGACTCGAATCCATGGATGGCCATGAACTTTCCTTGGCTACACATGTTCTTGGGCCGGCATTGCTTACTGAACGGCTGCTCCCGGTCCTGAAGCATTCCGAATGCGGCGCGCGAGTAATACTCGTATCCTCGGGCGGGATGTACACGCAGCCACTTGAAACCAACGATCCCGAATTCAACAATGGCGACTACTCCGGACCCGTCGCGTACGCCAGAACCAAGAGAATGCAAGTGGCGTTAACACCATTTTTCGACGCTCGCTGGAAGCCAGCCGATGTCTCGGTTTACTCAATGCACCCAGGCTGGGTAGACACTCCTGGAATCAGGGAATCACTGCCGCGCTTTCGAACTCTGACGAAGCCGCTCTTGCGAAGTCCAGATTCCGGTTCAGACACCACCGTTTGGCTTGCCGCAACTACCGAACGCCCGCCTTCAGGAACTTTTTGGCACGATCGCAAACAGCGCCCCACCAAGTTTTGGACGGCGAAAGAAACACCGGCCGAAGATACCGAAAAACTAAACTCGTGGGTCTGGGAGACTATCGAATCCCGTACTCGCGGGAAGCGCAAAACCACTTAACTCAAATGTTTCTATCGCGAAGGACACTGCCGTGCGCTTGATAATTGACCGCTTGGCCAGCTTCACCACCGGCAAAGTGTCCGCCTGGTTCGTCTTGGGCATCACTGTCTTACTTACCGGTGCGGTAATGGTGGCCGGGTCGACCACGGGCGCTGCGAGTTCAGCGCCTGATCCGCTACCGGCGGACGCCGAATCTGCGCAGGTGGCAAAACTTATGCAGGACTTTCCTGGTGGCGATTCCTTGCCTGCGGTTGCAGTCATCGAACGCGCTGGTGGGCTGACTGCGGCAGACCAAGCGTGGGTGGCCCAGGCCTCGAAGAGTTGGTCGCAGATCACAGGGAAGGACGTCTCGGCGCCAGTGCCAGCGCCTAGTGGCGAAGCCGAAATTGTCGCCATCGAGGTCGACGCGGCCGTCACCGGCCTAGACCTCACCGATCTGGTTGACGAGTTTCGTTCCGTCGCGAAGCAAGACCGCCCCGACGGCCTAAACGTTGAACTTACCGGCGGCGCGGCCTTCGCCGCTGATATATCTTCGGCCTTCGATGGGGCGAACTTTCGACTGCTTGCAGTCACGGCTTCGGTAGTTGCGATCTTGCTGATCTTGACCTACCGTTCACCGGTTCTGTGGCTTGTGCCGCTGATCGTGATTGCCGTCGCCGACCGCACCGCCTCGGTATTCACCGAACTGGTCGCCGACTGGCTGGGGCGCGGACTCGATGGCTCCACCGCCGGCATCACGAGCGTCCTCGTTTTTGGCGCAGGGACGAACTACGCCCTGCTGATGGTTTCTCGATATCGCGAAGAGTTGCGTCGGCATCAGCATCATCACGACGCTCTCGCCGCCGCGGTTCGTGGCTCGGCCGAGGCGATCTTGGCGAGCAACTTGACCGTGGTGCTCGCCTTGTTCATGTTGGTGTTTAGCGTCGCCCCAAATAGTCAGTCCTTGGGGATTTCAGCGGCCGTCGGGCTGCTTGTCGCGCTACTTTTCGCCCTGTTCACGTTGCCTGCTGCGCTCTCGATCTTTGGCCGCGGATTGTTTTGGCCGTTCATTCCCCGCAATGGCGAAAACCAGAAGTCACTCGACGGCGTCTGGTTCCGAATCGCCCGCGCCGTCGTCAGTCGGCCAGTCCAGGTACTAGTAGTTTCTGCGGCGATCTTGAGCTTTCTCGCCTCTGGTCTGCTCGTGGCAAAGGTGGGACTTTCGCAGACTGACCAGTTCCGGGTGGAGGCCGAGTCGGTCAACGGACTCCAGACTCTCGCCAAGCATTTCCCTGCCGGAGTCGCCGATCCGGTCACGATCATTGTTAGCAAAGAGAACGCAGCCGAGGCTATGACTCGAGCAGGCGAAGTCACTGGCGTTGACAGCGCAAGGCCGTCTGGCGAGACCGGCGATCTTGCCAAGATAACCGTGACCCTGACCGACCCTCCGGCCACCGCCGAAAGCATTGCGTCGATCAAATCGTTGCGTTCAGAACTCGCAGATTTGGACGCGCTCGTCGGGGGAAGCGTTGCGCAGGACTTCGACAGCCGAACTGGCGCAGAACGTGACCTGCGGGTGATCATTCCGCTGATCTTGGCGGTTGTGCTGCTCGTGCTTATTGCCGTGTTCAGGTCGATCCTGACGCCAGTGATTCTGATTTCGATCAACCTGATGAGTACGCTCGCGGCGATCGGTCTCGGCACCTGGGTGAGCATCGTTGTTTTCGGCTTCCCTGCCCTGGACGTGAGCACCCCTATCTACGCCTTCTTGTTCCTGTTTGCGCTTGGCATCGACTACACGGTGTTCTTGGTGCTTCGAGCCAAGGAGGAGACGGCCGAGTTGGGGACTGTTCGCGCGATGGTTCAAGCCGTCGGCCTCACCGGCGGGGTGATCACCAGCGCCGGAATCGTCTTAGCGTCGGTGTTCGCAGTCTTAGGGGTGCTGCCGCTGATCACCTTGACGCAGGTTGGCCTGATCGTGAGCCTTGGAATCTTGCTCGACACTTTCCTAGTTCGAACCCTCGTCGTGCCGGCCGTCTTCGCCCTCATCGGCGACAAGATTTGGTGGCCGGCCAGAGTTTCGACACCGACGTCCAACACCTGATCTCAGCGAGTACCCAGGCCCAGCATCTCGGCCGCGGACACCGCCGGAATCGACGTGGCGGCGCCGACGGCGAGGTTAGCCAGTTGGCCGCCGTGGGTGTTTAGGCCAAGCGCCATTGCTGGGTCGGCTCGGCAGGCGCCTTCCCAACCTTGGTCAGCTAGGCGCAGCACGTACGGCAGGGTCGCGTTCGTCAGCGCATAGGTGGAGGTGTTCGGGACAGCGCCGGGCATGTTTGCCACGCAGTAGAACGTCGAGTTGTGCACCCGGAACGTCGGGTCGGCGTGGGTGGTCGGCCGGGTGTCCTCGAAGCAGCCGCCCTGGTCGACGGCGATGTCGACTAGCACCGAACCTGGCTTCATTTGCGAGACGAGTTCGTTCGTGACGAGTTTGGGTGCGGCCGCTCCCGGGATCAGTACCGAACCGATGACGAGGTCGGCGGCGCGGACCTGCTCCTCGATCACCAACTGCGACGAGGCGAGCCCGTGGACGCGGTTGTTGTAGCGCCAAAACGACATTCGCAGTTTTGTCAGATCCGTGTCCAGAAGCGTCACGTCTGCGCCCATCCCGAGCGCGATGTTGGCCGCGTTCTGCCCTGAAACTCCGGCACCGATGATGACGACCCGCGCGTTCGCGACGCCGCCGACTCCACCGAGCAGCACCCCTCGCCCGCCCTCTGCTTTGAGCAGCGCGTGCGCACCGACTTGGGGCGCCAGACAGCCAGCGATTTCGGACATCGGATAAAGCAGCGGCAAGAACCCGGACGACGGCTGCACGGTCTCATAGGCGATCGCGGTTACCTGCTTGGCGAGCAATTCTTCGGTGAGCCGTTTGTCGGCGGCCAGATGCAAGTAGGTGAACAGGGTCAGCCCCGGTCGCAGCAGCCGGTATTCGGGCTCGATCGGCTCTTTCACCTTGAGGACGATGTCGGCCGCACCCCACGTCGATTCGGCGTCCGGCGCGATCTGCGCTCCCGCAGCAACGTACTGCTCGTCACTGATCTGCGAGCCCACCCCGGCACCGGCCTCGATCACGACCTCGTGAGACCTGGCCACGAGTTCGCGCACTCCAATCGGCGTGATCGCTACCCGAAATTCATTGTTTTTTACCTCTTTGGGGATCGCAATCGTCGACATCGGGCCTCCTTGGATTGGCCCTTTCGATTCAACACCCGCTTTGGCCGACTCGCTTGCTTTCGCGTTACTCAGTCGACCAATCGGGCCTGCAGGTGGCGAACAGCGAGCGCAACCTCGGCGAACGTAGTCGACAGTGGCGAGAGCCCCGCCCGGAGTCCGTTGGGGTTGCGGAAGTCGGGAATGACGCCGATTTCCCAGAGCTCGGCGACGATTCGGCGCATGTCGGGGTGCATCAGCAGGACGTGCCCGCCGCGTTCGCTCGCCGCTCGCGGCGACGCCATGGTCACCTGCGGCAGATAGGTGTCCGCGGCCCGAATCACGAAGTCGGTCAACTGGACCGATTTGGCTCTGATCCGGTCGAGTCCGGCTCGTTCAATCAACTCGAGCATGCCCATCAGTGGCAGCATCCCCAAGATGTTTGGCGTCCCACTCAACACGCGGCGAATTCCGGAAGAAGGGTGGTAGCCGGGGCCCATTGCAAACGGGTCCCGATGGCCCATCCAGCCGCTGATCGGTTGACTGAAGTCGTCGTGGAGTCGCCTGGCGACGTAACCGAACGCCGGCGATCCCGGTCCGCCGTTGAGGTACTTGTAGGTGCAGCCCACTGCCAAGTCGACGTCGGCGGCGTCGAGGTCGACTTCGACGACTCCCACCGAGTGGCACAGGTCCCACAGGATCAGAGCGCCGACTTCGTGGACGGCAGCCGTGATGGCCGGCAGGTCGGCGATATACGCCGACTTGTAGGAGACGTGGCTGAGTACTACGAGCGCGGTTTGCTCCGAGATGGCGCCCTGAACTTCGTCGACCGTGACGCCGGTGGCCGGGTCTGGTTCGAGCCAGCGGACGGTCAGGCCGCGTTCGGCGGCAACCGCTTCAACGATGTACCGGTCGGTGGGAAAGTTTTCGGTGTCGACCACGATTTCGCTGCGGTCACCGCCGAAGGCAACACCGGCGCGCACCATTTTGTAGAGCAAGACTGTGGTGGAGTCCGCGACCGCAGTTTGTCCGGTCGCAGCGCCCAAGACCAGGGTTCCGATCCGGTCCCCCACGGCCAACGGCCGCTCGAACCAGCGCTCGTCCCATGACCGGATGAGTCGCTCTCCCCATTCGGCTTCGACGAACTGGCGGTACTGTTCGCCGGTCGATTTGAGTGGCCGCCCCAACGAGTTCCCGTCGAGGTACGCCAGGACGCTCGCAGGTCGAACGAACTCGGCGGCGAACTTGGCCAGTGGGTCGACTGCATCGAGTTCGCGAGCCTGGCGGCCGAGGTCTGCGAGACCGGGATCGACGGGGTTGGCCATTTGGGTCCCTTCCGATAGTGATCCACCAGCATCGCACCGGCCATGGCGTTCGGCACGCCTAAACCTCAAAGAAAGACATCGAACGTTCACCAACCATAGGCTTGCCTTTCTTGATTCATTCAAGAAAAGGACTATAGTGGAGTCATGCTCACCAACCTCGACGTCGCCGCGGCCATCCGCACCGCCGGCCTCCGGGTGACCAAACAGCGCACCGCTGTCCTAACTGCCGTCAACGCGCATCCGCACGCCGACACCAGCGAAATCATCGACGGCGCCCGCCAGACGATCCCCGAACTGTCCCACCAAGCGGTTTATGACGCGCTGCGCGCGCTCACCGACGCTGGAATCGTTCGCTGCATTGAACCTGCCGGATCGACGGCACGCTACGAAACTCGCACCGGCGACAACCACCACCACGTGATCTGCCGCGGTTGCGGACAGATCGCTGACGTCGATTGCGCCGTCGGCGAGGCCCCCTGCCTGAGCCCCAGCCACAGTCACGGTTTCGTCATCGACGAAGCCGAGGTCGTCTACTGGGGCTACTGCCCAAACTGCGCTGAAACGGCAGCCACAAAGACCACCGAGACCAGCCCCAAGGTCTCCACGAAATCACCCACCACCTGAAAGGTCGACATGTCTGACAAGCCAGACGCCGTACTAAGCGACGTCAACGAACCCGATGCCGCCAAATGCCCGATGGGCGGAGACAGATTGCCGAACCCCGTTTCCGGTGACGCGAACCGCTCGTGGTGGCCAGAACGCCTCAACCTCAAGTTGCTGGCCAAGAACCCGGACGTCGCGAACCCGCTGGGCGGCGACTTCGACTACCCGACCGAGTTCAACAAGCTCGACTTGGCCGAGGTAAAGGCCGAAATCGCCGCCACCTTGACCGATTCGAAGGACTGGTGGCCGGCTGACTTCGGCAACTACGGCCCGTTCATGATCCGGATGGCTTGGCACAGCGCAGGCACCTACCGCGTGCAGGACGGCCGCGGCGGCGCCGGCACCGGCCAGCAGCGGTTCGCGCCACTGAACTCCTGGCCCGACAATGTCCTGCTCGACAAGGCTCGCCGCCTGCTGTGGCCGGTGAAGAAGAAGTACGGCCAGCAACTCAGCTGGGGCGACCTGATGGTCTTGGCCGGCAATGTGGCCCTCGAAGAGATGGGCTTTGAGACGTTCGGCTTCGCCGGCGGTCGCGCCGACGTTTGGGAGCCAGAAGACGACGTGTACTGGGGCGCCGAGACCGAGTGGCTAGGCGACGACGCCCGCTACACCGGTGAACGCGACCTCGACAATCCCCTAGCGGCCGTCCAGATGGGCTTGATTTACGTCAACCCCGAAGGCCCGGCCGGCAACTCGGACCCGCTGTCCTCGGCGCTCGACATCCGCGAGACGTTTGCCCGGATGGCGATGGACGACGAAGAGACGGTCGCGCTGATCGCTGGCGGGCACACCTTCGGCAAGACTCACGGCGCCGGCGACGCCGCCCTAGTCGGCCCCGAGCCTGAAGCCGCCCCGATGGAGCAGATGGGTCTTGGCTGGAAGTCCAGCTTCGGCAGCGGCAAGGCCGAGGACGCGATCGGTTCTGGTCTCGAAGTCACCTGGACATATCACCCGACCCGCTGGGACAACGAGTTCTTCCACATTCTGTTCGCTTACGAGTGGGAGAAGTTCGAGTCCCCTGCTGGTGCCGTCCAGTGGCGTCCGATCAACGGCGGCGGCGAAGATATGGTCCCCGAGGCGTTCGGCACGGGCCGGCGCGAACCGCGCATGCTCACCTCGGACATCGCGCTTCGTGAAGACCCGATCTACCGCGAGATTTCCCTGCGGTTCAAGAACGATCTGGATGCGTTTGCCGATGCGTTTGCGCGCGCTTGGTTCAAGTTGACTCACCGTGACCTCGGTCCGGTTTCGCGCTACCTCGGCCCCGAAGTTCCGGCCGAGCAGCTCATCTGGCAGGACCCGCTGCCGGCCGCCGAGGGCGAGGCGCTCAGCGATGCTGACGTGGCCGCGCTCAAGGCGAAGGTGCTCGAATCTGGTTTGAGCGTTGCCGAACTTGTTTCGACCGCTTGGGCGGCCGCTTCGACCTTCCGTGGCAGCGACAAGCGCGGCGGTGTCAACGGCGCTCGTATCCGGTTGGCTCCGCAGAAGGACTGGGAAGTCAACAATCCGACGCAGTTGGCCAAGGTTCTGTCGAAGCTCACCGAAATCGCTGACGGATACGAAAAGTCGGTTTCGATCGCGGACTTGATCGTGATCGCTGGTGCGGCCGCGGTTGAGAAGGCTGCTGCTGA
>Ga0116169_1002459_pt1 | contig 13549 bp, 15 predicted proteins | sample AD_UKC130_MetaG_FD_89796 | JGI IMG/M metagenome (GOLD analysis project Ga0116169, IMG submission 89796) | Active sludge microbial communities of municipal wastewater-treating anaerobic digesters from Canada - AD_UKC130_MetaG | ecosystem: Engineered > Bioreactor > Anaerobic > Digestate | place...
AAACGTTTATTTCATGACAATGCCTTATCATTTTGACAGAAAGCCTAAAGAAAGTCTGTTCAGCGGAGAATACTTCCTGAGCGGAGACATTTTCAGAACCCAAAATGCTTTTAAACAGGCTGTGTTGGATATTGATGCATCTATGCAGTTTATAAAGAAGGAAAATTCACTCCCAATTCTTCTGGTAGGGTTTAGCATGGGTGGCTGTGTATCTTTGAGACATTATATATTGAAGAATCAGGAGCAACCCACTTTCTTGATTAATCCTGTAACGGATTTTTGTGAAGTTTTGTGGGATTCACCGCTGTTTGTTACCATTGGCAAGGACCTGATAGAATCGGGTTATGATATGAATGAATGTAAAAAATTTTTTGCTGAAATGGATCCCAGTAATTTCATTGATGACAGTTTTAGAAGCGATAAAATTGCGATGGTGTATTCATGCTATGACCAGGTAATTAGTGAGATAAAATATAGAAAATTTATTAACCGGGCAGGTATAAAGAATATTTATGCCTATCACTCGGGGCATCTGAATATTTTGCGAGTGCCAAAACTGGCCAAAGATATAAAGGAATTTGGAGAAAAAGTATTTTAGACTGAAATTCTGCGATTTGCTGCGTGAAATAAGGGGTTTTCAGAAGGGAAAAAGCGATTACAAATTTACATAATTAACCAAAAAGATTTGAAACAGAAATTTCAAATCTTTTTGGTTTTTATAGGACTTTTAAGGAGTCATAGAGAAATGTTTCAAAACGCTTTTATTCGACAACTGTAACGGTAACTGTTTTGCTGCTTGTGGTTCCGAATTCATTTATAAGTTCCCACCGGTAATTGTATGTTCCCGGTTTTGTCGCATCAAAGGATAGGATTCTTGCCTGGTCGCGAGGTGTTCTGTCCACCAGCTCAAATCTTTTATACTCAACTTCGTTCTGATATAAAATTAAAGTTGTACCGTTATTTCCGCCCTTCATATAAAAATGCACTTCATATTTTTCACCGACTTTAACTTTCGGAGGATGTACGCTGATTCGTGCTTCTCCGGGTATTCCTGTGGCTTTTGTGATTGCGGTGGAAGTCGGTAAAGCATTGGCGGTTTGAGACGGCACGACAGCATCGGCGGTCTGAGAAGGAGTTACAGCAATACTTGGAGCAGGTGTTGCAGCAGCAATCTTATTCGGAGATGAAGTTGGGATTGTTTGTGCGGTACTTACAGCACGATTGGTAGCCGGAAGTTCTGTTGATAAAGGTTCGCTTACAAGCAGAGAAGAGGTGTTCTTCGGCATACCGGTCAAATCAGGCGCCGGTGTAACTCCTACCTGATGGGCATTATCAACGGCAGTATTGCTGCTTGTACTTTTGGGTTCAACGGTTTGGTTGGGCAGTGGAGATTCAACGGTACTGTATGAAAACGCCGGTGTACGATTATTTATAATCAGCTTAAATCCATTGAATACAATAATGCAAATCAGCACACTGGTAAAAGCCCAGGCAGCTATGATGTAATTTTGGTATTTATTTTTTCTTTGAATTCTGTAACTGCCAAACTTGATCTGTTCTCCTACTTTATTGGATGTGCTGAGCTTTACGGTCAGAAATTCACCTTTAAGAGTAAATAAAATGGCCTGGTTGTTTTTTATTTCAAGTATTACTCCGATATTTTCATTGAGATCATTTCTTAGATTAACATTTCTTAAATAACTGCACAGCAGACGAAGGTTGTTTTTTATTATCAATGTAAGTGCGATAATATACTTTTTATATTTGTTAAAGAGTCGTCTTTCCAATTTTATTCCGTCATTGAAATCTTCAACGGACAGAGTTTTTTTACCGGTAACCTTTTGGAACAGCCGGTCGTCAATGGCCAGTTGCTTTGCAATCCTGACGCATACACCAATATTTTGTTTTTCATCGGGAGTCAGATTGGGTAAATCGCTAAGTTTTATTCCGTATTCCCAGAGACTCCTTTTGAACTGGGCTATATCTTTTGTAGATTCATTATTGCAATAAAGGTAATACTTTTCTTCATCGATTTGCCGAAGTGAATTGTTTAAGTTCTCTTGCTTTACGTAATCCAATATCCACTCTCTGATGATTTGTTCAGAAAAGGATAGAAAATCATTTTCTTTTTCAGGATTAAACAGGTCAATGGAATAATCGAAGGCATCCAAACCGACATCAAATTCAGGACTGTTTTTTGGAATGGCCGACCTTCCCAGGGAATGAGATATTGACTCTAAGATAAATCCCTTATGTTTGTTGATAAAATCCTTTTTTAGTTGCTGATCGCCCTGTTTTATCTTTTTAATGGTGTCGATATATTCATTCTGATAGTCGTTCTGAATAGCCGTTTTTTTGCCAAAGAAATTTAAGATTTGCTTATTAGCAATTTTTTTGCAGTTTTTTGCAATAAAATTCTTTGCGCTCAAAAACTTTTCTATTTTCATTTTACCTGCTCCCTGATAATTAATATTTTTATACACTTCTCTGTTAATTATATCAGATTGGTGTAAAAAATAAAAACATATTTCCTGTTATAAAGTTTAAGATTTTGTCTTAAAATATAATTTTTATGATTGGAAGGGAAAAAATTATCGTACAAAATCTAAATATTGGGTAAAATACACTATTTTAGGTCATTGATCAGTTATTTGGTATATTTTTTACAAAGGAATAATTCTTTTTGTCATTACTGACACTAAGACTATGATTGCAATGCACAAAACATAAATAAGAATTAATGGAAGATTTTATTATTCTTGTTTTGTAAATTAACGGATTGCTTTTTATAAATTATTGTATTCAGCAAGGTTTTTATAGAACTTGAAAAATACCTTAAACAAGATTAACATAAATTAGATTTATGTCAAATTTTTTCTGGAATTTTGTCTGCAACTATGTTATACTACTCGAGATTAAATTTAGGGAGGGCTCATCTTGGAAAATAAAAGAATTATTCAAGTGGAAGATAAAGTACCCTTGAATCTCATGATACCGCTGTCGCTTCAGCATATGTTTGCAATGTTCGGCGCATCGGTTCTTGTACCCATTATTTTCAATATCAACCCATCGGTTGTTCTGCTTATGAACGGTATTGGAACGCTGTTGTTTATTTTAATTACAAAAGGAAAAGCACCGGCTTATCTTGGGTCCAGCTTCGCTTTTATTGCGCCGGCTGGTCTTGTTATTTCGAAATGGGGTTATCAGTATGCCCTTGGCGGATTTGTAGTAGTGGGTATTGCATTCTGTATTATTGCTTTGATTATTTACAAATTCGGAGTGGACTGGATTGATGTCGTACTTCCGGCAGCGGCCATGGGGCCAGTTGTTGCATTGATTGGCTTGGAATTGGCAAGTTCGGCTGCCAATACAGCCGGTCTTCTGGATGCTGAGATTAATATGAAAAATGTAATCGTATTCCTTGTTACATTGGCTTTTGCCGTACTTGGTAATGTTTTGTTCCGCAAATTCTTTGCAGTAATACCTATCCTGATTGCCATTGTTGCTGGCTATGCAACAGCACTTTTTACAGGTTTAATTACTGTTGAGACTGTAGCCGAGGCATTAAAGACAGACTTGTTTGTAATTCCTAATTTTCAGCTGCCGCGCTATAGTCTTGAAGCAATTGTTATGATATTTCCGGTAATTCTTGTCGTGGTCTCTGAACATATAGGCCATCAGATTGTAACCAGTAAAATTGTAGAAAGAGACCTTCTGAAGGATCCCGGACTTCATCGTTCCATGTTTGCCGACGGACTGTCGACAGCCCTGTCGGGTTTGGTCGGAGCAGTTCCTACAACAACCTATGGGGAGAATATCGGTGTAATGGCGATGACAAAGGTGTATTCCGTGAGGGTCATTGGCGGTGCTGCAGTACTTTCCATAATCGCTTCTGTTGTGGGACCGATATCGGCTCTTATTCAAACAATACCTAATCCTGTAATTGGGGGAATCACATTTCTCCTATACGGAATGATTGGGGCATCGGGTATACGTATTTTGGTGGACGGTCGGGTTGATTACGGACGCAATAGAAATTTAATCCTGACCTCTGTTGTTTTTGTTACCGGCCTTTCCGGTATTGTGTTGAAAATAGGTCAGGTAGAACTTAAAGGTATGGTTCTGGCCTGCATTGTCGGCATGTTTTTGTCCATATTACTCTTTATCTTTGATAAACTTAAGATAACAAACGATCTGGAAGCATAATTCAACATAATAAGCCGGTTAAGAAAAAATAAATGAGTTTACTTTAAGCAAAATAAAAAAATTCCCTCGGTTGGTGAGTAAATTTTTAAATAATCACTTGATTGAGGGATTTTTTATGCCTTCTTTTCGCCATTTTTGCTGTTTTCGATAAAGCAAAAAATATATTTTTGTCATAGAAATGGACAAAGATTAATAAAATTAAGTAAGAAATTTTTAGGTTTCCTACATCGGATAAGATTATGCTTTTACAGGAGGAAGATATTATGATTACCAATGACAAACAAACCTATAAAATTGAGGAAATTAATGAGTTTGAAAGGGATATATTGCGATTTGTCTCACCGGACTTAAGAAGTGCTATAAAAAGAATGTCGGTAAAGGACTTGGTGAGTACCGAGGAAATAAGATTCAGGGTGAACAAACCGGTTATGATCCAGAACCATAGGGGAAGCTTTTTTGGAGACTTCCGGTGAACTTAAAGCCAAACCCGAAAATCCGGTATTTGCAAGTCAGGAACAGATAATTAAAACATTGGAACTTATCAGTGAAAATTCCATATATGCCTTTCAGGATGAAATACGGAACGGGTATATTACACTAAGGGGCGGGCATAGAGTTGGAATAACCGGAAAAGCGGTATTAGACGGGACAGGAATAAAAAATTTAAAGGATATTTCAGGTCTTAATATTAGAGTGTCTAGAGAAATAAGGGGATGTTCGGATCAAATTTTAAAGTTCATAGTTCAGGGAGAAAACGATATATACAATACCCTCATCATATCGCCTCCAAAATGCGGAAAGACCACAATTCTCAGAGATATTGCAAGGTCTGTAAGTGATGGTGTTCCTCAAATAGGACTAAAGGGCCTGAAAGTGGGAATAGTGGATGAAAGGTCTGAAATTGCCGCATGTTTTAAGGGTTCACCTCAAAAACAAGTGGGAGTTAGAACCGATGTGCTGGATGCCTGCCCTAAACAGATAGGAATGTCAATGTTATTAAGGTCAATGTCCCCTGATGTAATAATAACCGATGAAATAGGCAGCAGCGGAGACAAGGAAGCGTTGATGCAGGTGATTAATGCGGGGGTCAAAATAGTTACAACAGCCCATGGTTACAGTATTTCTCAATTAAAACTGAGAAAAGAAGTGCTTTCGATGCTTGAAGAAAAGGTGTTTGACAGGTTGGTTGTGTTAAGCTGTAAAAACGGGCCGGGAACCCTTGAAGAAGTTATCGACGGCAGCAGTATGAAGTTTCTGTACAGGAGAGAAAAGTTATGCTGCTGAAAATCGTGGGCAGTTTGATTGTCTTTGTATCCAGCACGCTTTTGGGATATTATCATGCCCAAACCTATGCCCAAAGGCCGCAAGAGCTGAAGACTCTTCAAATGCTGCTTCAGATATTTGAAAATGAAATAAGTTTTTTGTCCAATGTATTGCAAGACGCTTTTCAAAAAGTCAGCAGTTGCACAGACAGCAGCGTGGCCGTTTTTTTTGAAGCAGCAGTGGAAAACCTGAAAGAAGGAATGTGTGCCGATGAAGCATGGACAAAGGCTGTGAAAGAGAATATTTCCGCTACAAGTTTGAATTCTGAGGACGAAGTTATAATTATTTCCTTTGGTAAGATGCTGGGAAGCTCTGATTTGGAAGGACAGATAAAAAATATACGTCTTACCGTAAATCAATTGAGGATACAGGAGCAAAAAGCAGAGGAACTCAGAAGCAAGAATGAGAAGATGTACAAGAATCTTGGAGTTTTATTCGGTCTGGCAATAATCATTTTATTGTTCTAAATGAAAAGTCTGTGTGAATATATATAACTTGTACAGAAAAGATATATGGGAATAGTGAAAAAATGCCAATTGCTTCTTGAAAAATACAGATTAGTTTTCATTATTCCGTTAGGAACAAATTTATAAATTGTTCCTGAAAATTATACTATATCTCTTAAACAAGAGGAGAAAGAACAATTATGAACATAGAATTGATTTTTAAAATTGCTGCCATAGGAATATTAGTTTCGGTATTAAACGCTTTGCTTAACAAATCGGGAAGAGACGAGCAGGCAATGATGACAACCCTTGCCGGTCTGATAGTAGTACTTATGATAATAGTAAAGGAAATAGTAAATCTGTTTGATACCGTAAAAACATTGTTTCATTTCTGAAATTAAGGATGATGATTTCTGTGGACATAGTTCAGGTAATCGGATTGGCAATTGTGGCAACTGTAATAATAGCTGTTATTAAAGCGCAACGGCCGGAAATTGCAATACAGATAAGTATTGCAGCAGGAATAATTGTCTTCACAATGATACTGGGCAAGATCTCTGCAGTCATTGAACTTCTTAACAGCTATGCCGAGAGAATTAATATAAATACCGTATATATTTCAACATTGCTTAAAATTGTGGGAATAGCGTATATTGCAGAATTTGATGCAGAGGTCTGCAAAGATGCCGGGGAAAGTGCAATTGCGTCAAAGGTAGAATTGGCCGGCAAAGTGGTTATCATAGTTTTGGCTGTTCCTATACTGACTTCATTAATGGACTTGATTATAAGAATTATCGGGTAATATATGAACGGATGGAGAAAAAATGTGTAGAGTAAACAAAAGAACTGTGATTTATTGCTTCTCAAAATTAATATGTTTATTTATGTTCCTGACGGTATTTTGCGTTGCTTTTCCCGGTCGAGTATACGGTGAAGGGGCCGGTATGGAACAAGAGATTATTGAGCAGCAGATGAATACCGATGAAGTAAAATCGGTTGAAGAAAACCTCAAAAGAGCAATGGATGAAGAGTTTTATGAAATAATGCCCGATTATAATCCGGAAAAAATGATAAAGGATTTGACAAAGGGAGAATTCAAATTTGACTTTACAATTATCTTTAAAAAAATTTTGATGTATTTGTTTAAAGAAGTGTATGTAAATATTGATCTGCTAATTAAATTAATAGTATTGGCAATTATCTGTGCAGTTCTTAACAACCTCCAGTCATCCTTTATGAGTAAAAGTGTGGGAGAACTTGCCTTCTATGTATGTTATATAGTTCTGGTTTCAGTATTGGTAATAAGTTTTAATAGTGCGCTTAAATCGGGTATTCAAATAATTGATGCAATGGTAAATTTTATGTATTCCTCCATACCTGTGCTTGTAACTTTGCTGATTTCCGGGGGAAACATCACATCAGGCGGAATCTTGCATCCTGTATTGATAGCCATTGTACAGTTTACAGCTACCGTAATAAAAAACGTTTTTATACCTCTTATTATTCTTTCGACGGTTATATCCATTGTAAACAATATTTCCGATAAAGTTCAGGTTGCAAGGCTTGCTTCTTTCCTGAAAAACATTACATCCTGGTCTTTGGGCTTTATACTGACTTTATTTGTTGCAGTTATATCTCTTCAAGGCACTTTAGGTGCTGTGGTGGATGGGGTGGCGAGCAAAACAACCAAATTTGCAATAGGAGTATTTGTACCGGTGGCAGGAAAGTATCTTGCCGATGCAGCCGATACCGTTTTAGGATGTACTCTGCTTATAAAAAATGCCTTTGGAGTTGCAATTATGATTGGCATAATATCGATAAGCCTTATACCGGTGTTAAAAATGTTGGCTATCATAGGGGTATATCGGTTGGCCTGTGTCTTTTTAGAACCGGTGGCCGAAAACAGAATTATTAAATGTATTGGGGAAGTAGCAGGTTCAATAACTTATATTTTTGCAATAGTGGCTTCGGTATCCTTTATGTTCCTTTTGACGGTTGCTACATTAGTAACTGCGGGCAATTTAAGCTCTATGATGAGGTGATGGAATGATAGAGTTTTTAAAAGAATGGTGCATGAATATTGCAACTCTTGTAGTCTTTATAGTTCTTTTGGAGATGCTTTTGCCGTCGGGCAAAATGAAAAAAATGATAAATCTGGTTTCCGGTCTTATTCTGGTGATTGCTTTGATTAATCCGGTGCTTGGTTTTCTTCAAAGAGGAACGGAACTTGAGGTTTATCATTTGTCAAGCAGTAACTTCATAGACAAAAAAGAGATAATGGCAAACAGCCAGGTTCTTAAAGAAGAACAGACAAGGCAGATTACCGATTTATACAGAAATAAGGTCATAAGTCAGGTGGAAAATTTGGTAAGAGGTGTGAAAGGTGTATTGGATGTTAAGGCTGATGTAATTATAAATGACGATTATTCGGATGAAAAATTCGGAGAAATCAAAAGAATTTACCTTGAACTGAAACTTGGGGAAGAGGAAGAAAAAACAAAGGGTATTAAGAAAATTAAGAGCATAGATAAAGTAGTAGTGGGGAAAGAAAAAAACAAGAAAGAGAAGAGAGTCTGAACACAAAAATTGATAAAGAAATTAGAACAGAAATTGAGAACAGGATTGAAAACATGCTTAACATACAAAAGGAAAACATAGTGATTTCTGTCACGTAAACAAAATACCTTTTGAAGAAATAAGGAGGGCAATATGGATAAGTTGAAAAAGTTTGTGGAGTATTTGAGAAAGCTGCTTAAGAATGACAAGAACAATAAAATGGGCGAAAACCTTATAATTCTTGTAATTATCGGAATTATAATCATAATAGCCGGAAGTACACTATTTGAAGGAGAAGGAAAGAAAGATAAAAAAATTGCTTCAAATAAAGTTGAGGATAATATTGAGGAGAAAGCAGAGGAAGCATCCGTTGTCGGTGTAAATAACGAAAAGACAGATCTGGAAAAAAGCATAGAAGAGATTCTTTCACAGATAAACGGTGTGGGAAAAGTTGATGTACTGGTGACCTATTCATCAGGTAGACAAATCGTACCTTATTCGGATGTTAAGAAAAGCGATGAAATTACGGAGGAAAAGGATAGTACCGGAGGGACAAGAAAAATAGATCATAGTTCCTACGAAAGTCAGATTGCCTATGAGGACAGCGGGAGCGGTGTAAAGAAACCTATTATTTTGAAAGAACTTTTACCGGAAGTTAAGGGGGTGGTGGTAGTAGCAGAGGGTGCCAATGATCCTTTGGTTAAAGAAAGTTTAGTAAATGCAGTAAAAGTTCTTCTTGATATACCGGTACATAAAATACAGGTGTTTGAAAGAAAAGGAGGTTAAGAAAGTTGAATAAAAATTTGCAAAAAAAGATATAAATAAGACAAATTTGCAATATATATTCAATATATATTATAAAAAGCAATAATGAAGGGGGATTATTCTATGGTAGTATTTAAGAGAAAACAAATTGTTGTTTTGTCGCTGATTCTTATGATAGTCATAGCAGGGTATTTACAATACAGTTACAAAAAAAGCAGTGTTTCGGTAAGCAATGAAATGTTAGACACCGATTCTCCCAGACTTGGTGAGGCAGTTTATGTAGATAACAGTGATTCTTTGGGCAGCGAAGTAGCCGAAAAGACAGAAGATTCCGATAAGAAGGATAACAAAAAGGAAGATAAGAAAGACAACAAAAAGGAAGATAAAAAAGAGGACAAAAAGGATGAAAAGAAAAATTCCGGTAAAGAAGTTCAGGCATCAAAGCAGGCTAATGAATTTTTCGCACAGGCAAAAATGGATAAAGACGTAACAAGGGGTAAAAATAAAGATGAGCTTGAACAAATTACCAAAGACCCTAATGCCGATAAAGAACTTAAAGCTCAAGCCAATAAGAAAATTTTGGCGTTGATTGACAAGTCAGAAAAAGAAATGGCAATAGAAACTCTTATAAAAGAGAAAGGGTATAGTGATGTGGTTGTATTTATTGCTGATGACGGAAGTGTTGATATAGTTGTTAAGGCTCAGAGTCTGTCCGATGTTGAGGCAACACAGATTGCGGATATTGCATCCAGACAGGCAAATGTAGCAATATCTGATGTTCACGTGAGAACTGTTTTTTAAAAAAGGATATTTTGAAAAGAATTTACACAAATCCAATATAGTCGAATTATTATGTTGACAGATACAATTTATTGATATCGTTGATTTGTAGTGTTATAATATTTTGTATCGGGCTTTTACGTGATACAGCGGGGGAGGGAATCCAAATGGATGAAAATGTCCAGGGTAATAATATTGAGATTGGTAACATTAAAATATCGGAAGAGGTAGTGGCCATCATTGCAGGAGTTGCTGCTATGGATGTACCTGGTGTTGCAGGAATGAGCGGTGGTATCGCTGGTGGAATTGCGGAAATCCTTGGACGTAAAAATTTATCAAAGGGAGTAAAAGTGGAAGTCGGAGAAAAAGAAGCTGCGATAGATTTGTATATTATTGTTGAATACGGATACAGAATTCCCGATGTGTCATGGGATATACAGGAAAAAGTTAAAAAGGCTGTAGAAACTATGACTGGACTTAATGTCGTTGAGATAAATATCCATGTTCAAGGCGTAAACATAGAAAAGGAAATCAGAAAAGAAATCAGCGATGACCTTTCCCGGGTAAAATAAATGCCGTGTACAAATAGAAAAAGTTATACTATTTTGAAATAATCCCTTTGTAGGGTTTATTTTTTTATAAAAATAAAATATAATATAATTTGGATAAAAGTGTGAAGGGAATCTTTGTAATATTTTTTTAGCAGAAATATTTGGAAATACACAAAAAATGTAGTATAAAAGTTTGGTTTTTTATTAAAAATTCTAGTAATGGGATTTCTTGTGACAAAAGAAAAGTGTGAAGAGGTGACTTATGAATATTTTATTTAGGACTATTTTGGCGATTTATGCTTTCTGTCTTACTGTAGTGTCCGTGATATTGATGGCCATGACCCTAAACCATAGCCTGTTTTCCAATACAACGGAATATATTTCGGAGTTTGTATTACCCAACAGAGCTTCGAATGTTATTATGTTCATTATAGAACTTATATTTTTTGCACTGAGCATAATGTTTCTTTTTTCCGGTGTTAGAAGCGAGCGGGAAAAGAAGTCTATCAGCAAGGTCAACAATGTTGGTGAAATCAGAATTTCCCTTAATGCCATTGAAAATATAGCATTATCGGCATCAAAAAAAATTAGCGGTATTAAGGATACAAAAGCTTATGTGAGAAAGCTGGGAGAAGATGTTTCCATATTTATTAAAGCGATTGTTTTAGCCGAAACTCACATTCCAACTCTATCGGAAGAACTTCAGGTGAAGGTTAAAAAAGCAGTTGAGGAAACTTCCGGTATAAATGTTTCTGATGTAAAAGTTTCCGTTGAAAATATATACACCGGGTATAAATCAAGGGTTGAATAGGAGAGTATGCTATGAGTTGGGAGAATTTTATAAATTTCTACAAAAGACATTTTGGTGAAATAAACGGTGCCCTTTTCGGGCTGATATTTGCGTTATCCACTCTTTTTATCGGTTTTTTTCAGACGGTATTTATTGCATTATGCGTTTTGATAGGTTATTATATTGGAAAAAAGATATCAAATGACAAGGACTATTTGAGAAATTTGTTGGACAGAATATTACCTCCGGGTACATATAGATAATGATTTAAGGGTTTCCTTTTGATTGCATTTTTTAGAAAGGTATTTATTTTTGCTTTTGAGAAATGATAAGTATATTTAATAAATAAAGAAGAAATTTTCGCAATGAGAGTTAATAATGGGTTTATGAATAAGAAAACAGGCATCATAGAGTGTGAGCATAATTGGAACAGTGCTTATAATCATGATATTGACAGATAATTTTTCAGAATTGATTTGAAACAAAACATATGGGATTGAAAAGGCTCAAACTAGTCGAGGAGGTACAAAGTTAATGGGAAGAAGGGCAGCCAGGGAGATTGCGATGAAGCTCATATACCAGTTGGAAATTCAAAAGGACTCCAGAGATGAGCAAATAAGGCAGACCCTTGAACAGGTAAATTTAGCCGAGAATGATGAGAATTATATTGTTGATGTTGTAAAAGGTGTGTACAATAATCTGGAACAGATTGACAAAACCATTGAAACCTATTCAAAAGGATGGAAACTTTCAAGGATTTCAAAGGTTGACTTATCTATTTTAAGGCTTAGCATATACGAAATGTTTTTTAGAGATGATATACCCTTTAATGTGTCGATAAACGAAGCAGTGGAGTTGGCTAAGAACTATAGCGGTGAAGACAGCGGTTCTTTTATTAACGGCATATTGGGTAAAGTTTCACAAGTCAGGGAACTTCCCGGAAGGATTGAAGAATCGAAAAGCACTTGAAACTTTTTATTATTTAACAACCCACCTGAAAAAGGTGGGTTGTTGTGATGAAAACCGATAGTAAAAATAAGAACTTAAATGTTATGGGAGAAGAAATGAAAGAAACATTAACCGGTATTTTTGACAATGTTTTGACAGTAACTTCAGTTAACAGATATATTAAGGAAATTATTTCACGGGATATGATATTGTCAAACCTCTGGATAAGGGGTGAAATTTCCAACTTCAAGCATCATTCCTCCGGACATATGTACTTCACACTTAAAGATGAAAACAGTGTTATTAAATGTGTCATGTTCAGAACACACAATTCTCACTTGAAATTCATACCGGAAAACGGAATGAAGGTCATAGTTAGAGGGTATGTCTCTTTATACGAAAGAGACGGGCAATATCAGCTTTATGCCGAGGAAATGATAAATGACGGAGTGGGAAATCTTCATATTGCCTTTGAACAGTTAAAGAAAAAACTTTCGGAGGAAGGGCTTTTTGACAGCCGTTATAAAAAGCCTATTCCTTTTATGCCCGAGTCAATCGGAGTAGTAACGTCATCAACGGGATCGGTTATCAGGGATATTATAAACATACTTGACAGAAGATTTTATAACGCCTGCATAAAGATTTTTCCCGTCAGAGTTCAGGGGCAGGGGGCAGCCGAGGAAATAAGCAGGGCAATTGATACCCTTAATCGTCTGAACTGTGTCGATGTTATAATAATTGCCAGAGGTGGAGGTTCTTTAGAAGAACTTTGGCCCTTTAATGAAGAGATTGTTGCAAGAAGCATATTTAACTCAAAAATCCCGATAATATCTGCTGTAGGGCATGAGACAGACTACACGATATGTGATTTTGTAGCAGATGTGCGGGCTCCGACACCGTCTGCTGCAGCAGAGATTGTCATGCCTGAAAAACAGCAGCTTATCAATAGGGTGATCGAGCTTGATATGCGACTTAGAAATGCCATCCTGAGAAATATTAAAATTAAGCGGCAAAAGCTTGAAGAATTAAAGAATTCTGCTGTTTTCAGGCAGCCTTATGACAGAATTTATCAGGAAAGAATGAAATTGGATGTATTATATAAAGATTTGAAAAAAGCCTTTCTGGTAAAGCAGGAGAGGGCAAAATCGAAGCTTCAGTTTCTTGTAGGCAAGCTTGATGCCCTA
>Ga0116169_1002461_pt1 | contig 13541 bp, 12 predicted proteins | sample AD_UKC130_MetaG_FD_89796 | JGI IMG/M metagenome (GOLD analysis project Ga0116169, IMG submission 89796) | Active sludge microbial communities of municipal wastewater-treating anaerobic digesters from Canada - AD_UKC130_MetaG | ecosystem: Engineered > Bioreactor > Anaerobic > Digestate | place...
AGCCTAACATGCCATGTACTCATTGTCAACAGCTTTCGCGGCATAAACGCTTTGCTCAGGTGGTTTAAACACCTGCTTAAATAACCGAGTAAATTTACACACAAATTTGGACTTGACTCAAATGAGCCTGCCTTTCGTTTAGTATAATCTTTATTATAATCTAATGGATCATACTTGCGCAAGTTAAGGCCGCTCTTGGGAAATACTTAAACAGGAGGAGTAGTATTATGAAATCAATGATGCGGCTAATATCATTTATATTCACACCTTACTTTGTAGGACTGCTGCTTATATGCGGGCTTATATTATCTTATGTCTACCCTAAGCTAATAGCTCAATCCAAATACCCAGTAGAATACCGAATTGGAAAATGGGTAGGCTATATATTTATTTTGGGAGGTATAAGCTTTTTTATTATCGCAGAGCTCTTCGGTTAGTCTGGGGGTCTCAGTCCTTTCTGTTTTTTATTTCTCCTATACGCCTTATCATGATCTCTGTGCTGATCTCCAGTTCTGCTGAGCGATAGATCTCATCCCAGTGCCCTTGATTGGCCTGGTAAAAATGAGGATAGTAGCTTTGTGTTTTTTCCTTTATGCGGAAGGGATCACTGGCAAATTCCTGCTGGACTTTTTTAAAGGTCCTTTTTATGATGTTCTCCAGGTTTTTCTCTATAACAACACTTGCCTTCTTGATATACTCATCGCTGTTCAACCCACTGCTCGGAGCCGTTATTTCATTGATATCTCCCTCGAGTCTGATATTAAGCACGGCATATAGCTTATCTCCCCTGATCTCGGGCTTAAGTTCAGACTCAGATTCATATATCCTGAGGATAACGTCCTCACCCAGTTCAGGTGGCAGCTTTACCTCTAAAAACCCTGACTCTACATCACCGCGCAGGAATCGGGCACCCATCACTTCTTCACCGCTCAGCCAGCCTGCTAGCATAAAATCCTTTATGACAGCACCTCCTGATATACTGAGCTCGTCTTTCAACGGTATTATCCTGCATAATATGAAATCATGTCCTTCAATGAGCGCAATATGTATTCTTCCAATGTGAGAATAGTCTGTAACTTCAAATGAATATTTTGTATTTTTATTAAGGATCTCTGAAATCACAAACGACGGAATGATACCCGACTTGAACTTTAAATCCAATATTTCTTTGGCCTTGCCTTGTACTATTGCAATTTGAAGCTTTTTTCTGACTTCGAATGTCCTTATCAAAAAGTCAAGGTACTTCTCAAATCTGTCTTTTGCGACATCTTCACTTATAAGCAGTATCTGGCAGTGTTCAAAAGTTGGTATCCAGTTGATTTTCTTGATCAGTTCATTTCTGGCTGTGGTAATATCCTCAGATACCTGCGTAATATTCCAAAAGGGTTCATCTACTTGCGATTCGGCCATAAAGGCTTTAGGGTGAGCTATCTGAAAGGTCACCTCCAGTTTCCCTGACTCATCTGATTTGTCCAAGGCAATGCCTACTATGAAGGCCTGGTCCTCTATCTCGATCTGACCCCAGCATGAAACAAGCAGTAAGGTTATACCAGCTATAATAATAGTGAGAATAACTTTTCTAGTCATTGTTTATCCTCGCCTTTTTGATTTTTGAGATAATGAGCATGGGAACAGTACTAAAACCAATGGCAAGTCCTGCATAGCTGATGATCTTTAGCAGAACTGTGAATTGCACTGAATTTTGCGGAATTATAGCAATCATATAAACAACCGGTGACAATATGAATACAAAGGGCTTATAATTCCTTAGACCTATGATCCTGACTACTGATAATGCAGCCATGTACATATAGGACGTAATCGTGGTAAATGCCGCCAGTATCCAGAATGTGAGGAAAAATATATCAAACCTTTCTATGAAAGATTCAACCCAAAGTATCCTTCTTGCAAGGTGGACTGTGGGATAAACCATGTCGGCAATAGTTTTGTCGCCATATATGCCAAGCTCGATGAAGACAAGCAAAGTGTATATTATGATAGTTATCCCTGTCCCGGCCATACCGTACTTTAACAGCTTTCTTTTGTCAGCCACAAATGGCGTCAAGAAGGTAACGATTTCAAATCCCAGATAACCTGTACTTATTCCTGCCAGACTCATAAGAATCGGCCCGAATCCGTTAGACAGCAAAGCCCTGTAGCGAAACATCTCAACATCCCGCACGTTGAGTAACAAAAGCCCCAGGATTAATCCTATAATAGGAGGCAGGAACAACTCGTTTATCCTTGCTATCGTGCTTATGCCTCCCTGGACCTGATAAGCAACTGTCAACATCATAGTAATCATGATAACTTCCAAAGGCGTCTTGGGTAACAGCAGCACTTTCATTGCATCAGCAAAGCCGCGTAAAACAGTAGCTGTAGTGGCGATTGCATATAAAACTATATAAAACCCATAAAGCTTGCCTAACAGTCTGCCAAATACTATTTGTGAATATTCGATGATCGTATGATTTGGATATTGACAGCTAAGCAGAATGGCAGTGAAGGTCAGTACTAATACGACAATGCCACCAAACAGCGTAGCCAGCACACCGTCAATACCTGCCGCTTCACTGGCAGAGCTTGGTATGAACAAAACAGCTATACCTAATATGCTCAATGAAACTATAGCAGTAACTTGCAGGTTAGTTATACCTTGTCTGCTTTTCATTGCTCATCCCTTCAATCCATGTCCATTCTTATCATATCTATCGGATCGGTTTCTACCGGTCTTCTTTTCATGGCCATATAGGGTGCCCTTATGACAAAATCCCTCAGGTCGTGTATTATTATAGGAGATTGTGGTGTCATAAACTCTACTCCAAAGCTCTTGATGGATGCCATATGGATATTGAGCAATATAAACCCGATAACAACGCCGTACAAGCCAAGAAAACCAGCTAAGATCATCAAGGGGAATCTCATGGTCCGCAAGCCGATTGCTGTAGAATAAGTCGGAATTACAAAAGAGGCTATGGCTGTTATAGCAACTATGACTACAGTGATTGGACTGGTTATGCCTGCGCGTACGGCTGCGTCACCAATAATCAGGCCTCCTACTATTCCTATTGTCTGACCTATTGCTTTTGGCAGTCTGGCGCCTGATTCCCTCAAAAGCTCCAAGGTAGACTCCATAAGCAGTGCTTCTATCAATGAAGGGAATGGTACCCCTGATCTCGATGCTGAAATCGACAAGGCCAGCTTGGTAGGTATCAGGCTTGGGTGGTAGGTCAAAATCGCTATATAGATAGCAGGTGTAAAGACTGCCACGAAGGACGATATCCAGCGGAGCAATCTAATAAAAGAGGAAAGTATCCACCTTTCGTTGTAATCCTCCGGGCTTTGAAAAAACTGGTTGAATGTTGCGGGAACGATCAGAGCATATGGACTGTTGTCAACCAGGATAGCAACTCTGCCTTCCAACAGGCCGGCCACTGTCTTGTCAGGTCTTTCGGTTGCCTGCACCTGTGGAAAGGGGGTCATGTTATTGTCCTGGATAAGCTGCTCCAACTGACCTGAGTCTATAACCTGGTCTATATCAATTTTGTTCAGGCGCTCCTCAACTTCTTTGACTAATTCTTCCCTAGTTATTCCCTTTATATAGACATAAGCCACATCAGTCTTGCTACGCCTGCCTAATGTTATCGTCTTAATTACCATATTGGGATCCTTGCACTTCCTTCGTATAAGTGCAGTGTTTACTCTCAGGGTCTCTGTGAAGCCTTCTTTTGGCCCTCTGATCACTTCCTCGTCCTCTGGATTGTTTACTCCCCTGGCAGGCCATCCTCTGGTACTAATGACCAGGACCTTGTCAAATCCGTCAATCAAAAGTACGGCTTCACCGGACATCACAAACAGCATAGCCTTATCCAGACATTCAACTTCCTTTATATCGGCTACAGTGACCGCATGCTCTTTGACAAAGTCAAAAACCAAATCATGATCTAAGCTTAGGCTACGATCCTGATTGAGTTCCGAGACTTCATACATCATTGGCTTTAAGATTGCTTCGTGGATTACGTTTTTGTCCGTCAACCCGTCAATGTATACGAGGGCACAAGGTATGCCCGTAACGCCCAGCTTGAATTCTCTGAAGACTGCATCTGCGCTTTCCTCAAGAAAAGCCTTGAATTTGCCAAGGTTCTCCTTCAAATCTTTTGATAAGGGAATACTCACCCTGTCCTCACTTTTTGGCTTTGGAGACTGCCTTTCTTCAATGGTTTTTCTGTTATTTGGATTTTTTCTCCTTATGACCTTCATAAACAGCCTCCTGGATGTCATCTGATGTCCTGTCTTATTTAAATTGCACATAATAATGCCTATTATGCAAGGCAGTGAAGCAGGTACGAACTCATAAAAAAATGCCATGGGAATGCATGGCATCTTGGTTGTTTGAGCTCTTAGTACTCTTCGTATATATAGTTGGTTTGTAGAGGAAATAAGGCATCAAGTTTGTCCGACACCGTGGCCTTGTAGATTTTGATGAGCCCCTCGCTCACAGCGCTGCTGACCGGTATGTAGCCCCAGAACAACTGGTTCAAAACCTGTATCCCAAGCTCGGCATCCGGTTCTGCAGACGTTGTTGTAACTGTTGAGCTTCCATCTGTTCCGCTTATAAGGAAGCATCTGTTGTTTTCTTCATATATCGGATCTGTTATCTTAAGGATCAGGGATTCATCAGCCATTGGCAACCCTGACAGAGCATTCCTTATGTCATGGATCCTACCCATGACATGGTTTTGCTTTAACAGCGTATTTCGCGGATCTTTCATCGAAACATATGTAATATCACTAATAGGTGCATTCCATAGTATCTGTTGAGTTTGGTCCGCCAGGCTAACAGCCAGCTTCAGCAGTGCATTTTTTGCACTTGGGTTGATATATGCCAGTTCCTTTATTATCAGCTTGTCAACTGTTTTACTGTATATAATGTACCCTGATGTCAGATCGTTCTCATTGTATATATAGCATGCACCGTTTTCCAGCTCTGCATCCCGGATAATCTGGTACCAGCCTGCCTCATCCCTGGCAATAAAGCCGTTATACCTAAGCATATATTGGCTGTAGCACATATTAAGGTCAGCATGGTCAATAGCTGAGCTTATTCTAACGTACCTGCCTTCGGGCATATCCTCTGGCAACTGCAGCTTTAAATCGGTGTAGACCAGCTTGTCATAGCATACCTCCCAGCCAAATTTCCTATAAAACTCATATTGGAAAGGTAGTAAGACCGACAGATATACGTCTCGTTCCTTCATTACTACACCGGTTTGCCTTATGAGCTCCCTGACATGTCCCCGGCCTCTATATTCGGGCCAGGTAGCAACACCTACAATATAGTAGGCTGTATAATACCTGTCTCTTAATAATATTCTGTAAGGCCTGAGTTGAAGGCAGGAGCACAGCTTGCTGCCTTCAAAAACAGTTAGTGTATTCTCGGGCTTATAACATTTGGTAAAATAAAAATCTACAAACTCCGGACTGTCATTGAAACAGCTGGTCCATAGGTCAATTATCTGGTCTGTATCCTTTGCAGTTGCAAATCTGATCATATCATGTACTCCTGTCATCATATATAAAAGCCGATATACTTTTTCCCCATTTTATACGGATGATATGATAGCTTTGATTTTCTTAATCCAGGGATCCCCATATCTTCTTCACGATTTATGTATTTTACGTTTGACCAGGCATTCGCTGCAAATTGCTGGTTTATCATTGCATATATCCCGTTGTACTCTATATTGGCCTTTTCAATATGAATTACCGCCATGTTCGGATTAAGCAGTCCGCCCACCGTAAATGCCTGTATTTTGCCATTGATTCTGAGAGCGGCACCCTTTAGGTCCAACGACTTATAATTACTTAGCACAAGCTTGATCGCATCATGCTCTTCTGGTAGTTTTTCCATACTGCTTCTTTGTGCATGCCACTCCATTTCCAGCCTGATACAGTCATCAATGTTCTTGTCGTTGATCTCCTCATATTCATACTCATATGAATTTATGAATTTATTTATATGGTTCCTTTTCTGATGATACTTGTTGCCTTCCAGATTTATGAGATCCTTGGTAAGATAGATGTAGTCGAAGTTGTTCCTGTCTTCTCTGAAGATGAACCTTCCTGGCATAGCCTTATCTATCTCATTCTTGATGTCTTCTGATATGTATTTAAGTACCAGTGGATTGCCTGATCCGGCCATTATTTCTGCCAGTTTCGGGATAATGCTTTCATAGTCAGCTTCACCCTTACTCCATGGGTTGAACGCAAAAGGATATTGATTGCGATAACTGCCTATAATACACAAATGGTCCTTTATTATTGCATATTTGAAATAGTAATGTGGTGCCCACATGAATAAATTGGTGAATGAGTATTCAGAGTTTTCATAGTGCTTTGCACTGAAGTAACTATCAATGATCTGCTTGTCTTCTAGCGTTATGCTTTTAAATGCTCTCACAAAATTACCTCCCACCCCCCTATTATAACATGCAATAGCAAATAAAAACCTGCAGTTAGAAAAAATCTGCAGGTTCTATTCAAATTACCTCTTTATCAGCAGCAGATCCTTTTGCTTATGCTTGATACTACCGGAAGTACTCTTTTCCAGTTCTTCATAGATTATTCTGGTTATACAATCAAGATCTTCATAGAAGACTACTATGACATCGCCTGCAGCTGCAGTTCGTATAGCTTCCTTTAATGCATCCTCTTCATTTTCATGGATGCTTACAGCCGGCATCGGTAGCCCGGCATTTATGACCCCTTCAAGCAGCAGTTGTGCAACTTCGCCCTTCTTACGGTTCCTGAGGTCCTTGTCTTCTTTAATGAATACTCTGTCAAAGGACCTTCCTGAAATCTCTCCGATCCTTTTGATGACCGAATCACTTCTGTCTCCTGGAACTCCAATGATGCCGACCAAACGTGAGGCGCCCAGCTTTTTGACCGCATCAGTCACGTTTTCATAACCTGCTGTATTATGTCCGTAATCCACCACTATACGGAAATCCCTGATATTGTAAATGTTAAAGCGGCCTGGATTATGTATCTCATCGTTGTGAAACGAAATAAGGGCACTTTCTATAACATGCAGGGGTATTTTCAATGCATATGCCGCACTAATGGCAGCAAGGCAGTTTTCTATATTATATAACAGCTTGCCATTATAAGTAGCTGGTACTTGGGTGATCGGCATGCTTTTGACCAGGCCGTTTCCGGTAGCGATCGTTACAAAGCCATCCTTCAGAAAAACTGCATATCCTCCCTCAGCGATATGTCTATGTATTATCAGGTTGTCATCCTGTCGTGAAAAATAAATGATATTTGCCTTGACCCGCTTTGCTGCCTGGACGACCATTTGATCATCAGCATTCAGTACTGCAAAGCCATTGCTTTTTACTGATTCGACTACCAGAGACTTCACATGCAGCATTTCTTCGAGCGTCTCTATGCCATCGATCCCCAGATGATCATCGCTTATATTGGTCAGGACTCCTACATCGCTCAAGTCATACCCAAGGCCGGCTCTAATGATGCCGCCTCTGGCAGTCTCTAGCACTGCAGCTTCAATTGCCTTGTCACTCAGTATAATCTGGGCACTGGCCGGTCCAGTCGTATCTCCTTTTAAAATACATTGATCATTGATATATATCCCGCTGGTCGTTGTCATGCCAACATTCAGACCGTAGGTCCTTAATATGTGACCTATCATTCTGGTCGTTGTTGTCTTTCCGTTGGTTCCTGTGACGGACACTATAGGGATGGAATGTCTACTGCCGGAAGGAAACAGCATATCAACTATAGCATCTCCTACTTTTCTTGCCTTTCCTTTCGTAGGATATAAGTGCATCCTGATGCCTGGAGAAGCATTGACTTCAATAACTGCGCCCCTACCTGCCTTTATTGGTTTACTGATGTCTGAACAGGTGATGTCTACTCCGGCGATATCCAGTCCAATTATCCGAGCAGCTCTGATCGCTATTTCCTGGTTATAAGGATGAATTTTATCAGTACAATCCACTGCTTCCCCTCCGGTACTGAGGTTGCCGTTGGATTTCAAATGTACCCTCTCACCTTTTCCTGGTATGCTGTCAGGAGTGTAGCCTTGCTTCTTAAGCAGATTGATGCTAATGTCATCTATAACTATTCTGGTCAATGGCTTTTCATGTCCAATGCCTCTCTTGTCATCGCTGTTCTTGATATCCACAAGTTCTTTAATGCTATGAATTCCATCTCCGATCACATATGCAGGTATCCTTAAGGCAACAGCCGTTACCTGGTTGCCTATTATCAATACCCTATAGTCATTTCCTTTGATGTATTCCTCGACCAATACACAGTCATTTATCCTGCTTGCAATGTCATAGGCATCGATTACCTCATCCTTAGTTTGAAGTCCTAACGAAACCCCTTTGCCCTGATTGCCGTTCGATGGTTTAACGACTACAGGATAACCAATGCTTTCAGCAGCCTGAACAGCTTCCTCACCACTATAACACAGTACTCCTCTGGGAACCGGAATGCCTGCCTGGGCCAGGAGTTCATTGGTGATCGCTTTGTCTGATGCTATATCAGCCGAAATGCAGCTTGTACTTTCTGACAAGGTACCTTCCATCTTTTTAAGATATTTACCGTATCCCAGTTGAATTATATTACCTCTTCCGATCCTCGTTACCGGAATCCCGCGTTCTATTGCGGCGTCCACAATAGCCTGGGTACTCGGACCAAGGCCATATCTGTATATTAGCTCCTTGATACGGTCAATACCTTCATCTATATCGATCTGCTCCTGCTTGCACAAAGCCTCTGCTATCTGTACAGCAAGTCTTCCCGATTCTATTCCGGCCTGCTCATTCTTATATGCAAAGACTACATTGTAAAAGCTGCTGTTCTTTATTTGCCTTGTCTGACCAAAAGATACGTCATGGCCAAGCTTGTTTTGGATTTCAATGGCACAATGTTCGATCACATGAGCAAGATTTGTACCCTTTTCAAGATGTTCCAAAAATCCGCCTTCATACCCGAGAGAACAGCAATGCCGCCTAAGGCCCGGCAACAGATCCACAAGCCTTTGGTTGAAGTTATTTATTTCATTTGTGGTCACATTATCCCAGATCCCAAGGTCTATGATAATTCGTACAACCTTTTGATGGCTGTAGATGTTTCTCCCTTTATATATCCTTATCTCCTTAATCAACAAAATGCTACCTCCCAAGCAATGGAATCCTTTTCTTCATATCGAAACGATATCCATCAGGCAGAATGTGAAGGGCTATATTTGTCAAAGCAAGGATATCATCGGGTCTGGATTCTGAAACATTTGTATAGCTTAAGTTTACACCGTCCAGTATTGTAACGGCATTTGAACCTATGACCTCAAAGGTATCGTCATCTACTATAATTGCTGTATCTTCATCTATGCCTATGCCTAGGACATTTGGATTTTGAGCTACTGCTGCCAGCAGCCTGCCGACCCTGCCTCGCTGCGCAAAGTGCTGGTCTATCACCGCGCCCTTTAGCATGCCGAGGCCTGGGGCCATTTTGACAGTGCATTTTTTAGGTGCGTCGTCATCATTACCTGAAGTGATCATAGTTTCACTCATGACTGAGGCACCTGCACTTGTGCCTGCAATCACCAATCCATTTTCGAACATTTCATTCAACAACTGCCCGGCTTTAGACCCTCCTAATAAGCTGGTAATCTTAAGCTGGTCACCGCCGGTAAAAAAAACACATGTAGCGTTGTCCAGCCTTTTAAGACTATCTGAATCATTGGCATCAGCACGTGTTTCAATATGCAGTGCATCTATGTTGCCGATATGCAGCTTTTCAAATAGTTTTTTGTACTCCGCACCGACCTTTGATGGATACTCTGTAGCGACGGTCATGATCACGATCTTGCCTTCGCTTTCGCCTGCCAGTTCTGCTACCTTGCGCAGGATCACACAATCGCCCTTCTTGTCCTCGGCTCCTCCGATGATCACAAGCTTTCCCTTATGTTCTGCATCCATTCCATTCCTCCAGTCATTTTGATATTTATTTTGTCAATAAATAACTGATTTTATGCTGGCATTGCCATTAAATAGAAAAAGCGCATTAAGCGCTTAATTGTTGCTTTTTCAGTTGTTTCTTTTAGATAGTTCATTCCGCATGGCGTTTTTTCGCTCAATTGCTTTTAGCACCTTGTTGCGTTTTCTAATCCCGTCCATATAACTGAAGCCTGAGATTATCGGAAAACAGATGGCTGTTATCAATCCAAGATGTGGCATTAGGTCACTGTATTCAACAAACAGCCTTATGTACGGACTCAGCCATAAGTGGAACAAAAGCCTGAGAGGATCGAAAATAAGGGCAGCTATGTATATAACAAAAGCCGGTATTGTAACTATCAGTCCGGCTATAAATCCCTTTGCCGGATGATACATCCCCCTCTTCAAATGGTTCTGGCCAAAATTGCTGGAATCATGGTAGATCATGAACCAAAACAATGCTACCAGAAAAGCAAAAACTATCCACTGGTAAACCATATTTTTCTGAAATATACTGGAAAGGAGGATATACATGAAGAGCTCCAACACTGACATGGTGGCATGGGTAGCCAGCAGCTTCAATACGAACTTTTTAAGTCCCAAAATGATCACCAACTCCCCTATATCTTAACTGTTATGTATTTGTCGACTATATGATACCATACCTACTCGATTTTTTTCCATCTGGTTTCATGACCCTTTGAACAGTAATCGAATATGTCTCCTTTTTTATAATACTGCCTCTCCATGCTGAGCTGGCATTGGTAGAGCCCTTCTTCTATGCATTTCTCACCGGTTCTGTATAGCTTTTCATCCATATCCTGTTCCTGCCTTTCATCTCCGGTTATGATCCTTTTATCTGTTATTAACATATCCAAAGATATATCATGCGATTCAACAGGCAACGAATCTACTACCTGAAAATCGTATGCCAGACCTATTTTCAAGGTATTTATGCTTAACCTTGCCAGGAATCTGTCATAATAACCGGCTCCATGGCCCAATCTGTTGAGCCTGGTATCAAAGGCGACCCCAGGTACTATAACGATATCCAGCTCGTTTACGTCTACTTCTTCACATGACATGACCGGTTCTGGTATTCCGAAGGTCCCTGCGGCCAAGTCATCTAAGCCGGTAATCCTGCATGGCTTTAGATCCCTTGTGCTGGTCATACACAAAGGCACTGTCAGGATCTTATTATCTAATAAAGCCCGACTGATAAGATCAAGCGTCCTCACTTCACTTCCAATGCTGGTATAGACCATTAGACTTAGGATGTGCGGTAGCGTTCTGTTGCCATGAACTTATTCAGTATGTCACCGCTTTTAAGTTCTATTTCTCTTTGTGTTAGTAAGTTCCGCTTTGCCAGCATTTGGGCACGTATATCCTTCTTGTTCATAGGCCCATCCTTCTTATTCAACATATACTCGTGGCACTCTATCGCTTATCGAGGTCAATATTTCATATGATATCGTTTTGCATTTTTCTGCAAGCTCGTCAGCGTATATGCTTTCATCGCCCTGCTCTCCTATCAGGACCACCTGATCACCCAGTTCCACACCTGGTATATGTGTTACATCTACCATCATCTGATCCATGCATATTCTACCTATAACAGGAGCTCTGTAACCCCGAACAAGTACATCAGCATTATTACTCAACAGCCTGTTGTACCCGTCAGCATATCCAACCGGAAGAGTAGCTACCCTTACTCTTTTTGACGCTGTATACTTCCTGCCGTAGCTGACACTTTCACCAGCATCGATGTATTTGATATGTGCAATTTTTGTTTCCCATTGAAGAGCCGGCAACAGCTTTGGTATGTGATATTCAATTTCGTTCGATGGATAATACCCATATATGCTGATCCCGCACCTGACCAGGTCATAGTGGGCCTCCTTATATCTCAGTACACCCGCACTGTTGCACGCATGGACAGTCTTCGGCTCTATGCCGTGTCTCCGTATGAATGTGAGCAGCTCAATGAAACGCTTGATTTGCATATTAGTATAGTAAGTATCTTTTTCATCAGATACTGCAAAATGAGTGAATGCACCATCTACTATCAGACTATCGGTACTATTGAGATAATCAAGCAACTGTTGCAGATCCTCAGTAGTCCTGAAGCCTATCCTGCCCATACCTGTATCAAGTTTGATATGGATCCTGACCCTGCGTCCCTTCTCTTTGGCCAGCTCATCCAAAAGCTTTGCAGTATCAAATGAGGGCACTGACTGGATCAGATCATACTCTATTATTGCATCACATTGCTCACGATCTATTTCACCCAATACCAGTATCGGAACCCGGAGACCCTTTTCCCGTAGCAAAGCACCTTCTTCCGGTAATGCTACACCAAGCCATTGAGCTCCTGAGGCGACCGCGCAAACAGCTGTATCAGTCAGCCCATGCCCGTATGCATTTGCTTTAACTACGGCCATAAAAGCAGTATTATGCGGGATCAGGCTTCGCAGTTCACTAATATTGCTTCTTAACCGTGATAAGTTGACTATCGCTCTTGTTGGTCTCATTTAACCCACTCCATTAACGCTGATTGGACATGTCGAGTTACATGCTATAGTTTATATTATAGTACGAACTTGTAAAAAAAACAGTATTCTCTGGGAAATGCAAAATAAAACGTGGTACGAAGACCACGTCTTTTTATCCTTCAACGAATGTAGCACAATCTGTTTCTTCTGTATTCTTTGCGTTGCGAGGTTGGATCTCTATTTGCTGTGCTGTGCAATAATCACCTTGAGCGTGATAATAACAAGAATTTACTACACACTTTACTCCAGGCAGGGGGTTATTGCTTTTATCTACACGTCCTTGCACTGTTTTCACCTCCTTTATGAGACATTCATGTCTTCCTGTCCATAATATTACCCTATTATTTTTTTCTATGCCCAATCCCAAATAAGATTCAGATAAACTTATTACAGGAAATTCAATAAAAAAACCTTTGAAAAAATCTTTTCAAAGGTTTTGGTGGGTCATCAGGGACTCGAACCCTGGGCACCCTGATTAAGAGTCAGGTGCTCTACCAGCTGAGCTAATGACCCATGATATTTACTTGGCGCGCCCAGTAGGATTCGAACCTACGACCTCCAGATTCGAAGTCTGTCACTCTATCCGACTGAGCTATGGGCGCTGATTTCAATGGAGCGGGTGATGGGAATCGAACCCACACGGCCAGCTTGGAAGGCTGGAATTCTGCCATTGAACTACACCCGCATGCTATAATTACATTGCGGTTTTGCCCATATTTAGATAAAATGGAGCGGAAGACGGGATTCGAACCCGCGACATTCGCCTTGGCAAGGCGACGCTCTACCACTGAGCCACTCCCGCATGGAATCGACACTTGATTATTATAGCTTATCCCGTTCTGTATTGCAAGCTTTATTTTTTATTATCCTGAAATTTTTAGTTTGGTGCGGGCGAAGAGATTTGAACTCCCACGCCGAAAGGCACTAGATCCTAAGTCTAGCGCGTCTGCCAGTTCCGCCA
>Ga0116169_1002463_pt1 | contig 13532 bp, 12 predicted proteins | sample AD_UKC130_MetaG_FD_89796 | JGI IMG/M metagenome (GOLD analysis project Ga0116169, IMG submission 89796) | Active sludge microbial communities of municipal wastewater-treating anaerobic digesters from Canada - AD_UKC130_MetaG | ecosystem: Engineered > Bioreactor > Anaerobic > Digestate | place...
AGAGAGCCAAGGTTCATTTTTGTTACATAACCGGTGCTGTCCCTTTCCGCTACGGTCACATCCTGAAAAAATGTTTTTTCGTCTATATCTGCCTTAGGATACTTCTGTTTTAAAATACCGACAATTACCGCCGGTTCATATTCTGTTATTCTTAAATAATTGACGGATGTTACATCATGCTTGCTTGATACACTGACAAGATAGGGAATATCTATACCCCAGGCTTCTTTGGCACTCCTGGTATAACCTGTTCCCGTACCGAAAAAGACAGGCAGAACCAGATCGTCTTCGTAGACCATAATTTCATCTTTGGTAGCATAAATGGCGTTTTCCAGCTTGGAAAAATAATTTATATAATTGTCATTGCCCCAATAACGTTCCATTTTGTCCGGATCGATATAGGATAAGCCCAGTTCGGATGTGCTAAAAATTTTTTTATCCGGATTTTCCTGTGACAGCAGGGCTATATTATAAAGGGCATAGGTTCTGGATATGACAGCCTGGGCTTTTAGTGCTTCTATATGGTAAGCGGCAGGCATATTTGCGGCTACAACACCTATCAAATACCGGTCAAAATCCAATATCTGCTTTATGCCGTTTTGTTCATAATATATATTATAATCCATGGTTTCAATAGAAGGGATTTTGCTTTTATCCGATATAATGAGGGTAAGGATAAAAGGAAGCAGCAATACGAAGATACTTACAGTCAGAAGTTTTATTATCAGCTTCTTCATTATTGTTACTCCTTAATATTGATATTGATACATTATATTTGAAAAAAGTCTGTTTATGTATGCAACGATAGGGTTGTTTATAATTCTTTAAGAAAATGAAATAAAAGTTTATTTGACTATATCTATATTCAGGGATAAGATGTGAATAAACAGGAGGATTATGATTGGTATGAAGGACAAATTAAGAAGGTTCATGATGGGCCGTTACGGAATAGATGATTTGAGCAGGTTTTTACTGGGACTGGCGTTGATTATATTATTAATGTCCAGATTCTTTTTAAGAACTGCCTTGTATGCTGTTTCTTTATCTGTTCTTGTGATTGTATACTACAGAATCTTATCAAAGGATTTAAACAGTCGATACAGGGAAAATCAAGCCTTTCTAAAGTATAAAAATAAATTATTCAATTTTGTCCGCAAGCAAAAATATATGTTTAAACAAAGACGGATATACCGCATATATAAATGCCCCGGATGTGGACAGAAAATAAGGATTCCGAAAGGAAAAGGCAGGGTGCAGATCACCTGCCCGAAATGTAAAACGGATTTTATCAGAAAGTCTTAGTATTAACCGTAAATGAACGATTAGATATACAGTGCTTAAAAATAAAGAGCCGCTTTTTAAAAACTTGCGGCACATTTTTGCTTATTCGTTAATTATTTTAATATGGCACATTTTCATGGCTTCCAGGGCGTTTTTATGGCTTTGAGGAGTAACACCTGCGCAGCAGGAAGCATCAACGGTTATCACGGCTTCAGGCAGGAAGGCTTTCAGCATCAAGGCATTGGAAATAACGCATATATCGGTACACAGGCCGATTATTTCAAACTCGGCATCCTTATAATTTTCGGATAAATAGGACATTAAGGATACGGATCCGAAAGTACCCTTATCAAAAATTATAGAATCGCTTGTATCCAGTTGGGGTGAAATTGCCCATCCGCCGGTTCCCTTTATGCAATGTTTAACCGGAAGATTTTTTCCTTCCTGGGACTGTAGATAATCTTTATCATGGGTATCTCTTGTAAATATTACCGTATGGCCCGCTTTCTTATATTCCTCAATCTTTTTCTTGACATTAGGCACAATGGCTATGGCTTCTTTTGTTCCCAGCGCTCCGTCTATAAAATCATTTTGCATGTCTATTACAATCAATACTTTTTTCATTTAAACTGCCTCCCTTTTAAACTTACCGGATTGTTTGTTAAGATGATAATATGGCTAAAACTGAATGATGTCAAGTTTAAGAATAGATAACAGGCAGAGTCTCTATCTTTGAAATCTAAAGAAGGTTTTTCTTTTTTGCTACCGGGTTTCTTTTTACTATTTTAATAGTCAGTGATGTCACTAATTAAAAAAGAGAGAAAAGATTAAGATAATTCAATTGAACTGTTTCCGCTCAAGATTTTTACTGTCTGAATTTGCGATGTTAAAATTATAATTATTTGAATTAGCATTAATTGAACTGCTGAAACAAAGAAAATTAAATGATTAACAAATGATATTATATAAATATTGACAAGAGCTTGTATATGTTGATATAATTCCCTTAATTGTACTGATAATATTTGTAAATTAATATATATAAAACCGTTGAGCAAGAGTAGTAAGAATTGCTGAATGTTTCCAGAGAGCCGCCGGTGGTGGGAAAGCGGCAACATGGGCAATTCCGAATGGACTTGTGAGGGAAGCCCGAAATCATAGGAGAGTAGGCGCTTACGGGGAACCTGCCCGTTATCAGAAGGGTTCATATGATTGTATGCATAGAATGAGGTGGCCGATCTATTTGGCAATTAGGGTGGTACCGCAGAAGCTTAAGCTTTTGTCCCTGCATCTTGCAGAGACAAAGGCTTTTTTTAATAACCTTAATACCGGATTATTGTATAAAAGGTTTATAAAAAGGATGAGAATTTTATTCAGTATTACATGTGGTTTCAGCACAACCAAATTGTCAGCATTTGCATCATTTTTATAATCTTATAATGTATGGTTTTTCGCTATAGCTATTTTAAGTAGGATTTAAAACTTTCATATGAATCAAAAATATAAAAGACGGGGAGTGATAACATGTCAAATGGGAGATTTGGGATTTACGGCGGCCGGTATATACCGGAGACCCTGATGAATGCGGTTATTGAACTTGAAGCGGCTTATAATCATTATAAGAATGACAAAGAGTTTAACAAGGAATTACAAGAACTTTTGGTAAATTATGCGGGCAGGCCGTCCTGTTTGTACTTTGCCAGAAATATGACCGAAGATTTATGCGGGGCAAAAATATACTTAAAAAGGGAAGATTTAAATCACACAGGTTCCCATAAAATCAATAACGTCTTAGGACAGGTGCTTTTGGCAAAGAAAATGGGAAAAACCAGGGTGATTGCAGAGACCGGTGCAGGCCAGCACGGGGTAGCTACGGCAACTGCTGCGGCACTTTTAGGGCTTGAATGCGAAATATTTATGGGAAAAGAAGATACGGAACGCCAGGCCTTAAACGTATTCAGAATGAGGCTGCTTGGAGCCAAAGTTCATGCGGTTACTACGGGCACACAAACTTTAAAGGATGCTGTAAACGAAGCTTTACGGGAATGGACTTCCAGGGTAGAAGATACCCATTATGTAATCGGTTCGGTTATGGGGCCGCATCCCTTCCCCGAAATTGTAAGGGATTTTCAAAGTATTATAGGAAAAGAAGTTAAAGAGCAGATACTTAAGGCAGAGGGGAAACTGCCGGATGTGATAATAGCCTGCGTGGGCGGAGGAAGCAATGCAATGGGTATTTTCTATGACTTTATAGATAATCCGGAGGTCAGATTAATAGGTTGTGAGGCAGCAGGGGAAGGACTTGATACCGAGCGGCATGCGGCAACTATGGCAAAGGGGAAAATCGGGATTTTTCATGGTATGAAATCTTATTTTTGTCAGGATGAATACGGCCAGATAGCACCGGTTTACTCAATATCGGCAGGATTGGATTATCCGGGTATAGGTCCGGAACATGCTTATCTTAAGGATATAAAAAGAGCGCAGTATGTGGCAGTAAGTGACCTTGAGGCGGTAGAAGCCTTCGAATATCTTTCAAGAACCGAAGGAATAATTCCTGCCATTGAAAGTGCCCATGCGGTGGCATATGCTATGAAACTTGCTCCAAAAATGAAAAAGGACGAAATTATAGTTATAAATTTATCAGGCAGAGGAGATAAGGATGTGGCAGCGATAGCCCGTTATAAGGGGGAGAATATCTATGAATAGGATTAACAGGGTATTTTCAAACGGGAAGGCATTTATCCCTTTTATTACGGCAGGAGACCCAAATCTGGAAATTACCAAGCATTTGGTTTATGAACTGGCCAAATTGGGAGTTGACATGATTGAACTGGGGATTCCCTTTTCCGATCCGGTTGCGGAAGGGCCTGTAATACAGGCCGCGGATAATCGTGCCCTTTTGGCTGGAACTACCACAGACCGGATTTTTGATATGGTAAAAGAAATAAGAAAATCCTGTGATGTTCCTTTGGCATTTATGACATATATTAATCCGGTATTTTCTTACGGCACAGAACGCTTTATAAAAAACAGCAAGGAGGCCGGAATAGATGCGCTAATTATACCGGACCTGCCTTTTGAAGAACGGGAAGAAGTCAAACCCTACTGCAACAAATATGAAATTGCCTTTATATCAATGATTGCTCCTACGTCCGGGGAAAGAATAAAAAATATAGCCGTCCAGGCGGAGGGCTTTATATACTGCGTTTCATCTTTGGGAGTAACCGGCATCAGAGAAAAAATCGGTTTGGATGCGGCAGATATGATTAAAAGTGTAAAAGCCGTAAAAGATATTCCCTGTGCCGTAGGTTTCGGAATATCGACACCGGAACAGGCAAAAGCTATGGCGGAAATATCCGACGGGGTCATAGTCGGAAGCGCCATAGTTAAAATTATAGAACGGTACGGCAAAGAATGTATACAGCCGGTATCCGAATATGTAAAAACTATGATTCAGGCAATTAAGTAAGGTACGGTTGTTACCGGCAGCCGATTTAGTTATAAAACGCAACAGAATACATACGGAGAAAATCAGAGACTGATCTTTGGCTTAATATAAGGTGTACGGATATAAGCAAAATACACGGTTTAATATAGGCATAATATAAAAAGGAGATTTTTCTAAAGACTGAACGACCTGTGTGTTTTGATATATTCGTACATTTTTTTCTGTCAGTCGGGTATTTATTATGTCTGTCAGAGTCAGCCAATGTATATGACAATCCGAAGCAAAATAAAACATTGTCGTTAAAAAGAAATATGCAATTACAATACCAAGCATACATATATGTAAAGTTTGAATATTATGTATAAAATTAAAATAAGATAAGGCAATAATTTATACAAATGCAATAAATTTACATAACATAGCAAATACTGGTTGACTTTTGGTTAATTAAAACATATAATGTTTATATGTTTAGTATGGATTATAAAAAAGAAAGGAAACGTAATGATGAAAAAAGATCTTATCCTATTAAGCAAGAATAATTCTTTTGATATGGATATGCAGATGATGTGCATGCAGGGCATGTGCATGTTTTGTTGCGCCCTAAAAGAATATTCGGATATCGGCTGATAGGATAAATCTATTCTTGTATGCCAAGAGCAGTCAGGATAGAGATATCCTGGCTGCTTTTTATATATAACTTAAACTTTTCCAAAGTAATGAAGAGAAATACATAATAAATTTGCTTATAAAAATTGGGTTTTAAGCATGTATAACAAAATCAGGTCAGCAGGTTTTTTAATTATTAATTAAAAAAATAAATACAGCTAAATACGGCTATCTGCAAAGAAAAACTCTTTTAGCTAAAAATTAAGCTAAGTTTTAGCTTAATTTAAAGGGAAAGGAGAGAACCAGTATGAAAAGAAAATACTGTGTGTTGCCGGTATGAAGGACGAATACATTAAGATTTCAAATTTGCAGAAAACATACTATACCGGGAGCGGTCCGGTTAAGGTACTTAAAGGAATAGACTTAACCGTACGCAAAGGAGAAATCTTCGGTATCATCGGCTTTAGCGGAGTGGGAAAATCAACTTTGGCCCGGTGCATCAACCGGCTTGAGAATCCGGACTGCGGCAGTATCATTGTAGGCGGGGTAGATATATTAAAACTTTCAAAAAAGGAACTGCTTAGGGAAAGAAGAAAAATAGGAATGATTTTTCAGGCTTTTAATCTCTTTGAAGCAAAAACCGTGTACCGGAATATTTCCTATCCGCTGGAAATCAGCGGGATACCTCGGCGGGAAATAAAAAAACGGGTAATGGAGGCGGCGGAACTAGTAGGACTTTCCGATAAGCTTGAGGCTTATCCCGAAGGCCTTTCCGGAGGGCAAAAACAGAGAGTAGGCATCGCAAGGGCATTGGTTAACAAGCCGGATCTGCTTTTAAGCGACGAGGCAACCTCCGCTCTGGACCCGCAAACCACATTGCAGATTTTGGATTTACTTAAAGAAATTAACCGTACTACCGGAATAACAATCCTTATGATTACCCACGAACTGGATGCCATCCGGTATACCTGCGAAAGAATGGCCGTACTGGAGGACGGAAAAATTATAGAAACAGGCTATGTCCGTGATATATTCAGCAATCCCCACAGCCGTACCGGTTCGATTTTTACCCGGGTGTATACGGAGTTTCAACGGACAGCAGCGCTAGAATACGGGGGAGGGATTTAACTATCCATATTTAAATCCGGATATGGGTAAGACTGTTAAATTTTAAAGATTAAAAGTATACATATCAGCAATTTCAAACAAGGAAGTGAAAATATGAGTTTGCTGGATACACCCTTATGGAAAGTAATTAAGGGATCATTTGCACCGGAGATTTGGGAACGGATTGCACCGGCTATATGGGACACACTTTATATGACAGTTTTGTCTTCCCTGATAATGCTTATTGTGGGTTTATTTATAGGAATTTTACTGGCTGTAACGAATCCCGCAGGCCTGATGCCGATGAAAGCCCTGTATTCGGCTTTCGGCTGGATAATTAACTGCCTGCGTTCACTCCCTCAGATGATAATGATTATCCTGATGATACCGGTAGCAAGATTTTTTTTCGGAAAATCTTACGGAACCAATGCCTGTATAATTGCTATTGCCGCCAGTTGCATACCAATGTATGCCCGTATTGTGGAAAGCAGCCTGCTTGAAATATCCAGAGGAAAAATCGAGGCTGCCAAATCAATGGGAAGTACCAATATCCAGATTATCTTTCGTGTACTTCTTCCGGAAACAATCCCTTCTCTGGTTCGCGGCTATACCGTAGCGATTATAGCGGTAATTTCAATGACAGCTCTTGCGGGCATGTTCGGTGCCGGCGGAATCGGAGACATAGCCGTACGGTTCGGCTATCAGCGCTTTCAGCATGATGTTTTGTTTGCAACAATCTATGTTTTGGTTATTCTGGTCCAAATAGTTCAGTGGACCGGCAATCTTATATCAAAACACATGTTAAAAAAGAGGAATTTAATATAAATCAGACAGAAAGGGGAATAGGTATGAAAAAGAAAAAAGTCTTGTATGCTCTTCTTGCTGTTTTGCTTGTAATGAGCATTCTTGGAGGATGCGACAATTTAAAAAAAACTCCTGCGTCGTCCACGACTGCTGCGGACAATGGGACAAATAAAGCCTCAACAGACAAATCAGATACCATAACAATAAAAGGCATAGCAGACCAGGTGCCACATTCGGAGCTGATTGAATTTGTGGCACCAAAACTAAAAGAACAGGGAATCGTAGTCGACTTGGTGGCGACTGCGGCAGACAATACGACCAATGAAAAGTTGGCCAAAGGAGAAATTGACTTTAACTTTTTCCAGCATGAACCTTATCTTAAGGAATGGAACAGGGTAAACGGGTATGATCTGAAAAACGCCGGAGATATTCACGTAGAGCCTATAACGGCATACTCAGACAAATACAAAAGCAAAGATGAAATACCCGATTATGCAGTTGTGGCCATCCCCAATGACGGAACAAACGAATACCGAGCCCTAAGAATTTTGGAGGAAAACGGATTTATAAAACTGAATGCCAAAACAGCCAACTCCCTTACTGCTTCGGTTGCGGATATTGAAGAATATCTTAGGCCTATTGAAATTGTAGAACTGGATTCTGCTCAAATCATACCTACAAAGGACGACTATGACTTCTTTATTACCAATACCAACAAAGCCCTGGAAGCAAAGATAACTTCCAACCGATTATTCAGCGAAAGCGGCGACAGCCCTTATGCCAATATTATTACCGTAAGACCTGAGGATGTTGATAATCCTGCAATATTAGCTCTGGTTGAAGCTCTGCAATCGGAAGAAACAAGAAAATTTATAGAAGATACATATAACGGAGCCGTAATTCCGGCAAAGCTTGATTAAAGATTATGTTATAAAAATCGGGTTGTTAAATACCAATGCATGGAAACATATTATGATAACCGAGTATATGAAAGTAATGACTGAGAGGTGTAAATATGAAAGAGCGTTTGTGGAATACATTTAAAGAACTGGCCGATATCTATAGCCCGTCATTTGGGGAACGCCGGTTTTGTGATGTTTTGAAAGAAAAGTTTGCGGCTTTGGATATAGAGTTAATAGAAGACGGAGCAGGCAAAGAAATCGGAGGAAATAGCGGGAATTTATACGGATTTATACCGGGAAAATTAAATGAAGCTCCTATCCTTTTTTCAGCTCATATGGACACGGTCGAACCTGCAAAGGGAAAAAAAGCCATCCTGCATGAAAACGGAAATATCACATCGGAAGGAAGTACCATATTGGGCGCGGACGATGTTGCCGGAATCACAGTCATTATAGAAGCGGTTAACAGGCTTAAAGAGCAAAATATAGCCCACAGACCGATAGAACTGCTTTTTACCGTTGCGGAGGAACGGTACGGTGCAGGATCCGCGGTATTTGATTACAGCCTTATTAAAGCAAAAGAGGCTTATGTTCTGGATTTAAGCGGGCCTATAGGAGAAGCTGCCAATGCCGCTCCCACCATACTTTCCTTTGAAATTAACGTTTACGGCAAGGCCGCCCATGCCGGGTTTGCTCCGCAGGACGGAATCCATGCCATTGAAGTTGCGTCAAACGCCATAGCCAGACTTCCTCAGGGAAAGCTACCCTCAGGTTTGACTTTTAACATAGGCCAAATAAGCGGGGGCAAGGCAGGCAATATCGTTCCCGACTTGTGTACCGTTAAGGGAGAAATAAGAAGCCTTGACCATAAAGCCGTGATTTCCCACTGGGATAAGGTTGTTGAAGTTTTCATTGAAGAGGCAAAGAAAAAAGGGGCTGAGGTTGAAGCCAATAATAAGATAGAGATAAGAGCTTATGAAACCCCACTTCATCACAGAGTAGTACGCCGCTTTATCCGTGCCTGTGAAAATTTGAATTTACCGTGCAATATTCATTCCACATTCGGAGGAAGTGACCAAAATAATTTTTCCCTGCATGGAATAACAGGACTTGTAATTGCCTGCGGTATGAATGAAGTTCACAGTCTTCGGGAATACAGCAATATAAACGAGTTGGAGAAATGTGTAAAACTTGTTATGGAGTTGATAAAAGGTGGGGAGGTGAAGGAATGAAAATACCGTTACAATACCAGCGGACCGAATATGATTGCGGACCGACCAGCCTGCTTAACGCGATAAGTTTTTTAATAGACCGGGAGGACTTTCCGCCCGATATATTAAGGCACTGCATGATGTATACACTGGACAGCTATAACGAAAAAGGGGAAGCGTATAAGAACGGCACATCTAAAATGGCTATGATTTTTCTGGCCGGTTGGCTTAACGAGTATGCCAGAGTAACAAAATTTCCTATCTATACCGAAACCTTAAGCGGTAAAGATGTTTACATAAGAGAAGGAAGCAAAATTATCGAAGCCTTAAGACAGGGTGGGGCTGTAGTTGTCAGGGTGTTTTTGGATTGCGGTCACTATATTACACTGACAGGAATTTCAGATAACGCTATAGAAGTTTTTGATCCTTATTATCAGGAAACCCTTTCATACAAAGAAGAAATAAGCATAATACACGACAAGCCTTTTTCAGCCAACAGGCGTGTGGCGTTTGATGTTTTTAACAGGGAAGAAAATACGCCTTATGCGCTGGGGCCTGTTGAAAACAGGGAAGCAGTAATACTTTTTAACACCAATACAAGAAAAACCCCGGAAAAAACGATTGAGTATTTCTTATAAACGAAAGGGATGATTACTTTGGCATATTATAAGCATGTTGAAACGGCCCTTATCCATGGAGGTGTTCCCGGAGATGCTGCTACCGGTGCGGTCAATGTACCCATTTATCAGACTTCTACTTTCGAACTGGACGGGATAGGTAAGCTTCGTTCCGATTGGGATTATTCAAGAACGGGAAATCCTACCCGAAAAGCTTTGGAAGACCTTATTGCAGAGTTGGAAGAAGGAACCCGAGGCTTTGCCTTTTCCTCCGGTATGGCTGCAATCGATGCGGTACTTCACCTTTTCAAGACAGGAGACAGTGTAATAATTTCAAAAAACGTATACGGCGGAACGTTTCGCATCCTTGACAAAATATTTAAGCAGTACGGGCTGAATTACAAAATAGTAGATACAACCGATCTTGCTGCGGTTAAAGAGGCTTTCACCGGGGATGTAAAGGCAGTACTGTTGGAAACTCCGGCTAATCCCCTGCTTTCAATAACAGATATTGCAGAGGTAGCTAAAATAGCAAAAGCCAATGGGGCTCTGACTGTGGTTGACAATACTTTTATGACACCCTATTTGCAGCGGCCGTTAAGTTTGGGAGCTGACATTGTGGTACATTCGGCAACCAAATACCTGGGAGGCCACAGCGATTTAATTGCAGGTCTGGTGGTAGTAAGGGATGAAGAACTGGCACAAAGGCTTCACTTTATCCAAAATGCCGTTGGCGCTATAGCACAGCCTTTCGATTCATATCTGCTTATACGAAGCATTAAAACTTTGGCTGTCCGAATGGATGCTCATGTTGCCAATGCAGAAAGAATAGTGGATGCCCTGCAAAAAAACAAAGCAATCAAGAAGGTATATTATCCGGGGAATTCTTCATCAAAAGGGTATGAAATTCATAAAAAACAGGCAAAAAACGGCGGTGCCATGATCTCATTTGAACTGAAGGACAATTATGACATCTATAAATTTTTTGAAAGCCTTAAACTGATTGCCATGGCGGTAAGCCTGGGAGGAGTAGAAAGCCTAATTTGCCACCCCGCCACAATGACACATGCTTCGATTCCAAAGGAAATTCGTGAAGAAATGGGGATATCTGAAAGACTGATACGTTTGTCTGTGGGTATAGAAAATTACGAAGATCTTATTTGCGATCTGTTTTCAGCCATAGAAGAAGCCCGGATAAGGGTGTAATGTCTAAACTTAATTAAATGGAGGATTGCCAAATATAAATTTAACTCTTCCGGAGGTTCAGATAAGAGAAATCCGAATAAATTCAATAACCGGATATCACGGAGATGCAAAAGAATTGGTTGAAGCCGGAAAAAGCGGCCTAAAGGATAAGGACCGTTCATTCAGCCAGTGTATGGGCTGTGCGACCTCAAAAGCCGCCTGTATGACCATACTTATTCAGGATGCGGCGGTAATCAGCCACGGACCCGTAGGATGCTCATCCTGTTTACATGAATTTGCTTTCACATACAGGGTAAATTCCCCCTTAAGAGGTATAGAAAAACCCACGCCCCGCCGCATATTTTCCACAAATTTGCAGGAAAAGGACACGGTTTACGGAGGAAATATAAAACTGGCTGCAGCCATCCGAGATGTTTATAACCGTACCAAGGCCAATGCCATATTTGTACTTACTACTTGTGCCGCCGGAATTATCGGAGATGATGTGGAAAGCGTCTGCAACGAGGCGGAAGAGGAACTGGGGATTCCGGTAGTGGCTATTTTCTGTGAGGGCTTTCGGTCAAAAGTCTGGACTACAGGTTTTGATGCGGCCTATCACAGTATTGCAAGAAAGCTTATCAAAAAGCCCCGCAGACGCCGTCAGGATATGATCAACGTTATAAATTTCTGGGGAAGCGACGTGTTTGCCGATTGGTTTGAGCCATTCGGGGCAAAGCCTAATTATATTACACCCTATTCAACGGTAGATGGCCTTAAATATTCCAGCGAGGCGGCGGCAACCGTCCAGGCCTATCAGACCCTGGGAAGTTATCTAGGAGCGGTACTGGAGCAGGAATTTGGGGTTCCCGAGGTACCTGCGGCACCTCCTTACGGGATTGCCCAAACCGACCGGTGGTTTAAGGCCTTAGGAAAGGTGCTGGGAAAAGAAGATATAGCGGAAAAAATTATTGAGGAAAAGAAAAAAGAGTATTTGCCAAAAATAGAAGCCCTAAGAGAAAAGCTGAGAGGAAAAAGGGCATATGTGACAGCCGGAGCCGCCCACGGGCACGGACTTTTGATGGTACTTAAGGAACTGGGGTTGGAAACAACCGGTGCTGCCATTTTCCACCATGATCCCATTTATGACAACAAAAGAGAAGAAAATGACCAGCTAGCCATGGGAGTAAACGATTACGGAAACGTGCCTAACTTTAACGTATGTAACAGGCAGGAATTTGAACTTGTAAATGCCCTAAACCGTATCAGGCCCGATGTGCTTTTGGCAAGGCACGGAGGAATGACCCTTTGGGGTGCTAAGCTTGGAATACCGTCACTTTTGGTGGGAGATGAACATTATTCTATGGGTTATGAAGGCCTGGTTAATTACGGAGAGCGGTTACTGGAAGTAATAGAAAATGATGAGTTTGTAAAAAACCTCGAAAAACATGCCATAAATCCCTATACCGAATGGTGGTTAAAACAGCCGACTTACTATTTCCTGAAAGGAGGAACCGGGATATGAGCTTATCTGGCGGAATAATCGAACAGACCAGACTGACCTGCGCCATAGGGGCTATGCAAACGGTAGTGGCAATCCCAAGAGCCGTACCGATACTTCACTCCGGTCCCGGATGCGGGGAAATGATAGCTGGATTTTTTGAACGGTCGACCGGTTATGCCGGGGGGACTACATCTCCCTGTACAAATTTTTCGGAAAAGGAAGTAGTATTCGGCGGGATAAACAGACTCAGGCAGATAATTGAAAATACATACAAGGTACTCAATACGGATTTGCAGGTGGTTTTGACCGGATGTACGGCAGGTATAGTAGGCGACGATGTAGACAGTCTGGTAGCAGAGTTTGCCGGACAGGGAAAACCTATAGTGTCGGTTGAAACCGCAGGCTTTAAAGCAACCAACTATGAATCCCACAGTCTCGTGGTAAAGGCCATTATAGACCAGTATGTTGATCTCTTTATAGAGGATAATGTGCCAAGATCAGAAAAAAATACGGTTAATCTGTTTGCATCCATACCCTATCAGGACCCGTTCTGGAAGGGCAATCTGGCTGAATACAAGAGGCTCCTTGCAGGTATCGGACTTAAGGCAAATGTCCTGTTCGGTCCTGAATCGGGAGGGGTAAAGGAATGGCAAAGGATTCCGAAAGCCAACTTTAATATCCTTGTGTCTCCGTGGTACGGAAAGCCCATAGCGGACCACTTAAAATTAAAATACGGGCAGGATTACACATGGTTTCCTCATGTTCCTGTCGGAGCCAACGAAACGGAAAAATTCTTAAACCAGGTACTGGAGTTTGCGATTAATCAAGGGGCTCAAGTAGACGAAAATAAAGCCAGGGCTTTTA
>Ga0116169_1002467_pt1 | contig 13520 bp, 12 predicted proteins | sample AD_UKC130_MetaG_FD_89796 | JGI IMG/M metagenome (GOLD analysis project Ga0116169, IMG submission 89796) | Active sludge microbial communities of municipal wastewater-treating anaerobic digesters from Canada - AD_UKC130_MetaG | ecosystem: Engineered > Bioreactor > Anaerobic > Digestate | place...
CGCCCCCGCGCTCAATGTACCGGATCAGCTTGCGCTGGTGACAGGCTTTCTGCGCGAAGAAGTTCCCGCCGGCGTGAAGGTCGCCTGACTGCACCGCCACTGCGGCGCGGGGCTGTGCCGAGGGGGTGCCAACTCAGGGGAAAACGGCGTATGCGCCGCCGTACTGTGGCGGCCTGCTGACCGGGCGAACGATGACGGTTTTCTGGACATCCGGCTCGCGCTGACCGCAGGCACCGTACATCATCGTTCGTTTGGCCTCGATGATGGCCCGGGTGTTGGCGCTGGAACTCGCGGTCACCTCGTAGTCGCGCTTGGCGCGCGTGCACGCCAGGCTGTCGATGGCCAGCGGTGCCGGCCCGGCCTGCAAATTGGCGTTTGCGGGCGTCCCGCTTGCCTGCGGCGTGGCCCCCGATTGCTGCGCTGCCCGCAGTTGCTCGCGCAGCGCGACGATCTCCTGGCGCAGCAGTCTGTCGCCATATTGGTCGGTGCCCAGGGCATTCGGCTGGACCGAGACGGTGCTGGAGGTGTCGTGCTTCGCGCAGGCTGCATCGGCATACAGCACCTTGCCGGAAGGCGACAGACACTTGTAGACGCTCTGGGCCGACGCCGCATGCAAGCCGGCGGCCAGCGCTGCGCCGACCACGGTCCAGCGCAGGATTTTCTGTATGGGTGTTCGCTTGGCCAAGATGTGCTCCCGAAGTCTTTGTCTGATTATGGAACTGCCATCGGCCATGGTGCACGCGCAAGCGGTTACCAATCGTAGTCGCGCCGGGGCGATGGCGGGCTTTTCCGCAGGCCCGGGAGACCCGTTCTGGAAGTGGTACAAACAGGCCCATGAAAATCGAAAAAAACATGGCCGTCACCTTGCGTTACAAGGTCACGGATGCCAAGCGGCAGTTGCTCGAGGACGGCAAGGACCCCATGGTCTACCTGCATGGCGGGTACGGGAACACCTTTGCCAAGATCGAGGCGGCGCTCGAAGGGCAGGAAAAGGGCTACCAGACCACGATCGAGCTGTTGCCGGCCGATGCGTTCGGCGAACGCGACGAGAGCCTGGTGCAGGCCATTCCCAAGGCCGAGTTCCCGCCGGGCGTCAAGGTCGGTGGCACGCTCAAGGGCCAGGACGAGAGCGGCCAGGAGCGGCTGTTCACGGTGCTCAAGATCAAGGGCGACACGGTCATGCTGGACGGCAATCACCCGATGGCCGGCAAGACGCTGCGCTTCACGGTCCGGGTCGATGACGTGCGTGCGGCTACGCCAGTCGAGATCGAACACGGCCATGTGCACGGGGAGCACGGGCACCACCACTGATGGGCTGGGGGCCCGGAGCAGCGACCCGCAGACCGGGTCGGCCGGAATGCCTAGGGCAGCATCATGCCCCGGATCATGTAGTAGATCATGGCCGCCATCAAGGCCGACACCGGTACCGTGATCAGCCAGGCGGCCACGATGCGCGCCAGCGCCGAGCGCTTGACCAGTTCCTTGCGGTAGATGCTTCTGAGGCCCTTGCGTTCGCGCTTGGTCAGGTGGCTGTCGACGACAGCCTGCTTGCTGGCCTTGAGCTGCGCCAGCATCCGGCCCTTGGTCTCGAAATCGGCGGCGTGGAAGGTGGTCAGGTAGGCCTCCACGATCTCCTGGTCATGGTCGGCATGGTGCTCGACGATAGTGTCGATCATGCGGCCGAATTTCGCCTTGATGTACTCGCGCAGGAAGCCGACGCCGAAAACGGCGCCAACCGCGATGTGCGTCGAGCTGACCGGCAAGCCGAGCTGGGATGCCAGGATGACCGTGATCGACGCGGCCATGGCGATGCAGAAGGCCCGCATCTGGTCCAGCTCGGTGATGCCGGTCCCCACCGTCTTGATCAGGCGTGGGCCGTACAAGGCCAGACCGAGTGAAATGCCGATTGCGCCCACCATCAGGACCCACAGCGGAATCGTGGCCTTGGCGGCCACGGCCCCCTGCAGCACCGCTTCGTTGATCGCCGCCAGCGGCCCGACCGCGTTGGCCACGTCGTTGGCGCCATGCGCAAAGCTGAGCAGGGCGGCCGAGAAGATCAGCGGCATCACGAACAAGCGGTTGACGCCCTGCTTGTCGTTGGAGAGGTCACGGGCCGCCGCAGCAACCCGCATCCGTGCCACCAGGTATGTGAGCACGGCCACCCCGAGGCCGATCACCATGGCGGTGCCGATGTCGACCTTCCAGATCTGGCGCAGTCCCTTCATCACCAGGTAGGTCGAGAACGACCAGGCCATCAGGGCCAGCAGCAGGGGAACCCAGCGTCTGGCCGCGGCCATCATGTCCTGCTGGTAGGTGATCGTGCGTTTGATCAGGTAGAGGAATGCCGCCGCGATGACGCCACCGAGGACCGGCGAGATCACCCAGCTGGCGGCGATCTGCCCCATTTGGTCCCAGTTGGCGATCTCCCAGCCACCCGCCGCGATACCCGCGCCGAGCACGCCGCCGACGATGGAGTGGGTGGTCGACACCGGTGCGCCGGAGGCGGTGGCAATGTTGAGCCACAAGGCGCCGGCCAGCAGGGCGGCGGTCATCAACCAGATGAAGACGTCCTTGTTGGCCGCGGCGTCCGGCGAAATGATGCCGCTCTTGATGGTACCGACCACATCGCCACCGGCAATCAGCGCGCCGGCAGCCTCGAAGACCCCGGCGACCAGGATGGCACCGCCCAGCGTCAGTGCGCGTGAGCCCACAGCCGGCCCGACGTTGTTTGCAACGTCGTTGGCGCCGATGTTCAGTGCCATGTAGCCGCCGATCATGGCGGCGACGACCAGCGGAAAATGCACCGCTCCCCCGCGTGTCATCAGGAACAGCACGATCCCCACCATGAACAGCAGCACCAGGCCCAGGCGCACCAACTCGCGCCGGCTCTTGTCGCCGCCGGGCTCTTTCATGACAAAGCGTTCGAAGTCCATTGTCTGTCCCATTGATCGACAGCGCGCCGATCGTCTACCACCCCCGTGGTCGGGTCACCCTGTCACCACGTGCCAATGGACCGACCGCTGAGGCGGTCGGCGCAATACCGGGTCGCACCCTTGCACCAGCGCCGCAAGAGCGCCAGGGGTGCACGGACGCGGCTGCGGTCCGTCAGTCGATCTTGGCCCCGGAGGACTTGACCACCTGCGACCATTTGCGTGTCTCGGCGGTGATGAACTGGCCAAGTTGCTCCGGCGTTCCCCCGACCGGCTCGGCGCCCAGGCCCTTGAATCGCTCGATGATCTCGGGCTTCTTGAGGATCTTGTCGACTTCGACGGAGACCTTGTTCACGATGGCTGGCGGCGTGCCGGCCGGTGCCATCAGCACGAACCAGGATTCGGCCGCATAACCGGGCAGCAGCGATGCGATCGGCGGCACATCCGGCAATTGCGGGCTGGGTTTCTCACCCGTCACACCCAGCGCCACCAGTTTGCCCGCCTTGATATGCGGCATGGCCGACGGCAGGTTGTCGATCGCCATCTGCACCTGGCCGCCCATCAGGTCGACCAGCATCGGGCCGCTGCCACGGTAGGGGATGTGCGTGACGAAGATATTGGCGCCGCTCTTGAACAGTTCGGTCGACAGGTGACCGGTGGTGCCGTTGCCGGGCGAGCCGTAGGAAAGACCGCCTGGTTTGGCCTTCGCGATCGCAATCAGGTCCTTCAGATTCCTGGCGCCCAGCGCCGGGTTGACGACCAGCACGTTGGGAACCCGCACGACGAAGGACACCGGTGCGAAGTCCTTGGCCGTGTCATACGGCATCTTCGGATACAGGAACTGGTTGATGGCCTGGGTTCCCGGCGTGCCCATCAGGAAGGTGTAGCCGTCCGGCGCAGAGCGCGCGACCTCGGCTGCACCGATGTTGCCGCCGGCTCCGCCCTTGTTGTCGACGACGACGCTTTGCTTCAAGGCCTTGGTCAGTTCGTCAGCAATGACACGGGCCGTGATGTCCGTGGTGCCGCCAGCGGCAAATGGCACGACGATGCGCACCGGTTTGCTCGGATAGTCGGATTGCGCCAGCGCAGGTGCGCCGGTCACGATGGCTGCTGACAACAGCAGCAGTTTCCAGGGATTTGTCTTGGTCATGGTGTATCTGTCCGGTAAAGATGCGGGCGGTCGACCCGCAAAAGGGTGTCCGTGGGATGGCGCATTATCGGCGCCATGCCCACGGCGCATCGCCCATCATAAGGGGCCGGTGCCGGACGACGCCGCCTCCCGTGCGCGCAACTCGGTCTTGAGGACCTTGCCATAGTTGTTCTTCGGCAGCGACGCCACGAAGCGATAGAGCCTGGGTCGCTTGTAGCGGGCCAAATGGTCCAGGCAAAAGGCATCCAGCACCTGCGCACTGACGGGCTCGTGGGTGACCACATAGGCCACGACCGCTTCACCCCACAGGGGGTCTGGCCGGCCGATCACGCTGACTTCGGACACCGCAGGATGCAGCAGCAGTGCTTCCTCGATCTCGCGCGGGTAGATGTTGTTGCCGCCGCTGATCAGCAGATCCTTGCTGCGGTCGAGCAGCGTCAGAAAGCCTTCGTCGTCGAGCCGACCGACGTCTCCGGTGTACAACCAGCCGCCCCGGATCGCCTCGGCACTGGCTTCGGGCTGTTGCCAGTAGCCGGCCATGACCACTTCGCCGCGAACGCAGACTTCGCCGGGCGTGCCGTCTATAAGCACCGCGCCGTCATTGCCCCGGATCGTGATCTCCAGCATCGGCTGCGCGAAGCCGACCGAGGCCATGCGTGCGCGCCAGCGCGGGTGCCCGCGATCGGCGATCACGCTGCGTGGCAATACGCTGATGGTCATCGGGCTCTCTCCCTGGCCGTAGATCTGCGCAAAATGGGGGCCGATCACCGCCAGCGCATCCCCGATGTCGCTCAGGTACATCGGCGCGCCGCCATAGACGATGGTGGCCAGGCCGGTGGTATCCGGCCGGTGCATGCGGGCATGGTCCACCAGCCGTCGCACGATGGTGGGTGCGGCGAAGCAGGAGGCGTTGCGCCAGTGCCGGGCCAGGGCGAAGAATTCGCCGCAGTCCAGCGACGCCGCCGTGGGAATCACGTTGATGCCACCTTGCAGCACGTAGGGCAGGTGGTACAAGCCGCTGCCGTGCGACAGTGGCGCCGGATGCAGCATGCTGTCACCCGGCTGTACCGATTGCACCGTGGCCAGGTAGGCCATCGTCATCCAGCGCAGGTTGCGGTTGGTGATGGTCACCCCCTTGGGCTTGCCTGTAGTGCCGCTGGTGTAGAACAGCCAGGCCGGATCGTCTTCGCTGCGCTCTGCGATCGCGGGCAGCCCGGTCTCGTCATCGACCGGCATGGCCGCCTCGTGCACCACACTGCAGCCAGGTAGCTCGTGTTGCCGCAGTTCCGTGCCATGGGCGGCATCGGTCAGGCACAGGCGTGCGCCGCTGTGGCCGAGAATCCAGGCGGCTTCGCGCGGGTGCAGGCGGGCGTTCATCGGCACCGGCACGGCGCCGGCCCACCACGAGCCCCACAGCAAGGGCAGGTAGCGCGGATGGTTGTCCATCCACAGTCCGACCCTGTCACCGGGCTGGATGCCGCGTTCCGCCAACCAGCGGGCCACGCCGGCTGCTGCGCCAGCCAGTTCGGCATAGCGGTACACCACCGCCGTGCCGTGCGCCACGGCGGGGGCGTCTGCGTGGATATCGGCTGTTCGCCGCAGCCAGAGTGCCAGGTTCATGCAGTTTCTCCGTGTGTCCGATACGCCGACCGTCGGCTGCTGCGTTTGAATGGCCCTGCGCGCCTGCGGCAGACCTACCGCGGGCCTGGGGATGCGGCATCATCGCGCGGTTATCGTATCGGACTATTCAGACATCGGAAATTGGAGAGCGGCATGGCGGAGATTCCGCGTATCACGGTCAAGGGGGTGGAGATTCATTTCGAGGGCGACCATCCGCGCACGGTCGTGATGCTGCACGGCTGGCCGGATACCTACCGCCTGTGGGATGCCACGGTGGCAGCACTCAAGGATCGCTATTGCTGCGTGCGTTTTACCTTGCCCGGCTTCGACACCGCGGCGCCGGCCAGAATCACGTCGCTCGACGACATGTGCGAATTGCTGCAGACCCTGGTCGACCAGGTCAGTCCGGGCGTGCCAGTGACCCTGCTGCTGCATGACTGGGGCTGTGCCTTCGGCTACGAATTTGCAGCGCGTTTTCCCGATCGGGTCAGTCGCATCGTCGCGGTCGATATCGGCGACCACAACGCCGAGGCGTTGGTTCAGGCACTGACGCCGCGGCAACGGGCCCAGGTCTTCGGCTACCAGTTCTGGCTGGCGCTGGCCTGGAAACTCGGTGGCAGCACCGGTACCTGGATGACGCGCTGGATGGCGCGGCAACTGGGGTGTCGCAGCGATCCGGCACTGATCGGCTGGCAGATGAACTACCCCTACGCGATGCGCTGGTTCGGCAGCGCCGGCGGTCTGGCCCGGGCCCTTCCCGTGCCTGTCAACCGGCCGATGCTGTACATCTATGGGGAGCGCAAGCCCTTCATGTTCCATTCGCCGCAATGGCTGGCCGCATTGGCCGCGCGGGCCGGCTGTGCCGTGCACGCGTTTCCGACCGGCCACTGGGTCATGGTGCAGCAGCCCGAGGCGTTCAACCGGTGCGTGCGGGAGTGGCTGCTGGCGTCGGATACACGCGATCCCTTGTCGGTCAAGGTCCCGCCGGTGGCCTGATCGGCCGCCCGTCCGCGCGGGGTGAGGCCTACTGCTTCGCGCCCATGGTCAGCGCCCGCTGCCGTGTCGCATCACTTTCCGCGGTGTCGTCAGCGCCAGTGGTGGGCCAGCCCTGCAGGTGGCGCAGGGAGAGTTCGCTCAGCGCCGTGATCCACTCTGGCCGGTCATTCAGGCAGGGGATGAAGTGGAACTCCTTGCCGCCGGCGCCCAGGAACGCGTCCCGGGCCTCCATGCCGATCTCCTCCAGCGTCTCCAGGCAGTCGCTGGTGAAGCCGGGGCAGACCACGTCCACGCGCTGGAGGCCGCCGCGCGCCAACGTGATGAGGCTGGGCTCGGTATAGGGCTGCAGCCACTTGGCGCGGCCCAGGCGCGACTGGAACGTGACCATGTAGTCGTCCTTGGACAAGCCCAAGCGGGTCGCCAGCAGCCGAGCCGTCTTGTGGCATTCGCAGTGGTAGGGGTCACCCAGCATCAGGTTACGCTGGGGCAGGCCGTGAAAGCTCATGACCAGCTTGTCGCCGCGCCCGTGGGTCTGCCAGGAGGCGCGAACATGCTTGACCAGGGCCTCGATATAGGCCGGGTCGTCATGGTAGTGATTGACGAAGCGCAACTCCGGAATCTGGCGCGTGCGGGCTGCCCAGGCATAGACCGCGTCGAATACGCTGGCGGTGGTGGTTGCCGAGTATTGCGGGTAGGCCGTCAAGACCAGCACCCGGGTCGCGCCTTCGGCCTTGAGTGCGTCGAGCTGGGTCGCGATCGACGGCTGGCCATAGCGCATTGCGTGGCGCACCAGCACCGGGTGGCCGCGCTGCCCCAGCCAGCCCTGCAGCAGCAGCGCCTGCTTCGCGGTCCAGACCCGCAGCGGTGAGCCCTCGGCAGACCAGATGCTGGCGTACTTGGCGGCCGACTTCGCCGGCCGGAATCGCAGGATCACGCCGTGCAGGATCAGCCACCAGAGCAGCCGCGGGATTTCTACCACCCGCGGGTCACTGAGAAATTCGGCCAGGTAGCGCCTTACTGCCGGGGTTGTCGCCTCGTCGGGCGTTCCGAGGTTGCAGTACAGCACGGCGGTACGCGCGTGCTGGCCATGGCTGAAAACGGGTTCGGTGGCGAATCGGGATTTGGGCATGCTGTATTCTCCCGCAGCTATGCTGGACCTATCTCGAATAAAGGCCATTGGCCTGGACCTGGACGATACCTTGTGGCCGATCTGGCCGGCCATCACCCGTGCCGAGGCGCAGATGGTGGCCTGGCTTGCGCCCAGAGCCCCGGGCAGCGCGGCCATCTTTGCCGACCCCGACAAGCGCCAGTCGCTGCGTGAACATGTCGTGCGAAGCCGGCCTGACATCGCCCATGACATGAGCGCACTGCGGTGTGCCCTGATCCGGGAGGCCTTGCACCGCCACGGCGAGGACACGGCCCTGGCCGAGCCGGCGTTCGAGGTTTTTTTCGACCATCGGATGCGGGTCGAGCTCTACGCCGATGCCTTGCCTGCGCTGGCGTTTCTGGCATCCCGCTATCCCATCATCGCCGTATCCAACGGCAACGCCGATGTGGGGCGGATCGGTATTGGAGCGCACTTCAGCGGGGACGTCAGCGCCCATCTGCTGGGTGTGGCCAAGCCTGATCCCCGCATCTTCCACGCTGCGGCCAAGGCTGCCGGGGTCGCACCCGGGGAGGTGCTGCATGTCGGCGATGACCCGGCACTCGACGTGCTGGGGGGCCTGGGCGCCGGCATGCAGACGGTCTGGGTCAATCGGGAGGGCCATGCATGGCGCCATGCCGAGCAGCCGCATGCCAGCGTGCAGGATCTTCAGGAGCTGTGTGTCTTGCTGGGGCAGGGGGGCTGAGGTGGGTCTGTCACGCGAATGTCATGGCGGCGCCACACAATGCAGGACAGTTCAAAGCGGTCACCAGGGCCGCGCCATCTCCCATCATTTCTGAAAAGCGCGTCACCATGTCCTTTCAATTTTGCAGGACCGCAGCCCGCTGGGGTCTCTCGCTCGCGTTCGGGCTGTCGGCCCTGGCCGCCCACGCCCAGGCCTATTCGCCGGCAGCCACTTACCCGGACAAGCCGGTGCGCATCGTCGTTCCGTTCGCGGCCGGTGCCGGTACCGATGCGATGGGCCGCCTGGTGGCGCAGAAGCTGGGCGAGGTTCTGGGTGCCAGCTTCGTCGTCGAGAACCGTACCGGTGCGTCCGGTGCCATCGGAACCCAGTACGTCGCCCAGCAGCCGGCCGACGGATACACGCTGCTGCTGGTTGCGTCACCGTTCACGACCGTTGCGGCATCGCTGCCCAGCGCGGGCTACGACCCGCTGCGGCAGTTTGCGCCGGTGGGCATGATTGCCACCGGTCCGCTGGTGTGGGCGGCCAACGCGGATCTGCCGGCCAACAACATGCGTGAACTGGTGTCACTGGCCAAAACCCGGCCGGGTGCGCTCAACTATGGATCGGCAGGCGCAGGGGGTGTCAACCATCTGGTTCTTGAATTGCTCAAGTCGCGCACCGGAACCTTCATCACGCACATTCCCTACCGCGGTGTGGCACCGGCCACGATGGACATGATTGCCGGACAGATCCAGATCGTGACCGGAACGATTCCGGCCTTGCTTCCGTTCATCAGGGACGGCCGCATCAAGCCCCTGGCGGTGACCAGCGCCAAGCGTTCGAGCGCCTTGCCCAATGTGCCCAGCATGGCGGAGTCCGGTCTGGCCGGTATCGACGTGGTCAACTATTTCGCACTGATGGCCCCCATGGGTACCCCGGTGGGGATCATCGACAAGCTCAATGGGGCGATCGGCAAGATGGTGGTCCAGCCGGAGGTGGTGGCGCGCTTTCGCGCCGATGCCGTCGAGGCTGCGCCTGGCTCGCCAGCCCTGCTGGGGCAGTTCATCGAGGCCGACTACCGCGCCTGGCGCAATGTGGTGCGCAACCAGAAGCTGATTATCGAATAGAGCCGATAGCCCCGATGGCGCTGCGCACGGCGCCTTCCAGCGTGGACGGATAGGGCCCGTCCACATAGTCGGCGCAGGCCAGCAGGCCGTCGGCAATTTCCTGGGGCGGACGTTTCAGCCCGGGTGTGCAGGCGATGGTGGCGCGTTTTTCGACGACGCTTTGCACCGCCTGCAATTGCAGGCCGAGTTGGGCCCGGGCCTGCTGCAGCACCTGGGCCTGCAAGTCGTCACGCGTGCCCCGGCTGGCGCTCACCACGAAGGCCAGCAATCCGGCCGGGCCGCCAAGCTGCCCCCGGTCGAACACGAACTGGGCCGGCATCGGCGTCGCCGCCATCGGCGCAGCTCGCAGTGCCAGCATCGGCGCATCCAGCCTGGCCTTGGCCGCCCAGGCGTAGACCGTGGCAATCGGCATGTGCTTCAGCGTGCGTGCCAGGGCGATCCAATGCGCCGTGGACGCCTGCAGCGGCTGCGGCCATGCGGGTGCGCTGCCCTGCAGCAGATGCAGGGCCTCCGATGCCGACGTGGCCAGCAAGACCCGGTCGAACGGCTCGCCACCCACATGCCAGCGGCCATCGATGTGCGCCAGCTGTTGCACCCGGCTGCCGACATGGACCGTGGCACCGCGCTGTCGCAGCCAATGAGCGGCGGCATCGGGGAACATGGCGGACAGGTCGATGCGTGGCAACAGCAGGTCCGACCCACCGCTGCCGCTGAACATGGCATCCTGCAGCACGCGCAGAAAGACCTGGCCGCTGGAGTCTGCGGCTTCGGTATTCAGTGCCGAGACGCACAGCGGTTCGATCAGCTCGGTGCGCACGCGCGGCGTCAGCTCGCGGCACAGGTCGGCCACCGACCGGTCGGCATCGCACTGGAAGCTTTCCAGGCGCCAGCGCAGTGCCTGCAGCAGCAGGGCCAGCTTGTCGCGGCCCTGCCAGCCTCGGGCGGTCGCGATGCCGGCCAGCGCGTCGAGCGGCGCCGGCCAGGGCGGAAAAGCGACGCCGCCACCATCGGGAAAGCGCATGCGCAGCGGCAGGCGCAGCAAGGCCTGTTCCGGGTCCACGCCTACCAGTTGCATCAGGCGCAGGCATTCGCGGTAGGCGCCAATCAGGATGTGCTGGCCGTTGTCCAGCACCACGGCCGAGCCGTCAGGCAACTGGGCGGGCAGGGCACGGGCGCGGCCGCCCAGCACGCGCGACGCCTCCCACAGGGTGACGGCATGACCGGCCTGAACCGCCGTCACGGCGGCGGCCATGCCGGCCCAGCCGCCACCGACGATGGCGATCTTCATGCGGCAGTCTGCGGGGTCAGGGACGTTGCCGGACATGGGCTCAGACCCGGCCCAGGGCCTGTACCCGCCAGGCCAGCCAGAACTTGCGCAGCGGCGTCAGGCTGACCCGCTGGTGCAGCACGGAAAACCCGTCGCGTTCGATTTCACGCAGCAAGGTGCGGTAGATGCTGGCCATCATCAGTCCGGGTTTCTGCGCCCGCCGATCCGCGTCGGGCAGCAGTGCGAATGCCTGTTCGTACAGGCCATGGGCACGCTCGGCCTGAAATTGCATCAACTGCACGAAGCGTGCGCGGAACTCCGCATCCGACGGGCGCTTGAGGATTTCGTGCGCCTTGACGTCGAAGCGTTGCAACTCGTCGATTGGCAGATAGATCCTTCCGCGCATGGCATCCTCGCCGACGTCGCGGATGATGTTGGTCAGCTGCAGCGCCAGCCCGAGCTTGTGGGCGTAGGCCGTGGTTTCGGGGGCGCTCTGGCCAAAGATGGATGCCGCGACCTCGCCCACCACGCCCGCGACCAGGTGGCAATACTGCTGCAGCGCCGGGAAGTCCAGGTAGCGGGTCTGCTGCAGGTCCATCTGGCAGCCCTCGATGACGCCCAGCAGGTGCCGTGCCTCGATGCCGAACTGCGCGGCCAGTGGCATCAAGGCCTGCATGACCGGGTGGCTGGGCTGGCCGGCAAAGGACTGCGCAACCTCCGAGCGCCACCACGCCAGTTTGGTCGCCGCGACGGCGAGGTCGACCATGTCGTCGACGACATCGTCGACCTCGCGACAGAAGGCATAGAAGGCGGTGATGGCTGCACGCCGCGGCTTGGGCAGGAAAAGAAAGGCGTAATAAAAGCTGCTGCCCGATGCGGCGGCTTTTTGCTGAACGTAGTCTTGGGGGGTCATCGCTGCGTCATCGCTGCGTGTTTGCGCGTAGGAGGTGGGCTGGCATCGTCGTGATTTTGCCGTTCGCCATCATGGGCGGTGTTCCGGACCCGCCTTTGCCGGACCGAAGGCCCGCCACAGCAGCAAGGGAATGTCACCCTTGCCCAGGCGTGGCCGGCTGCGCCAGGTGGCGTGGTCCAGCGCAGCGATCTTGTCCAGAATGCGCAGGCCACCTTGCACGACCAGACGCAATTCCCAGCCGGCGCGGCCCCGGATCTGGTGGGCCAGGGGGGCCCCCTGCAGCATCAGGGCCCGTGCGTCCGACGCATATGTTGCAAGCATGCGGCTTGCGCCCGCGTGGGGCTGGTCGCGCTGCAGATCGGCATCCGTGACGCCATGGCGCTCCATCTGCGCAACGCTGGGATACCAGCGCCCATTCGCAATGTCGCGCCCCAGGTCCTGCCAGAAGTTGATCAATTGCAGCGCGGTACAGATCTGGTCGCTGCGCTGCAGCGACACGCTGTCCTGGATCCCGTACAGGTGCAGCAGCAGCCGGCCAACCGGATTGGCGGAGAGGCGGCAATAGGCGTGCAGTTCGGCATCGTTGCGGTAGCGCTGTGCGGATGCGGTGAAGCGGACGTCCTGCTCGAAAGCATCCAGCAGATTTTCCAGCAAGGCAACGGGCAACTGGAAGCGCGCAATCATCGGCCCCAGCGGGTCGAAGACGTCGGGCCAGCGGGTGCTGGTCGGCTGTCCGCGGCTGCTGCGGTGCAGGTCGTCGCGGTACTGCGCAAGTTCGGTCAGGCGCCTGTCGGCGGCATTCTGACCCTCGTCGGCGATGTCGTCGGCCGTGCGGGCAAACCAGTAGATGGCCGCGATCGGGGCCCGCAAGGCGGGCGGGCAGAACCAGGACGCGACCGGAAAATTTTCATAATGGTCGGAGGGCGGTCGGTAGGTGCTGGCGGCGCTGTTCACGCGGGCATTGTCGCTTGACAATAGAGCCCCTTTCGCCTAGATTACTGACCAGTCAGTCATTAATAGTTCTGTGCGCCAGTCGGCGCGAATCACCATGCGAATCTTGCCTTTCAAAGGGCTGGCGGCCATCATGGCGCCAGCCCTTGCCCTTGTCCTGGTCTCCTGCTCCCGGCCCGCTGTACAGCCCGACCCCGTGCGTGCCGTCAAGGTGATGACGGTGCAGACCGGCCAGATGCAGTCCCAGCCCGAATTTGCCGGCGAGGTCCGTGCCCGCACGGAATTGCGTCTGGGGTTCCGCGTGGCCGGCAAGATTCTGCGGCGTCCCGCCGAGGTCGGCCAACGCGTCAAGCGCGGTGACCTGCTGGCCCAGCTGGATCCGCAGGACCTGCGACTGGCCACCGACGCCGTGCAGGCGCAGGCCAACCAGGCGCAGACCAACCGGGATCTGGCGGCCAATGAGTTGCAGCGCGCGCGCACGCTCAAGGCGCAGAACTTCATCAGTGGGGTCGAAGTGGACCGGCGCCAGGCGGCTCTGGATGCAGCCGACGCGCAGCTGGCCCAGGTAAAGGCCCAGCTGCGGGCGCAGTCCAACCAGTCCGGCTACAGCGACCTTGTCGCGACCATGGCCGGCACCGTCACGGCGGTCGAGGCCGAGGCGGGCCAGGTGGTGGCGGTGGGAGTCCCCGTCGTGCGGATCGCCCAGGACGGGCCGCTCGACGTCTGGTTCTCGGTGC
>Ga0116169_1002471_pt1 | contig 13499 bp, 8 predicted proteins | sample AD_UKC130_MetaG_FD_89796 | JGI IMG/M metagenome (GOLD analysis project Ga0116169, IMG submission 89796) | Active sludge microbial communities of municipal wastewater-treating anaerobic digesters from Canada - AD_UKC130_MetaG | ecosystem: Engineered > Bioreactor > Anaerobic > Digestate | place...
AGAATCGTCGTGATGGCCGCCGTCAGGGTGGTCTTGCCATGGTCCACGTGACCAATCGTGCCCACGTTCACGTGGGGCTTGGTACGCGTAAATTTCTCTTTTCCCATTTCTCGTTTCTCCAAAGAACAATGTCAGTGATACGGTTTAATGTTTCCGACCCGGCCAGATTCCCTGCTCGCACTGACACGAGAGAGGACACGGATCGAAGACAGGGTTCATGATGAAGGCCGTGCGCAGGCACGGCCCCCCGCCATGAGGCTTCTCTTTTCTTACTTGGCGCGCGCCGCCATGATGGCTTCGGACACATTGCGCGGGGCTTCCGCGTAGTGCTTGAATTCCATCGTGTAGGTGGCACGGCCTTGCGACATCGAACGCAGCGTCGTGGAATAACCGAACATTTCGGACAGCGGAACTTCGGCCTTGATCGCCTTGCCGCCACCGACCATGTCGTCCATGCCCTGCACCATGCCGCGGCGTGAGGCCAGGTCGCCCATCACGTTGCCGGCGTAGTCTTCCGGCGTCTCCACCTCGACCGCCATCATCGGCTCCAGGATGACCGGGCCGGCCTTGCGGCAGCCTTCCTTGAAGCCGAAGATCGCAGCCATCTTGAACGCGTTTTCGTTCGAGTCCACGTCGTGGTACGAACCGAAATGCAGCGTCACCTTGACGTCCACCACCGGATAACCCGCCAGCACGCCGGTATTGAGCGCCTCGATGACACCCTTCTCGACCGCCGGGATGTATTCGCGCGGAACCACACCACCCTTGATCGCGTCGACGAACTCGAAGCCCTTGCCGGCTTCGTTCGGCTCGATCTTGAGCACGACGTGGCCGTACTGGCCCTTGCCGCCGGACTGGCGCACAAACTTGCCTTCCGACTCCTCGACCGTCTTGCGAATGGTTTCGCGGTAGGCCACCTGCGGCTTGCCGACGTTGGCCTCGACACCGAACTCGCGCTTCATGCGGTCGACGATGATTTCGAGGTGCAACTCGCCCATACCGGCGATCAGGGTCTGACCCGACTCTTCGTCGGTCTTGACGCGGAACGACGGATCTTCCTGGGCCAGACGCTGCAGTGCGATACCCATCTTTTCCTGGTCGGCCTTGGTCTTGGGCTCCACCGCCTGGGTGATCACCGGCTCCGGGAACACCATGCGCTCGAGCAACACGATTGCCGCCGGATCACACAGGGTTTCACCCGTGGTCACGTCCTTCAGACCCACGCAGGCAGCGATGTCGCCAGCACGGATCTCGCTGACCTCTTCGCGGTTGTTCGCGTGCATCTGCACGATACGACCGATACGCTCTTTCTTGCCGCGGATCGGGTTGTACACACTGTCGCCCTTTTGCAGCACGCCGGAATAGACGCGCACAAAGGTCAGCTGACCGACGAACGGGTCGGTCATCAGCTTGAACGCAAGCGCGGAGAACTTCTCGTCATCGTCGGCCTTGCGCGTGACAGGCGCCTCGTCTTCGTCGGTACCACCCACCGGCGGAATGTCGATCGGCGAAGGCATGAACTCGATGATGGCGTCCAGCATGCGCTGCACACCCTTGTTCTTGAACGCGGTGCCGCAGAACATGGGCTGGATCTCGCTGGCGATCGTGCGGGTACGGATGCCCAGCTTGATCTCGTCCTCGGTGAGGTCGCCCTCCTCCAGGTACTTGTTCATCAGCTCTTCGGATGCCTCGGCCGCAGCCTCGACCATCTTCTCGCGCCACTGCTTGGCCGACTCGACCAGTTCCGCGGGAATCTCGCGGTATTCGAACTTCATGCCCTGGGTCGCCTCGTCCCAGAAGATGGCGCGCATCTTGATCAGGTCAACGACACCCTTGAAGTTTTCCTCGGCACCGATCGGAATCACGATCGGGATCGGATTGGCCTTCAGGCGCAGGCGCATCTGGTCATGGACCTTGAAGAAGTTGGCACCGGTACGGTCCATCTTGTTCACGAAGGCCAGACGGGGCACCTTGTACTTGTTGGCCTGGCGCCAGACCGTCTCCGACTGGGGCTGCACGCCACCCACGGCGCAATAAACCATGCACGCGCCGTCAAGCACGCGCATGGAGCGCTCGACCTCGATCGTGAAGTCCACGTGGCCGGGGGTGTCGATGATGTTGATGCGGTGCTCGGGCAAGGACGCATCCATGCCGCGCCAGAAACAGGTGGTGGCGGCGGAGGTGATCGTGATGCCACGCTCCTGCTCCTGCTCCATCCAGTCCATGGTGGCCGCGCCATCGTGGACTTCACCGATCTTGTGGTTCACACCGGTGTAGAAAAGAATACGCTCTGTCGTGGTGGTCTTGCCGGCGTCGATGTGCGCCGAAATACCAATGTTGCGATAGCGTTCGATGGGAGTAACGCGAGCCATGATGAATCCTTAGTTGGCCGATAAATACAAAAAGCCGCCCCGCGCAGGCTGCCAATCGGACCCGGGCAGCAACGGCAAGGCTTGGAGGGCGCGGCCGGCAATGGAAGATGGGGCCGGGTCCGGCTCCATCAATACCCTTGCAACCAACCGCTGGCAGTCCGAGCGAACCCGGACTGCAACCCTGCTTAGAAACGGAAGTGGGAAAACGCCTTGTTGGCCTCGGCCATGCGGTGCACTTCGTCACGCTTCTTCATGGCGCCGCCACGACCTTCCGTGGCTTCCATCAGTTCGTTGGCCAGACGCAGGGCCATGGACTTCTCACCACGCTTGCGCGCGGCTTCCTTGATCCAGCGCATCGACAGCGCCAGACGACGCACCGGGCGCACCTCGACGGGCACCTGGTAGTTCGCACCGCCAACGCGGCGCGACTTGACCTCAACCATGGGCTTTACGTTGTTGATAGCCATGGTGAAGGCTTCGACCGGGTCCTTGCCCGGGTTCTTCTTCTCGATCTGCTCCAGCGCGCCATAAATGATACGCTCGGCAACAGCCTTCTTGCCGCCTTCCATGATCACGTTCATGAATTTGGACAGCTCGACATTGCCGAATTTTGGATCCGGCAGGATTTCACGTTTAGGGACTTCACGACGACGTGGCATTGTTTCACCTCATTGCTTCAGTTGGCGCTCTTTCGAACACCGCGGGAGTCATATGAACCCCCACTTACTCGACCCATCCGGACAATTCCGGAGTTCGGGTCACTTCGTCCGGAACCACCAGCCAGGGCAGACACCAGACACCGACATTTGAAAATTCAACGCTTTCCGGAGCGCGCGAACCGCAGGGGCCCGCCATGCATCAGGCCGATCAGGCCTTCTTCGGACGCTTCGCGCCGTACTTGGAGCGCGACTGCTTGCGATCCTTGACGCCTTGCAGGTCAAGCGAACCGCGCACGATGTGGTAACGCACACCGGGCAAGTCCTTGACACGACCGCCACGCACGAGCACCACCGAGTGCTCCTGCAGGTTGTGACCCTCACCACCGATGTACGAGATGACCTCGAAACCGTTGGTCAGGCGAACCTTGGCAACCTTGCGAAGCGCCGAGTTCGGCTTCTTGGGGGTGGTGGTGTAGACACGGGTGCAAACGCCGCGGCGCTGCGGGGAGTTTTCCATCGCAGGGCTCTTGGACTTGATCTTTTCGACCTCGCGCCCCTGACGGACTAGCTGGTTAATGGTTGGCACTAAAGCCTCCTAATGAATAAGCACTTGGCGTGCCTATTGTTGAACGTCCCTAAACGTCGGGAAATACGACTGGCAGTTTTAACGAGAAACTGCCACCCCTTCGGAAAATTCCGAAAAGCCCTCGAGTATATCAGCGGGATTTGGGTGCCGCAAGAAACTTGTCAAATGGATTCCATCGGCCGCCGGCCCTTCGGGGAACGCTTTGAAGATCCCCATCCCGACCCGGGCACTGGCGCGCGGGCCACGGTGTTCCTGGCGACTACTTGATCCAGAGACGGATGGCATCCCAGGCCCGGCCCAGGAGTCCCGCCTGCGCGACATCTTCCAGTGCCACCAGCGGCAACTCGGTCACCAGCTGGCCGCCCGCAGACACCTTCAACGTGGCCACGTTCTGTCCCTTGGTGAACGGCGCCACCAGCGGATCCGGGCGCGCCACCTCGGTCTTGATGTCGGCCTTGCTGCCAGCCGGCACCGTGACGATGACCGGCTCGGTGCGACCCAGCTTGAGCGTAGGAGCCGAGCCTTTCCAGACTGCCGGCGACACGACGGCCTGGTTGGCGTCGAACAGCTTGACGGCCTCGAACGCGGTATAGCCCCAGTTGATCAGCTTCTGCGATTCATTGGCGCGGGCATTTTCGCTGGCGGCGCCCAGCACGACCGACAGCAGGCGCCGCCCGCCGGTGGCCGCGGCGCTGCCCGCCGGCGCGCCAGCCTGCACCAGGTTCGGGAAGTCGCGTTTGGCGGTGACGATCATGCAGTAGCCGGCCGCATCGGTGTATCCGGTCTTCAATCCGTCGACCGAAGGATCGCGGTATAGCAGCAGGTTGCGGTTGTTTTCGTTGCTGGCCGGCGTGCCGGCATAGTGGTACTTCTTGATCGCGTAGTAGCTGACGTACTCCGGGAAGTCCTTCATGAGGTGGCTGGCCAGGATGGACAGGTCGCGCGCCGTCGTGGTGTGCCCGGCTTCGGTCAGTCCCTCGGGGTTGCGGTAGCCGGTCGACTTCATGCCCAGCGCCTTCGCCTGGTCGTTCATCAGCTTGACAAACTGCTCGACCGTGCCGCCCACACCCTCGGCCAGCGCGACCGTGGCGTCATTGCCCGACTGCACGATCATGCCCTTGATCAGGTCCTCGACCGGCACCTGCATCTTGGGGTCGATGAACATGCGCGAGCCTTCCATCTTCCAGGCACGCACACTGACCGGCAAGGTCTGCGTCAGCGTGACCTTCTTGCTGCGCAAGGCGTCGAAAACGAGATAGGCCGACATCAGCTTGGTCAGCGACGCCGGCTCCACGCTGGCATCGGCGTCCTTCTCGGCCAGCACCTGCCCGGTGGTGATGTCCATCAACAAATAGGAGCGCGCGGCAATTTCGGGCGGCTGCGGCGTCTGGGCCCCCACGGACAGGGACAGCACAAGGGCGAAGGCGGTAATCAGGGATTTCATGGAATGCAGGATGGAGAAGAGGCCGGCAACCGGCTGCGACACACGCGGAGATCCGGGCGTCAGCGCAATGGCATGGGAATCGGCAAAAGGGAATATGGATGCGGGTGACGCATCCTCAGTGCTGAAGCAACACCTCCCATTGTCCGTGAAAATTCAGGCGGCTCCGCGCTTGAACCGTAACAGGCTGAATCTTCCAGCCCCGCCGGCACGCCGAGCGCCGCCGCGCCGTCAGCGGCCGAGGTGCGCGGGCGTCAGCAGACGCTCCACGATCTTGCCATCCTTGAGGTGGGACTCGACGATCTCGTCGATGTCGTTCGCATCGACATAGCTGTACCAGACGGCCTCGGGATAAACCACCGCGACGGGCCCGCCGGCACAGCGGTCCAGACAACCCGCCTTGTTGACCCTGACCTTGCCAGGTCCGGCCAGGCCCTGCGCCTTGACCTGTTGCTTGCAACGGTCGAAGCCCGCCTGCGCGGCATGCTGCGCACAGCATTCCTCGCCGTTCTTGCGCTCGTTCAGGCAAAAGAAGATGTGCCGCTCATAGTAAGACGCGGGGGCCGGGGCGGCTTTGGTGGATGGGGAGTTCATGGTTCGATTCTAGTTTTCACGACCGCCCAGCCACAGGTGCTGCACCAGATAGACCACGGCAGCATAAGGCCACAACCAGCCCAGCCATTGGGCCAGCCCGTGGAAGCGGATGAAACGCCCCTGCTCCCAGGTCTGCAGGGTCTGCATGAAATACGGGTCGGCCGGCGACTGGTTGAGCAGGCTCAGATAGACACCCATGGCCAGCAGCGCCAGCGCCGCACCTGCCCGATGCGCAACAGCCGCCAACAAGAGGGCCAGCACCCAGCCGAACAGCAGGCCTGCCCTGACCGGCAACTGCAGCCAGTCCCAGGCGTGCTGCGGCCCCCAGGTCAGCGTTGCGGAGAGGCTGGTCATGGCAATGCCGACCGCCACAATGCCGGTTGCCACCACGACTCTGCGCATGACCGGTCGTACGACGCAATACGCGATCAGACAGGGAATCAGCGCGCCGAGCGCCACGCACAGGATCTCGGATACCGGCAGCAGCGGCTGCAATTCGATCTCGCGGACTGGCAGCCAGACCAGGAATGGCGTGCCGTCCAGGGCCTCTACCAGCGCGGCCTCCAGGCGCTCCATGACCTGCCCGAGCCCCAGCGGCAGCGCCGCGGGAAACAGCAGCGCCGGTGGCCACAATGCCATCAGGACCAAGGCGCCGCGCGCCTCGGGCACGAACCATCGCGCCCGCACGCGGCTCCAGCGGTCGATCGCGCCCCACCGCTCCAGCAGCCAGGCCAGCGATGCGCCCAGAAAGCCGCCCAGCAGGTTGAGCCCCAGATCGACATTCGACGGCACGCGGGCCGGCAGGTAGATCTGCAAGGTTTCCATGCAGATCGACAACACGCCACACACCAAGGTCGCACGTGAGACAGTGTGCCGACCACGTCCGGTACGAGCGGCGGTGAGCGCCAGGAAGAAGCCTGCCGGCATGTAACCGACGATGTTCGAGCCGACATCGAACCCGGTCCAGTAACGCGGCCAGGGAGCGATCAGGAACGACCAGGGATTCAGCCCCTGGTCACGCCAGTCGGAAAATGGATACAGACTGGCATAGACGATCAGTCCGATGTAACTCAGCGCCAGTGGCCAGGCCGCAGTCTTCTGCATCAGGGCAGCCGGCTCAGAATGGCTTGACCACCACCAGAATCACCGCCGCCAGCAGCAACAGAACCGGAATTTCGTTGAACCACCGAAACCAGACATGGCCATGGTGCTCGGTTCCGGCCTTGAAACGGCGCAGGCGGTAGGCGCACAACTCCTGATAGACGATCGCCAGCACCACCACCACGAGCTTGCTGTACATCCAGCCATTGCCCGGCCCGTGCCCGAAGCCCGGAACCTGCCACAACATCACCAGCAGCCAGATGCCCAGCAGAACCGCGGGCCAGGACAGCATGGAGGTGAAGCGCAGCAACTTGGTCGCCATGAGAAGCAGGCGCTCACGTTCTGCCGTCGACTGTGGGTCCACCATGGCCAGATTCACAAAGATGCGCGGCAGGTAGAAAAGACCCGCGAACCAGCTCGCGACAAATACGATGTGGAAGGATTTGACCCAGAGCATGGGGGCAGTTTAGGGCAAGGCCCGCAGTCTCCGCAGCCCTGCGCAAGGGACGCTGGCGGCGCACCAAAAAAAACCCCAGCCCGAGGGCTGGGGTTCAAGCCATTTTTTGCTGTCACACATCAAGGCCCCGCTCAGGGAGGAAAAGCGGGGAGCGGCGAACCGCCCAGACGGAATCTAGCAAAGAAGGCGCCGGTATTCAATACTTTCGTTACAAATGTGTCGCCCTCACGACAGCCGTGGGCCTATACGGATCATTGGCGGCACGGAGATTGCAGAACCGGCTACCGGTTGGCAAGCAGGCCGGTTCCATAATGGGGTTCCATCTCCGAGACAATCCTTGTCATGACACCTTACGCCCCATTCCCCCACGGTCGCCCACGCCGTTTGCGCCATGACAGCTTCACCCGTGACCTGGTCCGGGAGCACCGGCTGACACCGCATGACCTGATCTACCCGGTCTTCGTCGTCGATGGCACCGGCCAGCGACAAGCGGTCGCCTCGATGCCGGGCGTCGAGCGGCTCAGCCTGGACCTGCTGCTTCCGGTCGCCGAGCGATGCGTGAACCTGGGCGTGCCGGCCATGGCCCTGTTCCCGGTCATCGACCCCGCACTCAAGACGCCGGACGGGCAGGAGGCGACGAATCCCGACGGGCTGGTGCCACGCGTCGTCCGCGCGCTCAAGCAGGCATTCCCGAGCCTGGGCATCATGACCGATGTCGCGCTGGACCCCTACACCAGCCACGGCCAGGACGGCTTGATCGACCCCGATCCAGCCGCCGACGGCTACATCATGAATGACGAGACCGTCGCCATCCTGGTGCGCCAGGCACTGACGCAGGCACAGGCCGGGGTCGACATCGTCGCCCCCAGCGACATGATGGACGGACGCATCGGCGCGATCCGCGCGGCGCTCGAGGCCGAGCATCTGGTGCACACCCGCATCATGGCGTACAGCGCCAAGTACGCCAGTGCCTTCTATGGGCCGTTCCGCGACGCCGTCGGTTCGGCGGCCAACCTGGGCAAAAGCAACAAGAAGGTCTACCAGATGGACCCCGGCAACACCGACGAGGCCTTGCGCGAGGTGGCGATGGACATCCAGGAAGGGGCCGACATGGTGATGGTCAAGCCCGGCATGCCCTATCTGGATGTGGTGCGACGGGTCAAGGACACGTTCCGGGTTCCGACCTTTGCCTACCAGGTCAGCGGCGAATACGCGATGCTCAAGGCTGCGGCCCAGAATGGCTGGCTCGACCACGACGCGGTCATGATGGAGAGCCTGCTGGCCTTCAAGCGCGCCGGAGCGGACGGTGTGCTGACCTACTTCGCGCTGGACGCCGCCAGGCTGCTGAAGGCCGGCTGAGAACCGATTCGTCCGCGCTGTTGGTGCGGCGCAACATCCACGCCCGGGATCCCATGTTCATGGGGCCTGCGCGCACGGAAATCACCGTAGACTGCATCAAGATTTCCAGGCACGCCGAAGCCGCCGCCCGTTGACGGGTCGCGGAGCATATTGCCGTGGACATCCGGCGATGGTTCGCCGTCGCGCGCAGTCGCAAAAGAACCGGGCTTCTCAAGAGGTAACTAGCCATGCGTCATCGAACGTGGATGCAAGACCGCAAGGCGCGGTCAGGCGTTCGGGCCTTCGGGCGATCCCTGTTGCGGCCCGCCGTGTCGAGCCTGGCGGTCGCCGGCGCTTTCTGCGCAATGCCCGGCATGGGCCAGACGCTGCCGGGCGGCGCCGTCGCCATCCATGGCCAGGCCAGCGTCAGCGCACCGACCCCGCAGCAACTGGTCGTGACCACGCAAAACGGCGCTGGCACGTCGCATTCCGCCATCGACTGGCAAAGCTTTTCGATCTCGGCTGGCAGCAGTGTCCGGTTCAACCAGCCCGGCAGCACCAGCCTGTCGATCAACCGGGTGGTCGGTGGCAATCCGTCTGCGATTCTCGGCAACCTGTCCTCCAATGGCCGGCTGGTGCTGGTCAACCCATCCGGCATCACGGTGGGCGCCGGTGCGGTCATCGACACGGCCGGCTTCACGGCATCGGCGCTGCGCATGAGCGACGCCGACGCACTTGCCGGCCGGCTGCGCTTCGGCGACGCTGCGGCCAGCATGGGTGGCGCATCCGGCATCACGGTCGACGGGCGCATCACGGCGCGTGACGGTGACGTCGTGCTGGTCGCACCCCACATCGAGGTGGGCGGCAGTGCGCTGCTGCAGGCCCCCAATGGCAGCACCATTCTGGCGGCCGGGCAACAGGTGGAAATTACCGGGCGCGGCCTGGAAGGCATCACGCTGCTGGTACAGGCCCGCGAGAACGAGGCCCGCAATCTGGGCCGGCTGGACGGCAACGCGGTCGGCATCTTTGCCGGCACCCTGCGCCACAGCGGAGAAATCCAGGCGACGACGGCGAGCCTCGAAGGCGGCAGGGTCGTGCTCAGGGCGGTGGGCGATGCCTACCTGGAGGGCGATGCCAAGGTGATGGCGAACGGCGCACGCGGTGGCCAGGTCGACGTGTTCGGTGCCCGTGTCGCACTGACCGATCAGGCGCAGGTCGACGCATCGGGGTCCGCGGGGGGCGGCCAGATTCGCATCGGCGGCGATTTCCAGGGAAAGAACCCGGCCGTACCCAATGCCGACAAGACCTACGTTGGCAGCGGCACTGCATTGCGTGCCGACGCCACCGCATCCGGAGACGGCGGGCGAATCATTGTCTGGGCCGACAGCCTGACCAAGGCCCACGGCACGGTGTCGGCCCGCGGCGGATCGCAGGGTGGCAATGGCGGTTTTGTCGAAATATCGGGCAAGCAGCAACTGGTGTTCGATGGCGCTGTGAACCTGCAGGCCGCGGCCGGACTGCCCGGCACCTTGCTGCTCGACCCGGACTTCATCGACGTATCGAACGGCGGCACATCGGTCATCGGCGACGTGAATCTGTTCGCCGTCAACCCGGGACAGTCGCTGCTGATCTCGCCCGCCACGCTCAACGCGGTGGGTGGCAATGTGATGCTCCAGGCGACCAATGACATCACCTTCAACGATCCGGTAAATCTGACGACCGCTGGCGCATCGCTGACGGCGTTGGCCGGCGGCATCATCTCGGTCGGCGCCAGCATCACGACCAACGCCGGACCGATCACCCTCTACGCGAACGCGCCCGGCTCCGGCGGGCCTGGCTCCAGTGGAAGCGCCGTCTACGTCAATGCACCGATCTCCAGCAATGGCGGCAACATCACGCTGCGATCGGACGCCAGCGATACCGGTGGCAACGCCGTGTATCTGAACGCGAACATCCTCGCAGGGGCCGGAACTGTGACCCTGCAGGCTCCGAGCGATCGCATCGAGCAGGTGTCGGGTTCGCTGCTTGCCAACGCATTGGTCGCCATTGCCGACTACGAGATCAATCTCGCGCAGGCGGGCAACAACATCGCCTCGAACGTCGATCTGAGCACCAACACCGCGACATCGGCAACCAGCCAGGTGCTGTTCACCAACAGCGCGGGCAATTTCAATCTCAGCGGCGCGACAGCCAAGGGTGACATCACCATCATCACGGCAGGTGCCATGACCACCGACGGAGCCGTCCAGTCAACCACCGGCAACATCTCCATCACGACGTCGGGCAATCTGGGTTTTGGCGACGATGTCAGCGCTGCAGGCACGCTGACACTGATCAGCGGCGGTGGCCTGATGAGCCAGAGCGGCGGCAGCATCACGGCAGCAGGTGCGTCGACCTTCAACGCTGGCGGCAATGACGTCCTGTTCGGTTCGATCACGAACGACTTCTCGACCGTCTCCGTGACCGGCGGCCAGATCACGCTGGTCGACGCCACGGCGCTGACGATCACCAGCCGCACGCAGCCGATCAACGGGAACCTCTATCTGGAGGCGCGCACCGGCGCACTGACCCTGCCCGCCGGTGCCATCGACACCGGGACCGGGCAACTCTCGCTGCTCAGCGGGGCCGGCGCATTCACGACTCCCGGCGCGCTCAACGGTTCGGATCTGCTGCTCAAGGGGAGCGCCAGCCTGACGCTGGCCCACAACATCACCGCCAGCGGCAACATGAGCCTGTTCTCAGGTGGCACGCTGCTGCAGTCGGCCGGTACCATTTCGTCCGCCGGCGGCACCCTGCTGGTCGACGCGATCAGCACCCTGACGGTGCAAGGTGGCGCAGGAAGTCCGACCGCCATGGTCTCCGTGGGTGACCAGACCATCACCGCGGCCGACATCCTGGTTGTCGGTGGCACCGGCGGCAGCAGCGCCAGCGCCGCGATCAAGATGACCGGCACGGCCGGGACCCAGGACATCACCGTGAGCAACGGGATCACGATGACTGGCGGCGCCAATGGCGGCGGTGTCGGCGCAGGCAACTACGCCGCCATCATCAGCAATGGCAACCAGAGCATCACGGTCGGGAATGGCGGTCTGACGCTGACCGCAGGTGGCGGCACCGGCGTCGATACCGGGAACGCCGCCATTCTGGAACACAACGGCGGCGCCGGAACCACCCAAAGCATCACGGTCAATGGCACCGGCTCCATCGTGGCCACGGGCGGATCGTCGAGCCTGACCGGCATGAGCGAGCAGGACGCCAGCAGGGCCACGATCCTCAGCGACAACGGCGACAGCCAGACCATCACCTTCACCGGTGGCGGCGCGGGCCGTGCGATCACGCTGACCGGCGGCACCAATGGCAGCGATGCCTACGCTGAAATCTATGCCGGACTGGGTACGCAGATCATCACCGGCGCGGGCCTGATCACGTTGACCGGCGGTGCCAGCGGCGGCGGCCTGACGGACGGCCTTGGCAACACCCATGGCAACCTGGCCGCGATCTCCGCCGACCTGAACAACCAGACCATCGGCGCAAACGGCATCCTGCTGCAAGGCGGCAGTGGCGGCATCAACAATCTCGCGGCACTGGTCGCTGGCGGCAGCCAGGCCATCACCGTGGGCGCCGGCGGCCTGACCCTCGGCGGCGGTAGCGGCAGCACCGGTCAACAGAAGAATGCCGCCATCGTGATCAAGACCAGCGATGTACCCGCCACCAGCCAGGTCATCACCGTCAATTCGGGCGGCAATATCACGATGCAGGGCGGCTCCAGCAGTGACACCGGTGTCGGCTTCGACAGCAACCTTCTGGGGCTGAGCAACGGCAGCTTTGCGATGATCCGCTCCGACGGCACGTCGCAACTGATCGAATTCACGGCTGCGGGCAGTTTCATCGTGATGAACGGAGGCACGGTCGGCAGCAACAACTTCGCCAACATCCTGACGGCGACCGGCAGCCAAACCATTGGTGGTGATATCGCGGCGCATGCACCTACGATCAACATGACCGGTGGCGGCTCGGGCGGCGTCACCAACGAAGGCAATCGCGCGCTGATCGGCGCCGACGTCGGTAACCAGGTCATCAGCGCTTCCGGCATCACGCTCACCGGCGGTACGGGTGGCACCGAGAACCTGGCGCAGATCCGACAAGGCTCCGCCTCCACCGGACTGGGCGCCACCCAGACGGTCACGCTGGAAGGCACTGGCAGTCTCGATCTTTTCGGGGGCAGTGGCGTCACCAATCTGGCCCGGCTGCAAGCCTACGGCACATCCCAGACCATCGGGTTCACGACCGGCGGCGCGCTGACACTGACCGGCGGCACAGGGGCCAGCAACAACTTCGCCCGCATCCAGGCTGTCAATGGGAACCAGACGATCTCGGGCGATGCAGAACTGAGCATCACCGGTGGCGCCAGCGGCGGCGCCGATCTGAACGGCAACTTTGCCGACATCCGCGCCAACGGTGTTTCTGCTGTGCAGACGATCCTGGCAGGCAACATCACGCTGCTGGCCGGAGCGACCGGCCAGGAAAACTTTGCCGGCATCATCGGAGCCAACCAGGCCATCACGGCCACCGGCGACGTCTCGCTGACCGGCGGCGGCTCGGCCACCAGCCTGGACGGTACGTCGGGCGGTGGCTCGCGCATCGGTGGCCTCGGCAGCGGAGCCCCCGGCCCGACCAACCTGGTGCTGAATGTCGGCAACAACCTGACCCTGACAGGGGGCAGCGTCGCTGGCGTGGCGCTGGGCTCGAACACCGTGGGCGGCCAGCCGACGAACATCACCGTCGTCGCAGGCGGCGACGTCTCGCTCAACCCCGGCAGTGGCCTGGGCTCCGGTGCGCGCATCGGCAGCCCGCTCAGCAGTATGGCTGCGGGCGATATCAGCATCACGGCGGGTGGCGACTTCAGCCTGTCCGGCGGCACGGCGGGCGAAACCGCGATCCGCACCCTGGG
>Ga0116169_1002478_pt1 | contig 13463 bp, 13 predicted proteins | sample AD_UKC130_MetaG_FD_89796 | JGI IMG/M metagenome (GOLD analysis project Ga0116169, IMG submission 89796) | Active sludge microbial communities of municipal wastewater-treating anaerobic digesters from Canada - AD_UKC130_MetaG | ecosystem: Engineered > Bioreactor > Anaerobic > Digestate | place...
AAAGGTGACCAGATCGAAAATGCCCAGCTTTTTGGCGGGCAGGGGCCGATAGAAGCAGAAAGCTTCCCGCTCCAGCAGCGGTGCGGTTCTGCTGTTTACCCGCACCCTTTTGCCCGTAGCCGGGTCCACGAAGTAGTAGCCCCAGATGGGTGCGGGCAGCAGGACCACCACATCTCCCGCCTTGGTGCTGCCCAGCAGGGGCCCCATGGTGCTCAGCCACCATCTGCCCTTCAGCTCCACTCTGCGCCGCATGGTTCCAGAGGGACGCAGCATGTACTCCAGGCGCAGGTCCAGCTCTTCCAGCTCTTCGGGAACCTGGGGAATGGGCACCGCCAGCGCGGACAAAACAGCCTCCATGGCGCTCCGTACCTGGGCTTCCTTTTCAGCAGCGACCCGTTCCCCAGGGGAGCGGCCCACCACGGACACCAGGTCAGCAAAGGCATCGGTCATGGCTTTGTGGTCGTAATCTAGCCGCTTATGCAGCTGCGTATCGAATGACACTGGGATCCCCCCAAGCTTACCTGTTCACCAAAGCGCTGTACTTTCCCCCAAGCTCCATGAGCTGCTCATGGGTTCCCCGTTCCACGACGCGTCCTTGATCCAGAACAATAATCTCGTCACAGTCCCGGATGGTGGACAAGCGGTGGGCAACAATGATCAGGGAAATCCCCTTCGCTTTCACCGCTTCCATAATCAGCTGCTCTGTCTTGGTGTCCAGAGCACTGGTGGCCTCGTCCAGGATGAGGATGGTAGGTTCTTGGGCGAGGGCCCTGGCGATTTCCAGGCGCTGCCGCTGGCCGCCGGAAAAGTTTTTGCCCCCTTCCCTAATCACGTGGGCATAGCCGCCTTCGCGCCCCATGATTTCTTCATGGAGCTGGGCGTCTTTGCAGGCCTGCATCACCGTGGCTTCGTCAATGGACTTGTCCCACAAGGTGATGTTATTGAAGATGGTGTCCTCAAAGAGCACAATGTCCTGATCGACCACGGCAATGGAAGCGGTAAGGATTCCCCGGGGGATGTCTTCCCTGGGCACCCGGTCGAAGAGTATTTGGCCCGACCACGGCTGGTACAAGCCCGCGATCAGCTTGCTCAATGTAGATTTGCCGCTGCCTGAGGCACCCACAAAGGCCACGCTTCCCCCTGGTTTTAGATGGAGTGAAAAGTCTGCAATGAGCGGAGGCGCCGTCTCGCTGTAGCCAAATGTTACGTTTCTCAGCTCCACTTCTCCCCTGAGCTTGCGGACCGGGGGCTGGAGAGCTGTCTCCACCTCGGGCACATCTGGGCGGTAGTTGAATACATCCTCCACCCGCTCCATCTGGGAACGCATTTCGATGAACGCCTGGGACACACCCACCAGCTGCTGCACGGGACCAAGGAAGGCCGAGGTAAAACCCTGAAAGGCTATGAGCATGCCGATGGTAAAGGCTCCATCAAGGATCAAGTAGACTCCCATGATCAGGATGAGGATGTTGGCTCTCTGCTGCAGCAGGGGTGGGATCAGGCTGTAAAACTGGTTGGCCCGGTTAAAATCCACCATAGCATTGGTGTATTTGGCAAAGTAACCGGCCCAGCGTTGGAAAAAGGCATTTTCTGCTCCCGAGGCTTTGATCGTCTCAATCATCTCGAAGCCAGACATGGTGGCGCCCACCAGCTTGCCCCCGTCGCGCAGAGCTATCCGGCTCATATCCACCCGCTTTTTAGAAACCTGGCGCATAACTACCAGATTGAGCATAGCGGCCAGCACACCCACCGCGGCCAGCCAGGGGTTGTACCTGATCATGATCACCAGGTAGGCTGCGAGGAGTGCCAAGTTGACTAAAATGGGTGCCAGCCGGCCGATCAAAGTGGCTGCGATCTGCTGATTGCTCGTCTGGCGCGCAGCAATGTCACCGACAAAACGCTGCGCGAAAAAGCCCACGGGAAGCCGCAGTACATGCCACATAAAAGAAGCATTGCCTCTACGGCCAGCTTGCCTTCGATCTTCAGCCAGTAGACGGCCTGCACCCCGCTGACCACGCACTGGAAGAGCAGGGCTAGGCCCATGGCCGCCAGCAGTGGTCCCAGCCACTGGGGATTCTTGCCAGAAAGGACGTGGTCCATGAAGATGCGGGAGAAAATGGGAGTGAGTATCTGGATCGCGGTGAGCAGCAAGGCGGTGAGCATGGAAAAGGCGATGGCGGGGCCAGTACCCTTAAGCCGCTTTTTGGCAAAGTCCCACACACTCCTCGGTTTGCCCGAGGGCACGAATTGGTCTGTCTTCTCAAAGCAGAGCACAACTCCGGTAAAGGACTGGTCGAATTCCTCCAGGCTCACTTCCACTCGCCCTTGGGCGGGATCATTGAGCACCACTCGGTTTTTCTTGAATCCGCACAGCACCACAAAATGATTGAAGTTCCAGTGGATGATGGCAGGCAGGGGAACATCACGCAAGGCCTCAGGCTCTTTGTGGTATCCCTGGGCCTTAAGCCCATGGGATCTGGCCACCACCACGAGGTTGCTGGCCTTGCTGCCGTCCCGGGATACGCCGCATTCTTCCCGCAGCTGCTCCCGACACGGGGGAAAGCACCAAAGATTTACTTTCGTACTCCGTTATGAGCTCAGCAATGAGCCTCTCATCAGGTACGGGGGCGCTTTTTTCCTCCGTGATTCTTCGGATCAGGTCCTCCTGGGGAATCACGGCGATAATCTGCCCAGCCTCCACGTGGTCGCCCACCTTAACCCGCATGTTGGTAATGCGCCCCCCTGCGGCGGGAACCACCTGGGCAACGCCATGCTCAGGAAAAATAATCCCGAAGGCGTGGACTGTGTCGGGAATGCTGCCGGAAAAGGCCCAAAAGCCCACGGCAATCAAAAGCACGAGACAACCCAGAAGAATACTCCACACCCCGGGATTGGTGATCTTGATATACTCATTAAGCTGCTCTGGAGAAGAAATCCTTTCCAGAGCCGTTTTGCGAAAAAGAGATGGATTCATGCTGCTTCGCCCCTGCCCCTAAACTCCTCAGCCTCTTCCACCCATATTTTAGTAATAATAATACAACAAAACAGGGGTGGGCACAACCCTTGTCCAGCTAAAGGTTACCTTGGGTAACTTCAGGTTACCTTGCCGTACTTCCCCCCGCCTCCAGGCTTGATGGTTAATTGGCCCGCCCGTAACCTGGCTAGAACCGAGGCGGCACGCTGACCCGCTGCGCGGGCGATTTCCTCCAGGGGAACACGATAGAGAATATCCAACTCCGTGGCTCCTTGGCTCAAGAGTTTGCGGCAGGCAGCCGGCCCGATACCCGGAAGCATGGCCAGGGGAACATGTACTTTGTAGGGCGGTCTTCCTTGGGGCGGGACCTCAAAATCGGCGATCTGCTGCACCCGGTCCCAGACGCCGAGCACCATTTCCCCGCCGCACCGGGGACAGTCCAGCACAGGAGCTTCCTCCGCGGCCAGCACTGCGCAGCGGGGGCAAAAGCTGCGGTGATACTTCCCTAAACGGGGATCCATGCCGTGCAGGGCCCTAATGCCAGCCCCTCCGTTTTCCAGGGCAGCGCGCCAAGCTTGAAAGGAAGGTCTCGGCAGCTCGTAGGCGGTAAACTCCCTGCCAATAGAACCTGGCGAGTGGGCGTCGGAGTTGGCCAAGTAAGCATAGCTGTGGGTGTCAGAAATGCACTGGGCCATGGCGGTATCGGCACTGAGCCCCAGTTCGATGGCGGCAAGTTTCTCGGGGTGCGCGAACATATCCCGGAGGCGGCGCACGCAGCTGCCGTACACTCCTTTGTGCGGGGTGAAGGCATGGGCTGCCACAGCTGCCCCTCCACTGGCGAGCACCGTTTCCAGCCAGGAATCGGCGTCCAGGTTGAGGCGCTGGGTGGAAAGGGACGGATTGGACAACCTAGGAGCTATGCGCTGGAAGTATTCCTGTACCGCAGCTAGCTGGGGGAAGAAGGCCAGAAAATGTGCCCCGCGGGATCCATGGGCAATCTCCACTTCGCTGCCCAGCAGGATGGTAACTTTCCCCCAGCGATACCCTCCCCCCTCCAGGGGTATGAGGGTTCCCTCTGCAGTCAGTTCCTCCAGGTCAGCCAGCACCCCGCTGCAGGCGGCATCCACGATGCCCACGAGCTGCAGTCCTTTTTGCTCCGCCGTCCGTACGATGTTCTTCAAGGTCAAGTTCGGCGAGGCGGTAATCTTCACTGGAGCCCCCTGGCTCGTCCTACCGATATGGATGTGTAGATCTGCGTACACTAGGCCCATGGCAGCTCCTCCTCAGTTCAGCAGTTCACGGCACAGAAACAGCGCTACTGCAGCTACACCATGAAAAAAGAGGGGATCCTTCCGCAGCCCGCGGCCCATGGTGGAAAAGGGCAACTGGGCTGTGAGCAGTTCGGCAAAGGCTTCTTCGGTGTTTTCCCACAGGATACGGTGCCTAAGTCCCCTGAGCTGTTCTTCCCAGTTGGGCAGGCGGCGCAGATGGACAGGTAGGGGCAGGAACACAGGCTCACGCACTATGCGCCTGAGCACAGTCTGGGTGTGGTGGCTCAAGCCCAGGTGCCGCCCGCGAGGGTCCTTCTCGCTCAAACGGGGAAGCGCCACAGGGATGCCCTCAAGGTGCATCACGGCGTTGAGGAAGATGCCTTGTTCTAGGGCGGTGGTACCCCACGTCGTGCCTGTGCCTACCACTCCAGGACCCATGAGCACAATGGCCAGGTCGGCACGGGCCGCGTGTTTGGCTGCCAAGAGGGCGCTGTAGATATTCACCGTTTCCAAGTCGCCCCCAAAGGCATGGCCGAAGGTGATGGTGGCAGCTAACAGGCCTTCCTGCTTCAGCTGCCCAACCGCCCGACTGAAAGCAAGGGGCAGCGCGCCCCCATCGCTCATGATATACACCAAGCGCAGGCCCGGGCAGCGGCGCGCCACCAGAAAGGCCAAAGGGGCCAGCATACTGTGGAGACTGCCCACCGCAACGGGCAATCCTTCCAGACTCTGAGCCCTGGCTAGGGCCGCGTGGTGGATGCTGTCGGGCTCTTCCGCGGCCAAAACGCGCCCTTGGAGAGGAGTGTAGCGCAGCTTCATGATGTGACCAGGTCCAGATGAAAGACTACGTTCCCGCCCTTTCACGGCGAGAACGTAGTGCCATCCACCAGTACCTAAGTCCAGATTGACCGCGGTGGTGTTGAGCAGGACCTCATCCCCCGGCTGGCATAGGCCGGTAAGTTCGGGATAGGCCACAGCTCTGCCTACTTCGTCGCCTAGGCGCACCACAAGTTGCTGATGGCCCGGACGGCTTACCACCTCCTGCACCACACCCCATTGGATAGAGCATTCCATACCGCCAGCCTCCTTACGGATTTGCTATTGGTATGCCCTGCCCCGCTCCAAAGCTTGCATATTCAACGGAATAAGGCCGTGGTGGCGCTCGGAGATAACCGCCTTTAAGGCCTGCTCAATGCTTGAGGTCTGCACCAGGCCCGTGGCTTGGATTAAGGCTCCCAGCATGACCATGTTAGCCACCCGGACATTGCCCAGTTCGTCCGCGACCTCATTGGCCGGAACGGAAATGGCCTTAAGATCGTCCCGTGTAGGTTTTCTGCGGACCAAGGAGGAGTTGTACAGCAGCAGTCCACCCGGTCTAACCGTCGGCTCGAAACGGTCGAAGGAGGGCCCGTTCATGATCAGGGCTATAGAGGGCCTGTTCACCAAGGGCGAGCCCACGGCTCCTTCCGTAACTACCACCGAGCAGTTGCAGGTTCCTCCCCGCTGCTCTGGACCATAGGAGGGCAGCCAGGATACGGACTTGCCTTCCAGCATACCGGCATAGGCGATTACCTGGCCCAAGACCAAGACTCCCTGGCCCCCAAAGCCAGCACATATGATCTCAGCCATCTTATTTACCCTCCTCTGCCGTAATGTCCTTGTACACGCCCAGGGGATAATAGGGAATCATGTTTTCTGCCAGCCAGTTCATGGCCTGAACCGGACTCATGCCCCAGTTCACCGAGCAGGTGGAAAGTACTTCCACCAGGGCAAATCCCCGGTGCTGCAGCTGCATTTCAAAGGCTTTCTTGATGGCTCTGCCGGCCTGCAGGATGTGGCGCGGATCATGGCTGGAGACCCGAGCCAGATACGCCGGCCCTTCCAAAGTGGCCAGCAGCTCACACATCTTGATGGGGTAGCCCATCTCACTTGCGGTACGGCCCCTAGGTGAAGTGGCCGTCCTCTGCCCCAGCAGGGTGGTGGGCGCCATCTGGCCGCTGGTCATACCGTAAATGGCGTTATTGATAAAAATCACTGTGATGTTCTCACCCCGGGCCGCAGCGTGGACTATCTCGGCCATGCCAATGGAGGCCAGATCGCCATCTCCCTGATAGGTGAACACAATGCGGTCAGGCAGCACCCGCTTTATTCCAGTGGCCACCGCTGGCGCACGTCCGTGGGCAGCCTGCTGCATGTCGCAGTTAAAATAGTCGTAGGCGAAAACGGAACAGCCCACACTTGCTATACCTATGGTCTGCTCCCTGATCCCCAAGGCATCAATGGCTTCTGCCACGAGGCGATGGATGATCCCGTGGGTGCAGCCGGGACAGTAGTGCATTTGGGCGTCGGTCATGGCCTCCGGTTTCTGAAAGACTGTTTTCATTGGCTGGTCCCCCCTTCCACAAGCTCGCGAATTTTGGCCAACACATCTTCGGGAGTGGGCACCATACCGCCGAGACGTCTGCACAGATGCACAGGGCTGCGCCCTTCCACAGCCAGGCGCACATCTTCGACCATCTGCCCGGCGCTCATCTCCACTGCCAGGAAGCGCCGGTATGGACCTGCCAAAGCTTTGAGCCTCTGCTCCGGGAAGGGAAAGAGGCTGATGGGCCTGAACAAGCCTGCTTTCAGGCCTTCTTTTCGAGCCAGCTCCATGGCCGACCTGGCAATCCTGGCACAGGTACCATACCCCACCAGGATGATCTCCGCATCCTCGGTGCCCTCTTCCTCCCAACGCACCTCTTCTTGTTTGATCCGCTCGTACTTCTCCAACAGCTGGAGTACCTTCTTTTCCAAGGAATCGGGGATAATATCCAAGGTGTTGATCACATTGGGGGCTCTGTTTGCTGCTCCCGTGGTCGCCCAGGGCTTTTCCACCTGGAGGGGCTGGTAGTTTTCGGGGAACTCCACCGGCTCCATCATCTGGCCCAAGATACCATCTGCCAAGATCATGACTGGATTGCGCCACTTGTCCGCGAGGTCAAAGGCCAGGACAGTGAGGTCCACCATCTCCTGCACACTGCCTGGAGCCAGCACAATGAGTCGATAATCTCCGTGGCCGCCCCCCTTGACCGCTTGAAAGTAATCGCCTTGGCTGGGCTGGATCCCGCCTAGACCCGGCCCGCAGCGCATGACATTCACAATCACGCAGGGAAGTTCGCCCGCGGCAATGTACGAGATACCCTCCTGCTTCAAGCTGATCCCGGGACTGGACGAGGACGTCATCACCCGGGCACCCGCTCCGGCAGCGCCGTAAACCATATTAATCGCGGACACTTCGCTTTCCGCTTGGAGGTATACTCCGCCCCGCAGGGGCAGCTGCTCTGCCATGTAACCGGGGATCTCGTTTTGGGGTGTGATGGGATAACCGAAGAAAGCTTGGCAGCCTGCCCGAATGGCAGCTTCGGCCAGGGCTTCATTGCCTTTCATCAAGACTTTGGCCACAGGATCACTTCCTTTCCGGAATCTCGCGTTGCACAGTAAGCACTAGATCAGGACAGATAACAGCACAGAGGGTACAGCCCGTGCATTTGTCGGGTTGATGGACCTCCACAGGATGATAACCTCGGGAGTTGATGGTTTGGCCGAGCCGCAGCAGATCGTGGGGACACGCGGTGACGCACAGGCCGCAGGCCTTACACCGCTCTGCATTTATGAGAACTTGACCGCGCACCAGTTCACCTCCCTTCCTTCTGGTCCAGCACGTAGTCTTTAGCCTTCTCTTCACCTCGCAGAACCCGCAGGGCTCCCAAGGCCAGGGCTTCCAGTTCGTTTTCTCCAGGCAGAACTAGGACTGGCGCAATAAACTCCACCATGGGTTTGACCTCTGCCACCAGCTCTGGCGAGTGGGCGAGCCCCCCGGTGAGGACGATCTGATCCACCTTGCCGCAGAGCACGGTACTGGCTCTCCCAATTTCTTTGGCGATTTGGTAGCACATGGCTCCGAAATAGAACTGGGCTTGGGCATCTCCTTCTCGCATGCGTTGGACGATAGCCCGGCTGTCGTTGGTACCCAGGTGGGCTACCAAGCCGGCGCGACCCACAAACTGCCGCATAAGTTCGGCCTTGGTCCAGTTGTGGTCGAAGAAGTAGTTCACCAGAGCAGTGGTGGGCAGCGAACCTACCCGTTCTGGGGAAAACGGTCCTTCACCTGAGAGGGCTTGGTTCACATCCACTACCCGGCCCCGTCGATGGGCCCCCACGGAAATCCCTCCGCCCAGATGGGCTACAATTAGATTCAACTCTTCATAGGGCCTGCCCAGCAGGGCTGCAGCTTTTTTGCCGATGGCTTTGTGGTTGAGGGCGTGGAAGATGGAGATGCGCTGCAGCTTGGGATGGCCGCTGATTCTGGCTACAGGTTCCAGCTCATCCACCACCACCGGGTCCACAATGAAAGCTGGCAGGTTCAAGCGCCGGCTCAGATCAAAGGCAATGAGGGCACCTAAATTGGAGGCGTGTTTCCCGTAGCGGCCTTCTGCCATATGGCTTACCATCAGCACGTTAATACGGTAGGTGCCCCCCGGTATGGGCGCCAAAAGTCCGCCCCGGGCCACCAGGGCGGTAAGGGACTCAAGGGCCACACCCACCTCCTCCAGCCACTGGATGATCACCTGCTGGCGGAATTCTTTCTGCTCAGCGATGTCCCTAAAGGGGGCCAACTCTTCGGCGCTATGGTGCAGACTGGTTATGTGGACTGGCTTTTCATCCCGGTACACGGCCAGTTTGGTGCTGGTAGAACCTGGGTTGATCACCAAAATGAGATGCTCCATCTTGCGCCTCCCTAATCTGCCTGCAGACTTAAGCAGGCCACAGCGATGGAATTAAGCTTGGACTCGGCGCTGTCAGCCCGCGATGTGAGCACAATGGGGCAGGTGGCACCTGTAATCACTCCCGCGACGGAAAGGCCGCCAACGTACACCATACTCTTGTAGAGGATGTTGCCTGCAGTAATCTCCGGCACCAGGAAGATATCTGCCTCACCGGCCACGGGGCTGTTGATCCCCTTCTGCTGGGCTGCCTCTTTGGAATAGGCGTTATCAAAGGCCAGGGGACCGTCCACAATGGCCGGCTTGGAAAACTGGTTGCGGGCACCCATGAGGGCAAGGGCAGCGGCATCCAGCGTATCCTGCATCTGGGGATTCACCGTCTCCACCGATGCTAAGACCGCTGCCTTGGGGTTGGTCATGCCCAGCGAATAGGCAAACTTGATGGCGTTATCTAGAATCTGGGCCTTCTGGGGCAGATCAGGTTTGATGTTCATGGCCGCATCTGTGAGCAGGACCAGCCGCTTAGCAGGCAGTTCCACAATGGTAATGTGGCTGAGCAGGGGCTCTTTACGGATCCCCGTTTCTTTGTTGACCACAGCCCTCAGGATCACACTGGTGTTCAGATGACCCTTCATGAGTACATGCCCCCTGCCCTCCCTGATCAGGCGCACCGCTTCTGCGGCACCTTCCGCGGGGGACGAGGCTGGATGGAAAGTGAAGCCTGCAAGGCTCACACGGGCTTCTTCCGCAGCTTTCTGCACTTGCTCCGGCGGCCCGGTCACAATCACATCGGCCAAAAATCCGTGATCCAGCGCCTGCCGACAGGCCTGCAGCACCCCGGCATCAACGCCCCAGGCTAAGACCAGACTCTTGGCAGAGCGTCCCTTTAAACCCTCTCTCAGCTGCTCAAATCCCATAGAAGAACACCCCTTTAGTTTCGATTGATGACAGGTTCGTGGTTGCGGATTCTCTCGGCACCAGCCAGGAGGGCCTGCACACCCTGGCTGCCGGGCATTGCAATCAGCGGGGCGATAAAACTGACCCGCTGGTGTAAAGCGTTCCTGAAGGGCTCAAAGGCCACGAGTTCCCCCGCACAGACAATGGCATCAACCTGCCCGTGGAGCACCACTGCCAGGGCAGCGATTTCCTTGGCAGTTTGGTACACCAAGGCCTGCCGCACCAGTTCTGCCCCTTCGCCGTGCTGGGTGTAGAGGTCAGCCAGTCTGTCCACATGCAGATACCCTTTGAGGCCGCCCCGTTCCACCACTTCGGCCAGGGCTGCTTCCCTATTTCTCCAGGCGCTGCACAGATCTAAGATGCCATCGAAGGGCAGCCCTCCGCTGTGTCTGAGGGCGAAGGGGCCTTCATCGGCACTGGTTAGGCAGTCCCATACCCGGTCTTCTGCCACCGCCCCTAGCTGATGCACCTCATCCAAATGGGCAACAATGAAGCGCCCCGCGCCTTGCTCCAGGCCGCGCCTGAGGGCCCCCTGGCGGGCTAGATACTTCAAAAGGAAATGATCCGCCAAGCAGGCGCGCTGAATGGCAGGTATACCGGTGACCAGGGCGTGGGGGTGGCATTCTCCGGCGCTGGCGGGATCGACTAGGTAGATAGGACAAGAGAACCTCTTGCCGAGCAGCTGGGCCAGTGCGCTGCCGCCCCAGCCTGGAACCAGCTGAAGGTGGGCGTCTAGAAGGTACACTCCCCTGGGCCCTTTTTCCTGCAAAGCACCGTTGGTTACGATGAACTCGAGGCTGTCCTGGGAGACTCCCGCTGCCTGGAGCCAAGGGAGGAGTTGCTGCGCAGCAGTGGTCTCAGGATTATTGGAGGAGAGGGCAAAGGCGGCTGTGGTTAGGTCCCCTTGCCTTTCCACACCCACCTGCACAGTGTTGCCCTGCACGTAGACAGCCAGAACGCCCATGCACATACCCCTTTTCTGTATGTAAACAAAATGAAAAAGCAGGTTGTTCTTTAGACCTGCTTTATTACGTTACTATTAACTTATTTCTATGTTACTACTTGAATTCCTTCTGCTCAGCGAGGGCTTCTTTGCGGGAGAGGTTAATTCTTCCCTGGCGGTCGATCTCCAACACTTTGACCAGAACCTCATCTCCCACTTTCAGCACATCCTCCACCTTGTTCACCCGGCGGTTCTCCAGCTGCGAAATGTGCACCAAACCTTCCTTACCGGGGAGGATTTCCACGAAAGCACCGAAGTTCATGATCCGTTTGACCACACCCAGGTAAGTTTCGCCCACTTCCACATCTTTGACGTAGCGCTCGATGAGCTGCTGGGCCTTTTTGCCGCCTTCTTCATCCGTGGAGGCGATGTAGACACGGCCATCATCTTCAATGTCGATCTCCACGCCCGTTTTGGCGATGATATCACGGATGATCTTGCCACCGGGTCCAATCACATCGCGGATTTTATCCACCGGAATCTCCATGGTGATAATCCGGGGAGCATAGCGGGAGAGATCAGGACGCGGCTTGGCAATGCAGTCTGTCATCTTCTGCAGGATGAACAGTCTGCCCCTGCGGGCCTGCTCTAGGGCTTCAGCCAGAATCTCCTGGGTAACACCGCTGATCTTGATGTCCATCTGCAGGGCGGTAATTCCCTTGTCGGTCCCGGCCACTTTGAAGTCCATGTCGCCCAAGGCGTCTTCCAAGCCTTGAATGTCAGTGAGAATGGTGTAGTGGCCGTCTTTCATAACCAAACCCATGGCGATGCCGGCAACGGGCCTTCTGATGGGCACACCCGCGTCCATGAGGGCTAAGGTGCTGCCGCACACACTGGCCATGGACGAAGAGCCGTTGGATTCTAGAACTTCCGAAACCAGGCGCAGGGTGTAGGGAAACTCTTCCTCAGTGGGGATTACTGGCAATAGAGCCCGTTCCGCTAAAGCGCCGTGCCCGATTTCTCTGCGGCCAGGACCCCTGATGGGCCTTACTTCACCGACGCTGTAGGGCGGGAAATTGTAGTGGTGGATGTAGCGTTTGCTCTCTTCCTCCGTAAGGCTGTCCAGCAGCTGCTCATCGGATTTCAGACCTAGGGTTACTGTGGTCAATACTTGGGTTTGTCCCCTGGTGAACAGGCCGCTGCCGTGTGCCCTGGGAAGAAGTCCCACTTGGCAGCTGACCGGCCGGATCTCATCGGGTTTGCGCCCGTCGGGTCTGACCTTATCTTTGGTGATGGCGCGGCGTACCTCTTCCTTCAATACCGCATCGAAGACGGCATCGATGTACTTACTCTGCTCCTCGTACAGCTCCTCGCCAAACTCTTCTTGGTAGGCTTCGTGGGCACCACCCCGAACTTCGTCCAAGAGCCGTTCCCTTTCCAGCTTCTCGCTGGCCTTCAGGGCCTGAACCAGTTCTTCATAGACACGCTCCCGCACCCAGCGATCCAGCTCCAGCTCGGGTTGGAACACGGGTACTTCCACTTTTGCTTTGCCGATTTGGGCACGTATCTCTTCCTGCAGCAGGCAGAGCTCCTTAATGGCTGCATGTCCAAAGCAGATGGCTTCCAAGATGACCTGCTCCGGGACTTCGTTGGCACCAGCTTCCACCATGGTTACCGCATCCTTAGTACCGGCAATGGTGATCTCCAGATCGGATACGGCCTGCTCCTCCAGGGTGGGATTGAGCACAAGCTTGCCGTTCACCAGTCCTACCTTAACTCCACCTACTGGGCCGTCAAAGGGTATGTCGGACACCGTAAGTGCTGCGCTGGCCCCGATTAAGGCCGCGATGGTCGGGGAGTTGTTTTTGTCCACCGACATGACTGTGGCCACGATCTGCACATCGTTGCGGAAACCGTCGGGAAACAGCGGCCGCAGAGGACGGTCGATCATACGGGCAGAAAGGATGGCTTCTTCACTGGGGCGCCCTTCCCTCCTTCCCCAACCGCCAGGAATCCGACCCGCGGCATACTGGCGTTCTTCATAATCGACCAACAAGGGGAAAAAGTCGATGCCCGTTCTGGGCTCTTTGCTCATGGTGGCGGTGACCAGAACAACAGTCTCTCCGTACCGGACCAAAACCGATCCGTTGGCTTGTTTGGCCACGCCGCCGAATTCCAGAATCAAGGGCCTTCCGGCTAGTTCCCTGCGAAACTCGGTCTGCATAATCTAACCTCCATTTTGATTGTGTTCAGCTACATAGTAGTATGGCCGTTCTCCAGAATATCTGCAGCCGGCACCATTCAAAAAAGAGCGGGATCAGTCGCCCGCTCATCTTTACCGACGCAAACCAAGTTCCTCTATAAGATTGCGGTACCGCTCAATGTCTTTCTTCATGAGGTAGTTCAAAAGACCACGTCTTTGACCGATCATCTTATAGAGGCCTCTTCTCGAATGGTGATCGTTTTTGTGCACCTTGAGATGTTCAGTTAGTTCTTGAATCCTGTGGGTCAAGATGGCTATCTGAACCTCAGGAGATCCTGTATCTCCTTCG